>Ga0307380_10000349_pt1 | contig 75513 bp, 91 predicted proteins | sample UN3MG_FD_202239 | JGI IMG/M metagenome (GOLD analysis project Ga0307380, IMG submission 202239) | Soil microbial communities from Risofladan, Vaasa, Finland - UN-3 | ecosystem: Environmental > Terrestrial > Soil > Coastal area > Acid sulfate soil | place: Finland: Risofladan, Vaasa | collected...
CGGTAGATTAGGTTATCAAAAACTTCTTGATGATGTGCATAAAGCAGGCATGTCTTATGGAATGTCTAATATCGGACCAGACCAGGCTTTTATTCCTGATTTAAGAAATAGAGGAACTATTTCTACATTAGGTGCTGCTATTCTGGGAACCGGCTATAGTCCAGATATGGCTATTAGTCCAGGGGCTTACAGTCAAGCATCACGAGATATATTAACACGTGAAAAAATGGTTGATATTTTATCTTTCGGTGCTGGTATGGCTGGAGCCGGCGTGGGCGGAGCATTAGGCGCCACCGTTGTAGGTGGAATGTTGGGAGGCCCTATTGGGGCAATTGCTGGTGGTTTGATTAGTAGCGAGGCCACAGATATTTTAGCTACTACTTATCGTAGAGATCTTGATAGAGCCAGATTTATTCAAAACACTTCATGGCGATTTTTAGGTGGTGAGATTGATTCCAATCAAGCTATGGTTGCTTCCAGACAAATTAATGAAATTATTCAATCGCCCGGTGTTCGTATGAGAGGTGTCTCCCGTCCAGAAGCCGAACAAGCTATTACATCATACACTGAATTTGGAGGTTTTGATGCTGTTAGGACTGCCGAACAATATACTCAAGAAGTCGCTAAATTATTAGGATCTGTTCAACAAGTTAAACACATTTTACATACTAGTTTAACTGGCGCTACGCAAGCTATGGCGCAATGGGGGTCTATCGGTATTCAAGATCCTCTAAGTTTTGCGGTTGGGCTTGGAGCACAATCATCTATGTCTGGACTTTTACCGTCGCAATTAATGGCTATGGGAACACAGGGTATTGGCATGGTTCAAGGTACAGGCATTCCTCTAGAGGCTGGATTTCGAGGCGCTATAAATATGGGTGTTAATGTTAGAGCTTTACAACAATCTCAACAAATGTCTGCTGAAACTGTTAGACAATTTGGCGGGCCTGAAGCCACAGCTGGCTGGTTAACACAACGTGGTTGGAGTTCCGCATTGTCTAATATGGGGGCTATAAATGAAGCTGTTCTGTCTCAAGGAACAACTACTGACCAATTAAGCAGGATGACGTTTACTGATAAAATAAGTGCGGTTGGCAATATTATGGGTGATCCAGAAGCTTATTTTAAATTTATGGGTAATCGAGGAGAGCAAATAGGTAAACTTGGTCCAGAATTTTTTAACGCCGTTACATTAAAGCAATATCAGGATATGTACACAATGGCCACTGGGGTTGCTAAAATAGACCCTGCTGCATTTAAAGGATTTTTAACAACAGAGATAGGAATGAAAGATAATGAAGCTGCAGCTTTAATGGCTGTTCAGACTAGGGCACAACGAGTTGGAAGACTTTATGGTGAACATGGAAAAATGCAAAAATTACGTTTAGACGAGGAACCAGGAATATTAGATCAAATAAAATATTGGGCAGATGAGGCAGCATTTGGAAAATTACGAAAAATTGGAAATGTGGCGTCAGTGGGATATTCGATGGTTATAGATCCACTTGCTTATGAAGTTACAACTTTTTGGGATCAACTTGAAGGCAAATTTACTAGAACACAGGGAGTTGATTTAACTGGACTAGCTGAATTAAATCCTACACTTGCATCAAATTTATTTACTCCTGTGCCTACTTACGTAGAACCAGTATTTACTCCACGACCAGCTATACCTATACTTGGTGGACTGTTTACCATACCGGCCGGTACAGGTGACCTTTCAGGTGCAGACATGTCCAGACGAGCTGAACGCAATTATATGAATGCTGTGGACCCAGCTAAAAAATTGATACGAGAAAAATGGGGCATTGGCAACCCCGCTTTAAATAAAATAGCTAAATATTCAGGCTATAGTTCTGCTGAAGAATTTATTATTGCGGCTACATCAAAAATAGGTTATTGGTCAGAAGCTGATTCTGCTGGTGCAGCAATAAGATTTGGTCAGGTCTTTGATTCCTTTCAAGAAAGTTATACCAAGAAAATAGCTGAAGACCCAACATTAGGATCAGTGGCGAAACGCAATGAATTGGCTAACATGGAAGCTTACAGATCAAAAATGTTGGCGGCGGGTTTCGAAGTGTTTAATGCTACTGCTGTTGGTAATCCTTTAAGCCAACTTGTTGGAACTAATCGTGATCAAAATTTAATGTCAGCTTTTCAACTGTTAACTGGTAATAAAGCTGAACTGGGCGATGTAGATGCTTATGCTACAAGCACGGCCGCACGTTTAACAGAAATAATAAAAATGAGCGGCGAAGACCAAACCAAAGCACTTATGGCAGTATCAGAAGATACCAGGTTGTTATATGATGTAGCCTATGATTACGCTCTTCCAACTCAAAAATATCCTACCTCAACTACAATATCGAGAGCTATGGCGACTATAGGCTCAGGACTTAAATATACAGACGAGGCGGGCGATGTGGGCGTACAGGTTAAAAAAGATATGGATAAACTTCTCTCCGAGTATAAAATAAATTCTGGAATGTTTAAAGAAATTAAAGATATATTTACTATAGAGGCTAAGGCTGCCAATGATCTTCGGAAAACAGTAGAAATGTTAAATAGTAATAGAAATCAATTTTTGGCTCCTGTAACAAGCGACACATTAACTGCCGGGGGGAATGGATAGAAATTTATGGCATACGCAAAAGACATAAAATGTAAATTATATTTAGAAGGATTAGAAATTCCTTTTAACTCAGTTACTATAATGGAACAAGTCGGTCAGCCGGTTCAGGCTACGTTTTCAGTTGCACCACACTCTAAGATGCCCTTTCTTTTACCAAAAACTCTGGCCCATTTATTTTACTTTGTTGATGAGGACTATAGGTTAATTTTTGAAGGAGAGTTGGCCAACATAGGTATGAATAAAGACACTCAGTCAAGACACATTACTTTAACATTTATTAGTGCAACTTCAAACTGGTATCATACATATATATCTCCAGTAAATTTTACTGTGCAAAATGTTCAAGAAAGATCTATGTATTTAATGCCTGGAAAATATGATGGTAAGGCAACTACTAACAACACGACAGAAAAACAGTTTGCTGATTATACGAAAAATTTACCCGATGAAGAGATAGTGGCCAGCCGAAAAAAAGATACGTGGTATTTCACCAAAGAGTTGCAATATTTTAATTTATTAAATGCGTTAAAAACTACTTTAGAAGATAAATTGACTTTAAGTGCCACACTCTTAAGTTTATTAGAACATATAAATAAACTCAACGGGTATTACCCAATTGTAAATAACTCTTTAAAATTAAATAAAAGGGCACTAATTTTAGAAAACTCTAAAGCTGAAAAACTTATTCAGGATGAATATTTAGTGCAAATGTTATTACAAGAAGTAGAAAGCTTATCTTCAACAACTAATTTTATGCAAGCTTTATCTGTTATATTAACTTATTTGATGTATGATTGGACTGAAATCGCGGCTCCTATAAAACATCCAAATGCTGTTCATCCGGTATCAACCATAATTTTTAAACCTAAAACTGATTATTTAATGCCTTTGAGATCCAATATTATTTACCCTGATCAAATATCAAATCTAGACTACCAAAGAAATTTTTTAACAGAGCCAACCAGAATGTTTTTTGAGCCCATAACTTTATTAGCTAAAGCCAGTCCAACCGCGGATGTACACTGTTTACTGTTTCATTATAGTCCGTCTATTGAGGTTCAAAAAAAGGACGGACTGCCTATTTTTTCTCTGACAAGCGAAGAAAAATATAGAGGAATGCAAATACATCAAGGTTCGCCCCCTTCATTAGCAGATAGAACATATGCTAATTTGTTCAATAAAGATAACGAAATATCTCCACAGCCTTATATAGATATGGAAAAAGTATTTACTGATGAAGAAACTAAAAAACCGGTAGACTTTATCAGTAATACATTAGATCGTCAATTTATTACCGAACGGTTTAATAGCCGATCTGTAAGCATATCTACTAATTATACTCCTTATAGATTAGTTGGTTTTCCCGCGGTTGTTTTGGACGAAATTTTTCCTTCCATAGTTGGTAATATTTCTTCTATCACGTCTACTATAAGCGCGGATGGGCAGGGTACACAAACAATATCCATAGAGCACCCCAGAATATTTTTAAACGACAACGATATTAGTTCAACTATGCCTGCCGGCATTGATACCGTACCGATGTTTCCTGGTTATTTTGATGACTCTTATAAAGCGAAAAATATTGGTAAGCAAAGATACTCCCAATTAATTAACAGGAATAATCAAACTTCAGCGGACGAGTCTATTTGGACCTATGTTACCGACGAGGAAGCCAAGACAATTGACGACATAGCAACTGATCCTGAACACGAAGCCGAATATGAAGCACAAAGACTATCTTTAGCTATTAAAAAATTAAAACGTGCCTATAAATCTATTCAGTTCGATAAACATATTTACATAAATAATCAAATTAAACGTAGTTTGGTTACCGAGAAAGAGTGGTGGACCTTCTTGAATGTTCATATCGAAAATGGAATACCAAGACCGTCAGCTGTAGAAAGCACGTTTGTTTCAAAAACTATAGATATAAGCGGCGCCGCTGCTGATGCTGACAAACCAGGTAGTATAAACAGGCCATTTGTTAGAGAACGTCGTAATAGAGTAAAGGAGATAATTCAGAAATGAGTATTCGTGATCCATTAAATCAGGCCAATTTTATATCAAATCTGGGCGTAGCTGGTATTGAAACTCCGTCGGATCCTTTAATAGCCGCGTCTCAAGATATTATGGCGATACAAAGTGTAGTAGGTGGTAGACAAAAACCTCCTATTGTGGATATTCTGGAGAAAGATGCGCCTGCTTTTTTCTATGTGGTTAAAAAAGAAAGTGGAGATCCAAAAAAACCGCAAGGATATATTGAAGCTCTATCAAATAAATTTTTATTAACCAATATCCAAGAAAACCATTTAGAAAAGTTACAAGTATTAGAGACTTTTGGCGAACCTGTTTTATACTTTTTTAACGAAAGAACAAAAATTTACTCATTGGCAGGGTTATTTCTTAATGCTTATCAAGGCGACGATAAAATAATATATAATTGGGCATTAGCTTTTAGAAGTTTTTATAATGACTATTTACGTGGTACTAAATTAGCGGAAGCTAAAAATATTGCGATTCTGGCTGTTGATGGTATGTTGATGTATGGTTATGCTATTGCGTTCAATATTGTCACAGATAGCCAAAATCCTCATTCCGTGCCCTTTACTATGTCCTATATGGTAACTAAACAAGTTATTGTACCGCCGCCGTCTATTTATGTTAGAATGAATGCCGACGCTAATGTTGGAGTTTTAACTGCTGCTAAAAAATGGAAATTAGGTTTGGAACAGCATTATAAATTAAATTATGAAAATCTTACTCAAGCCCAGGAAGAACAACTACAAGAAGTTAATGTAGAAATTGACACTTTAACGACCGAGATAGAGCAAATAATTGAGCAGTTGCAACAATTAGCTACTGCCGGATCAACAGATTTTGAAACACTAACTACAGAAAAAGATAAAAAAGGAATATTAAGAGATAATTGGATTTTATATCGTAACAATTTAGTAACTAGTTGGTACCAAATGAAAGCAAGATACGGTTCGTCTAAATAAATTTACGTTGACTTTTAATAAGGTTTTTGGTATATTAAGATTATGGTAATAATTGAAAAACAAAAAGAATTAGGACTTTGGCACGACTGGAAAGGCGGTAATAAGCAATCTCTTCCCACTTTGTTAAGAAGTATGGATCCGCTCATTCAACAACAAGTAAACAAGTTTCAAGCTGCTGCTATTCCCAGAACAGCGATTGAGGCACAAGGGCGCGCTTTGGCAGTAAAAGCATTTGAAGACTATGATCCAAATAAAGGGGCTGCTTTAAATACACATGTATTTAATCATCTAAAACATCTGCAGAGATATGTAATAGATTATCAAAATGTTGGTAAAATTCCAGAACATAGAGGTATCCAAATTTCTCGTTTTAGAAATATAAAAAGAAACTTGGAAGAAGAATTGGGCCGTGAGCCAAATGTTATAGAATTATCTGAAGCTTTAGACTGGTCGCAAAAAGAAGTCAATAGAATGGTGTCAGAACAACGAACTGATGTTACATTAAGACAAAGTTTGGAGGAATCAGGCTGGTATGATAAAGACGCATTAATTACAGACCCAACCAAAGAACTTTTAGAATTTGTATATCACGATCCTAACTTGACAATGGAAGAAAAAAAGGCCATGGAATACTTTTTTGGAATGGGAAATATGCCGCGCCTATCAGTTAAAGAGATTGCTTTAAAAATGAATAAGCCGGAATCTTATATTAGAAAAATAGGTAAAAAAATATCTTCACAAGTTTTAACAGCAAAAAGAAAACATCAGCATGAGTTTTAAAAATTGTTTTTCAAATATAGAAAAGTCTGATATTGTACAGGCTTTAGATAAAGATATAAAAGATATTTTATCCGATATAAATCCTTTTCAAACTTCTTTTTGGAACAGTATTTTTCCCGTGGTGGTGGACATGTTCGGTAACGTGGCAGGCGGTTTAATAGCCGAGATGTATCAACAAATGATGGACGAAGCGGCCGATAAAATAGTTCCCTTTGTTGAACAGAATTTAGGGGCCGTGGCTATGATTCTTACATCCAGTACCGAGTGGCAAATATACGCCTTTTCTCAATTTTCAAATGAATTAAAAAAATTAGCGGAAGATAGATTAATAGTGCTTCGCGAAATTAGGTCTATTCTAGCTACATTACGAAGCGTCATGAGTCAGATAATTGAGGATAGAAAACATCCTGAAATTTATATTAAAGTAAATAATGCTATGAGGCATTTGACAATAATGCTGTCTAATCTATATAGAGTGGAAGACGGGCTAAGAAATTTTTCATATATGCATGTAGCTTCATTAAATCAAGCACAAAAAAGATTAGATGCAGCGATAAAAGAATTAGGGAACAACGACGAAGAATTACAGAACCTGTTTGATCCTGTAGTAGGCGGGGAAGAACGAAATACCAGAATAAGACAATTTTTAGAAGACACCGCTAAGAATGAAATAAGAAAAAAAGAATTAATCGCTACTACTATTTATTATTCCTTTTTAGATTTATGTAAAAAAATTCCCATCCCGATGAGTAATGCCAAAGGGATTATTGGAGGATATGCCGGAACTGTGCCACAAACCCCTTTAGATGAGCATAGGGATATTTTTGGCACAATCGCACAGATAAAAGGCATAAAAAATCTTACCGAATCAATGTCAATTCTAAAAAATATTATGGTGTCATTCAAAACTAACTGGACAGAAATAGAAAGATTAGCTAAAATTCATTTAACGGGCCTTAATTTTTTAATACCAAGAATTATCAGGATACGCGATGATATGCATGATACTTTAATCAGAGCGGAAAATCAGAGTAACCCTACCATATTACATATGAAACGTTTGCCATGGGTAGCGGAATTAACAACTCTTCAAGCAATGGGTATTTTAGAAGGACTGACTGTTACTGGGGAGTCACAAAATTTAGTTCTTGATTTACGAGCTATGGATGAAATTATTTTATATTTAACGGAAAACGAAATTGATGGTCCGACTGAACTTATAAAAAGAATTATTGACTTAGCTGGTCCCTTATCATCTGCTATGTTAAATCCTGAAACAGCTTTATCCGCACGCATACAAATAGGTGATACGCTGTTTTTGCTTGACAGGTATATAGCTGCGGAAAATAAATTGATAACTGTTTTAGATAAATTAAATTTAGATGATAATCCGGGCTATTCAGCCGTAAAGGATGGTTGGAAAATATTAGTTGGCGGAGCTTCTGGAATTTTAAGTGGATTAAATTTAAATACTAAAAAACCACTTGAAAATTTTGGGGCCAGAATAACTACTGGCACGGGAAACCGGATTTCTCCCTCTGTGGACACAATAACAGAAACATGGAGAACAAGTAGTTCTATTGCTATGGCTATTGGCAATTGTTTTAAAAACAACCCAAACACCAAAATATCACAAATCAATCCATCACTTTTAAACGAAACTATTGATGACATTCCACAAACTGAAAATGAAAAATTAATGACAGACGGTTCTAACGTGTATTTTAAACAAAAAGCTAATGTAGAATTGGAATACTCTGCGGTAGAGTTTTCTAAAATTTGGGAACAATAATGAAAGATTTATTAGTAATTTACAGCGACTCTACGACCGACAGGCTAAAAAAAGGCTTTAATAATTATCCTAGACACGCGACAGATATAAAGACGTTGCTTCAAACTATTGTTAGAGAACTTTTAAATCAAATCGGAACAAATCATTTTGACCCAAATATTGGGTCTATATTGAATCAATTCGCTGGTCAAGGATACAGTCCTTATGATGAAGATCAAATTAGAACCGCAATTTCAATGGCTGTGTCACAAACAGAAGAAAAAATACTTTATGAACAATCTTCTGAAACATACTTAAAAAATGAAGAAGAACTTACCAGCCTTACTCTGGACTCTATCGCCTACGATCACGGCCAAGGTAGTTGGTTCATAGATATAAGAGTGAAAACAAAAGCTGATCATGTCTATCTAGTAAAGATTTAATGAGGAAACACAATGGCTAAGAATGTAATTGCTTACATAAAACAAAAACTAAAAGATTACGATCCTATGATTGATACCAGGAATACGGCCGCCTTAGTAGATCTTATGGTAAATCCTTTAAGTACTATTTTAGAGCCTTATGATACTGAACACACAGCTTTACAAAATCAGCTTTCCATTTCAGATCCAACAAGTTTATCAGAAGCTGAGATGGATCAAATTGTCGCTAATTTTCTTATTCAGCGAGACCAGGGCGATAAATCCAGAGGTTATATAAAAATTTATTTTTATAGAGCACAGGATTTCACATTGTCCGCGGGGTCGCAAGTAGAAACATCTGCGGGATTAAAATTTTATACATTAAGCAACTATACCATTTCTAATACTCAAATGCTGGCTAATAACCAACGTTATCCATTATATTCGACTGATAATATATTAATCGAAGCTGAAAGTGCTGGATTACAATATGATATCAGTCCTGGAGCAATTTCTAAAATTTATGGGGTAACCGCTGAATTTGCTTATGTAACAAATAATACCGGGTTTTCTGGAGGAGCCACCAAAGAAAATAACACGGCCGTTTACACTAGACTTTTGTCGTCCGTTACCAATGAAACAATAGCGTCGCCGGACGGTATAACAAAACTCATAAAAAGAAATTTCCCGTCTGTTAATACAGTTGTTGTAAAAGGTATGATAGATGATGAAATGGCACGTGACTTGTCGTTTAATGCAACAGTATCGGGGTTATTAAATTGGAACTCTTCACAATATTATGAGTCTGACCTTGATGGGTGTGTGTCGGGATATCACGAATACCCTTATAACCAAAGTCAAGCTTATTTTGGACTATTTCAGGATGACGCGGCTACCTCGGGCTATGCTCCAACTGATTTACCTCTGGCTACTGAGTTTACAACAGAATTTTTACAAAATATGTATGCCAACAATTATAGAAAATATGATGTTCTTTATTCTGAGGTTAAGGCCGACATAATACTTAATCAAACATTTAACGCTGCTCCTGCAAAATCTGTGTTCCCAGCAGATTGGAGTAGATCCGACGCAGCCTTAGGATTAAACAATATGATTTCAAATAATGAAATAGCTATAGATTTGTCAGTTGGGGCGGTTCGTTTAGGATACAGGTATACCGAAGATGATGCGATTGCCCAACCTATTATTTTACCATCAATCAAATCTATAGAAAAAATAATTGACTTACTGAGACAAGCTAAATTGTCTGGTAGAAGTGCAACTTAATAATGGGTGATAATAAATGGCAATAAGTAAAGCAAGAGCATATTGGACTCCGAGATATAGCCAGGTAGTAAAAGACCTAGAGGCAATAGTTGGTAAAACTAAATATTATGACTATAGTCCGGTATTAATGCGACAAATAGATCAAAATACTGGTGTAGAGGTATGGGGAGTTTTTAAAACTAATGATGACACAACTACCGGAAAATTATCATACATTACAGTTTTACGACAGGGGGGTTATCCAATTCCACATGATGGGTTTGGGTTAGCTTGGAAAAAAACTATTTTACATCCTGGTGATTCTTCGGCTATGTATAATGTATATTTAGTTGACAATGATGTGCTGCATGAAGAAGTGTATGCTCTTAATGAAATGATTGTTCAGGACGCTGGTATCAATAACTTTCTAATTGCTGGTAAAAGAGAAATTTTAGCTGGTACTTGGTACAAATTTAAAATAAGGGTACAGGCAAATTATTCTACACGTATTTGGATAATGGAGGATACTTATACTTGGGACCAAGCAGTAAATTTACCTTACAATGGCGGCGATAATCCAACAGGTTATTGTCTAGATCGTGGGGCTCAAGTAGCTGGTGCGACTACAGCCGCGTATGTGCCTATTTCACAAGGCACTTATTTCGGAATTGGCGTCCCAGAAACACAAAATTCGGAATGGTGGTACAGAGATATTGTTATAGCCAGTATAGCTGACGCGTATCCGATGCAATTATTTAAACTAGAAGCTCCTGGACAATATTTTAATTCGGGGTCACCGGCACACGTATATTACAATGGTTATGGGCAATGGAATGCCGAGACACCGTTTGGTAATGGCGTTTCTTTATATATTTGGAACGTTACTAATAGCGAATGGGAACTGGCAGGGACTAACACTGCGACTGCTGAAGCAGAACCACAGGATAAAGTCATAGACTACACATTACCGGATATAGACGATTATATTACTACAACTCTTGGAGTTGATCATTTTACATTATTAGCATATGCAACGGAAGCCGATGAGACAGCCATATTACGCACACATTATATTGGAATAGATAATGTATTTCCTTCAGGAATTCATATGGGGAATATGTTAGATATATACGTGCATGCTCCAGATAGGTTTTCTACGGCTGAAAATGATGCAGGTGCTGTAAGTTCTGTTATGCTAACAGCCGACGAAGGGTTTAATTTACCTATTCAAGAAATACTTGAAGTTAGAGGTCCTGGTGGTACGTTGTTAACACGAAACGTAGATTATTCAATTAGCTTGGGAGACACAGGTAACGCGTGGTCAACTAAATCAAACCAATCAATTAATATTGTTGGTGGACCGCTGTCTATTACGGTGCTGTACAGATATTATATAGATGGAGCCACTTTGCAAGATTTTGTGGAAGATAATTCTGTTAGAAACGCTGGAACGGACAATTTAGTAAAGATTGTTCCTCCCGCTACCATAGAGATAGAATCACTAGAATATAGAGACGGGCCTGCTCAAGAAGATGTTAGAACATCAGTGGCCGCCTGGATTAATGATTTAGGTAACGACACAACATTCGAAATTACAGACCTAATTAATTATTTATATTCTTTAGGAATTACCTATGTAGATCTGGATTCACTAATTATTAATGTTCGAAAATATGATTATACTGGAGCGTTGGTTGATAGTAGCGAGATAACTTCCGACTATACTATAACAACAATGAACGCGTTTGTAACAGACACAAGTCAATTATATGGGATAATTAGATTATAATGCCACAACGATATAATGTTTCAACTTTATGGCAATCTTTAGGATCTTTTTGGGCGGACTTCGAAGACAAAGGTGTTATGGAAGTTGTTTGGAATGCCTATAGAGATATTATTACAGAAGAATATAGAACAACTTATCAACTTAATCTTTCTAAAGCATTTCAATACATGCCGGATTATTTTGAAGAACGCCTGCATTATTTTGATATTATTTATAGTGCGGACACCGCTACTTATTCTGGATTAGTTAATACTACTATAATTTCAGGATTATATAATTATTATGTGCCTGGTGAGATCTTTAGTATAGTTTCTGGATTAGACCATTATTATTATTTAAATGAAGATAATCAAAGAATGTATGAACATTTAACGGAAGATACTGATTTTGAAATAATTGACTATAGTAGAATTCAGTTTTTAAATAATCCTCCTTTCACAGCCGACGGAGATCTAGCTAATGTTGACGGCGGTAGTTTATACGCACCAGCAGTATTTCGAATAAATCCTATTATGTTCGCGTTATTTGGAACATTGGTTGATATTACCAAAGAACAGTTTAAAGAAAGAAAATATCACGCTTTTAAAACTGAGGTTACTAATTTTGAACAACAAAAAACAGACTTAAAACATTTTAAATATTTGATATGGTCATTAAATTATTTAAAGCGACAAAAACCAACAATAGAAGTATTAAAAAAATTATATGGAGTAGCAAAAGGAGTTCCTTTTGCATATGTCTCAGGATATGTTGAGTCTATTGGTATAGATGGAAGTAATTATACTTTAACTATTGCGGAAGAAACTTATTATGTCCCGGACATTTTAACTTTAGCTGTAACTAGCGGACAAGCGATAGGCCAGTTCGATTTACTGGTGAGTGGCATTGAGGTCCGCGATTATATTACAGATCAAGCTAGAATGATAGAATTGGCGGAAGAGCCCTGGCAAGCACGAGCTATGCTAGAATTTGTTGCTGATTCAAGTTTAAATATTTTAGATTACGACGAAACTTTTGTTAGCGGCATAGTAACTGATATTACTCCAGCATATATGACCGCCTACTTTAATTAAGAGGTTATTAAATGGAACGCGAAATAGTTAATGCGGGTGCAAAACTTTCTCTCTCGTCTTTATTTGAACATCTACAAGATGATGTTAAATTAAATACGTATAGAGATTTTGACCAGATTATAGACACATACGGCATCAATTGCGACACTGTATCAGGACTTGTCCCTGCTAGTGACACCACATTAAAGGTTACAGCTGCTGGTGCTCAAATAGCTATTAATACGGGCACCGGTTTGACTGCCGCGTTTAATTATATTGATGTCTCTACGCCAGACACAAGTACTCCGCCCGGCAATAATACTTACACAGTTTATATAAAATATGTGGAAAATCAAGACGAACAAGTAGATATCATTAATGGGTTTTTGTATGCGACTGGGGAGCCAACTGTACCTTCACGTGGACACGCTGATTATGAAATAGTGTATGATACAGATCCGGGAGTATCTGGGTTAACATTGGCTGAAATCGTAGTAAGCACCGGAACAGTACAGTCAGTTACAGATTTAAGACATGCCAATGTATTAAAATTAAAACATTGTGTATTTCCAGACACTGTAGTAAAAATAGATAGAGATTCTGACATAGCTGGAAAACTTACGGCTAATTATATTGGTACTAAGGGTCCCGAAGGGTACGAAATGCTTATAAATACGGCCGGTATGACACAAGACGAAGAACTTAGCGCTTCGGGAATTGTACAAGCACACGATTATAGACATTGGCACGGTAATGAAGTTACACAAGGCAGTAGAACAGTATTGGATAGTGTAAGTGCTATTACAGCACATTCAGAACTTAAAGCAGCTTTTAGGTATGGTGTAATAAATTTTCAAGAAGGTAATGGAGATAGATGGATTGTTACGAAAATAATTCCAAGTAAACCTAATACACCTACTGATTTAACTATCGGCTTACGCGAACTGGTGCCCGATGATATTACCACGAAAGCACTAACTAATAGTATTAGATCTTATACTGTTAAAGAAATTTCTTTAGCTCATAATATAAATGCTAATACAGCCCTAACAGATTGGCGACAATCTATTGTTACTTATCAAACAGCACACCCAACCTGGGGCGCTGACGAGTTATATGCTGTCTCAGGTTTAGAAGCCACAATGTCTGGATTATTCAATCAAGGTTATGCCTACGACGCTGGTGGTATTGTTCCTGAAGAAAATTATGATCCTGAAGGACTAACAGCGTTAGGTTGGAACGAAACCGGTGGAACCATAACAGACGTTTTGGAAGCCATAGATCTTACTTTAGCATTTAGCGATGACGCGAAAAGCACTTTAAATTCTGATATGGCAATTATTTCTAAAGAAATATTAAATAAAGAATCAGAAATTAAAACACACCCAGATAAAGGAAAAAGGCAGTTTGAAGCTCTTTGTAAGTGGACACGGCCCGCTTTAGTAGATTTAGAACCTATCGTAAAATATCAATTAAAAATATATAAACTAACACATACTTCAACCGCCGTAGCGGATGGAACCCCTCTTACAACTCTTCTGTCTAACTATACTGCAGAAATTGTTAAAGATATAAACGTTGAATCAGTAGCAGCGGGAATACGTTGGACAGAAAAAGGCAATACAACCGTAAAAGCCGGAGTAACCCAAACAGCGTCTAAAATTTATTTAAATAGTACCACAGGAATGGATGCACTGGACGCGATAAATATTACAGTTAGTGGTTTAGGGCAATATTCTGCCATTATAAAAACTGTCAGTAGTGATGGCGACGGGGTTTATATAGATTTAGCCCTGCCTTTAACTAACTCATATAACAATGAAGTAATTCCATTAGCTGAAGACACCGTTTTATCTTACGCCGAAGTAGTTGAAAGTTTAGATCAATATTGGATTGACGGTGTGTACAAAACAACTTATGCATTTCCTATTGATGTTGATCAATACTACATTGTCTATATCAGATCAGTTAGTAAATATGGAATAGTGTCTGATTGGTCAAATGGTGTTAAAGTTACAACTAATGATCTGTCGAGTGGGGGTGTTACTTTAGCTAATAAATCTAAAGAAGACAAAACATTTCTGGCTCAAGCAAAAGAAATAGAAAGAAAAGAAATAAAAAGAGAATTTGAAACGCAAATACTGGCCTTACAACAGCAAGTTGCAGCGTTACCTACACAAGACCAAGTTAGTAATTTAAGTGTAGAACTTTCCAGTTTGGATACCAGAGTTGGTAGTTTAGAAACACCAGCATAAAATTATGGCTAGAATTCGTCGAACAAATTTGTCACATACGTTTACCGGGTTACCGCCTAATATTACAGTAATGTTAGTAGACGGACTATATAAAGTAGAAACTAATGATGTCTGGAAAGCTTTACCTAGACACGTTGGTCAAACATCAACGGAAGGTGTAATAAGGTTCGATAATTTAAGGGACTCTATTTATTCATTGTTAGTAGTAGATTTTGATTATTCAGATAAATCTCAATACTACATACAAATTGGTGATCCTGATTTATTTGATACTATTATTTATCATACTATTCCTACCCCAGTAATTATTACATCTGTTACTACGGGTGTGGAAGGCACGGTTATTTATATAGATATAACTTGGAAGTTAGCTCCTAATGGAGTGGACGGGTTCTATCATATTTATATGCAACCACAAGATGGTGTGTGGTCTGAAAGATTGGTAATTGATAATCCTAAAACTTTTAGTGCCAGGATATCCACCAGTCTAAAATATTATACACAATACACATTTAAAATAAGAACGCTAAATGAAGATGGTAAACCTAGCGCCTTTTCAAATTTAATGTCAGTTATTACACCAGAGCTTGAACACGAAGATACTACACCGCCGTATAATGCAACCTTTATCCAATAATGTGTGTGGAAAAAATTTCGGCCTTTATACGAATGAGGAATGCACAATATACAATTAAAGCTTGTATATTGTCGGTAATTGACTACGTGGATGAAATAATTGTTGTTAATAACAACGATGCTACTAGTTTTAAAATACTAAAAGAATTAAATAATTCAAAAATAAAAATTTATGATTGGCCTTATGAAATTGTAAAAGTTTGGACATCTGAAACAAATAATCTGCCTTGTGACGATTGTCATTCATTAATTGCTATGAGCAATTTTGCTCTAGATAAATGTTCTAATGATTGGTGTTTAAAGGTAGATTCTGATATGGTATTTTTTAAAACTGGGATGGAAGCGATTTTAAATACTAATTTTATTCAGCCGTTTTTAGGGGTTGGAGGATATGAGTGTACTGATCCTTTTAATTTTACTTATGAATTTTTTGGAGAGGAGCCCAGATTTTTTAATAAGACTTTGGAGGGAGGATTACAATTTCGCAAATATTTTAATACAGGCGGTGAAATTATTTGGAACCCGGCATGGTCTATGGATACTAAAAATTGGGGCCCAAGATACAGTAATTTAAACAAAAAAAGATGTTGGGTCCATTACGGCTGGTCGACATCGTCAGACCCACAACGACCTTATAGAGGTTTGAAACAGACCGCTATTAATTTTAGTCACCATAGAGATATTATTCCTAGTTTACATAAAATTTTTAATCAATAAAAGATAATGAGAAAATTTAGGATCCATGTGCTTTCTTTAGCACACACCAAGTGTAACGACGATTATGTAAAATGTGCTTATACACAAAAAGCATACAACATGTGTAAGATGATGTCATCATTAGGACACGAAGTATATTTATATGCTCCTTATAATAAACCGACTGATGCCCCACTTCCGCCCCACGATAAATTTATTCCCGTTGTCAGCGAAAAAACTTGGGATGACTATTTGAAGTATTACAATACTAATGATCAATTTTTTAAATTTGCAGTTGACGATCCAGTTTGGGACGAACTACGAAGAACCCTAAAAATAGAATTACCTAAAAATATTGATCCTGACACAGAAAATTTTGTTCTTTGCTGGTTTGGTCATTATTTTGATGAACCCACTAAAGGGTTGCCTGGTAATACGTTCGTTATTGAGGCTGGAATTGGATACACTGGAACATTTTGTAATATGCGAGGACGTGTCTTTGAAAGTAATGCTTGGTGTTCATGGGTGTACGGACGACAAAACATAGAGCAAGGAAATTGGTACGATACTGTTATTCCTAATAGTTATGATCCTGACGATTTTCCGTATAGTGCTGAAAAAGATGATTATTTTTTATTTGTAGGTAGATGTATCGAAACAAAAGGAATTAATATCGCCGAACAAGTCGCCAGAAAATTAGGTAAAAAATTATACATCGCTGGACAATGCTCAAGCAACTTGAAAGCTTTAGGCGTAACATTAGACGATCAAGTACAATATATTGGAGTATTAAATAAAGAAGAACGTGGGGAATGGATGAAAAAAGCGCAAGCTGTTTTTATTGCCACATACTATTGGCCGCCTTTCGAGGGAGTTCATATTGAAAGTATGTTTTGTGGGACCCCCGTTATCACAAGCCCGTTTGGAGTTTTTAGCGAAACCGTCCAAAACAACAAAGTAGGATTTCGTTGTGCAAGTTTCAAAGAAATGCTGTGGGCCGCGCAACATGTTAAAAATCTAGATTCTTATAAAATTAGAAGATACGCAATAGACAATTTTTCTTTAGATCGGGTTCGTTGGATGTATCAAAGATATTTTGAGCAATTTAGCGATCTTTATAAAGCTGGAGGATGGTATGAAACTGAAAAAAATCCAGTTGAATCTTTAGATCGTCACGATAAATATTATGTTATATAGAGGTATCATTTATAAGACATGATATAAAAAAAGAGCCCAGGGCAGACTCTTTTTTAGCCTGTTTTTAAATTTAATGCTATTTGACTAAAAGCATCTTTTTCGTTTCAGTAAAATCACCGGCCTGGATTTTATAGAAATACATTCCTGATGGAAAATCACCGGCATTCCAGGTTACTCGATATTGCCCGGCAGGTTGATCGATACCAGATATGGTTTCAATATGATGACCGAGGAGATCATAAATATCTAGCTTAACATTAGTGGGCTGAAAGAGAAAGTAACTGATCGTTGTTGAAGCATTGAAAGGGTTCGGATAGTTTTGCTTTAGCGAACACTTTAACGGCAAGCTAACAATATCCTCTAATACATCTTGGGCATCACAGCCTACTCCAAACGCCCCGATATTATTACTGTCCTCGCCAGTTCCTATACAAGGGGAATCACTCTGTAATAGATAATTGGCTGTATCTGACCAACAAAATAACGGGTCTTCGTGAATATTGTGGACCCCCAAAACCGTTGTATCCTCGACGTCGCTGTAAGAAATTGAGTATATACTGCTTCCGTGAGTAGTGAAGCCATTATTCCAGACTATGGTGTTAGAAATGATCACGTCTGAATACTGTTCCAGGTACACTCCTGTTCCAGGATAGTTATCGGTAATAGTAGTATTTGACATCAAGAATTTGGAATGATACGCGTATAAGCCGCCGCCTTCGGTTGAAGCTTCGTTGTTGGCAATAAGGTTGTAGTGAAATTCTGGTGTTGGTTCTTGCATGTTCTCGGACATAAAAATGCCGGCTCCTGTCACAGCATGATTATTGCAAATACGGTTATAGGAAATAACCGAATATGACCAACAAATAAAGATTCCTCCGCCTCTCTCGACAGCGGTATTATCGGCAATTAGGTTTTCGGAAATTACAGGATTTGAACCGGTCCACAGAAAAATTCCGCCGCCCGCATCATTGGAAATATTATTAATGATGTGATTGTTGCAAATAATCGGATCGGAAGAGATACAACTTATGCCCCCTCCATGATTTCCACGACCATTCTGAATAGTGAAGCCGATTAACATGGAATTGCTTCCTGCGTAATAATTCTGGTAATAGAACGTTACTGTTGACCCAATTAAGCTACCATCGATAATGGTCTGATCGATATAATTGGTGTCTTCTGTTGTTAAAAACAGTGACCCTAGGACAACAGCGTGTTCTTCAAGATAAACGTTCTCATAGTAAATGCCCGGTTGAACCAGCACCGTGTCGCCATCGATGGAGGCATCGATGCCCGCCTGGATAGTGGCGTAATCGGCGGGAATGTTGGTAATAGTAGCTGAACCCGACAACACTATCCCCATTAACATTAAAAAGCAAAGAAGAGATTTCATTGGAACTCCTTTTTTAAGATAATATTATTCTTTCATTTTCTTATACCCTAATTAGAGTAAATAATGGCAAGTAAAATACAAATAAAACACGAACAGCCACTTACCTTAAAAGTAACTGGCGCGACAGATGATTCCGGTGGTTCTGGAATCAAATCTTATAGTATATATTATACGGTTGTAGCTTCTGGTATTCAGCCGGATATAACAGACGCTAAATTACTTACAACTATAGACCATCTTACAAGTATTCCTTCTACTTTATTTGCTTACACGACAAGTGGTTATCCGTCATCAGGCGAAACAGCTTCCGGTATTGTTCGTGACCATTATCACAGCGACCATATTTTTGAATATGAGTGGGACGGCTGGGAATCAGAAATGGAACATTACTTTTGGACATTGGCGGAAGATTTTTCTGGAAATAGTAGTGTTTTGGCATCAGGCGTTCATCCTGGTAACCCTATTTATAAAGAAGCAGATTACCAAGCTGTATATGCAAAAAATATTGCTCCTAAAGTTTCCGTTCAGAATAATGTTTTCTTATTTACAGGAAAAGGGACTCAAGTTTTTAAACACGATATTGTTGGAAACAATATACAACTTTATGTTCCAGCTGAATCAGAGTTAAGAATAATATCCCCTGATCGTTCTGAGGTCATTGATAAAGGAATATTGGAAGGATATCATTATTTTGAGCATGCGGACGATTTGTTAATATTTGTAAGAGTTTCTGATTGGGAAACTCCAGAGGGTAATTTATTAGTTAGTGGAATTGTGACCAGCCAAGCTTATCTTTTAACTGATAATGACATAGTAATCGGGCAACTGGAAGCAGATTATGGTGCAAATTTTCCTTATTTATTAAATATGTTTTATGGCGGTAAATCGTTAATACCACATACGTCAGATTTTATGTTTGGTTTAGAAGACGATGCCCATCCCCAATATCTTTTAATAGACGGTACTCGAGATATGGCGGGTGATCTAGACATGGGAACCAACAATATTACAAATGTTGGTACTGTAGATGGAGTAATTGTTAGTGGCCTGGTTTCTATATTATGGGCGGATTCTAGTTATAGTCTTGCTAATGATGGTGTACCGTCAACTAATGAATATGTTCAAGATGATGCTGCAACAGTTAAAATAAGAGTTTCATACGCCCATCAATCTATTTTTAAATATATGCATTTAGATTGTAAAGCTTGGGTAGATGTGGGAGAAAATACAGGCACTATCACATTAACCTGTAATAGTGTGTCTGATGATATTATGGTACCGAATGGCCTTGTTGGGGCGCAAGACTTGCCTTCAGCAACTATTAGTTTGTCTACATGTGTTCCAGGGAACTGTTACCAAGTTACTGTATCATTAAAAGCAGAACAGGCTGGAGAAGTTGTTAGAATGCGTTATCCTGTAATTTACTTAACGGTATAATAAATGTGTTGATTTTTAGTTGAAAAAGGAGTATAATTAAACTATGAACTTAGAGATGCAAATATAGATGTCAAAAATTTTAATTGCCGGCAAACAGGCAACCCATATCAATATAATAAAATATATTGGAGATACACACGATATTATTACTGTAATGACTTTTAATGATATGCAGAAAATTCTTTCTAATGGGTATTTTGATTTTATATTAGTATCACAAAATGGAGATACTACTGATGTTACACGGATGCTGGAATATACACGTAAGCGTAGTCAAGAAGCTGTAATTATAGTTTTATTAAATAAACCACTACTCGATCATGAAACCGTTGATTGGGTGCAATACCTGGCAAAAAATGTAGGTATAGATTTTTTTGTTCCCTTCTCTAGCGAGGCGGGCGAGATTTTAAACATAGCAATTACAAGCGCTACAACCAGGTTAAAACAAAGGGAATTAGGTCCTCGATTTGAGGAGTTAGCTAATAAGATTTTAACTAAACTTTCTTAAACAGGGGGGCTAATGAATCCAAAACAAGAAAGTCTTCTGTTAAACATTATGGAAGGCGTTAATGACAAGCTGGATAAACAGCAAACCAAATGGTGGGTTAAAATTGCGATTATATATGGCATAGTAATTCTTCTGTTGGGTGGGCTAGCTCACTGGAACAAGTCTCAAGACGCTACTATAGAAACTTTAAAAAATGAAAACCATAAGTTAGAGTTAAGAATACAAAAATTAGAGACTCAACGCCAATTTGAAAAATTACGTATACCGGATAGTACAAAACATGAATAAAACCCTAATACAAACAGTAGTTTTAATAGCTGTCCTAGTTATAGCAGGAATAGTTATAAAATATATAGTTATCAATAAATTTATTGGTGAGACTAAGCAGCAGATATCTAAAATTGTTCAGTTAGAAAAATTAAATAAAGATCAAAAAACGATGTATGAAGACTCTCTATCTACAATCTGGTCTTTTACAACAACCAAAATTAAAAATCTTGAAAAAGAAGTAGACAACTTAACTGATAATTATCAAGCATTTATTGATAGCTCAAAGGGAACTTTGTCAGCCGTCCATACCGGTAAAGGTGAAGTATCTATATCAGATACAGTACCAATCTCTGATATAGAAGATTGGCCAGACACATTAAAAATAACTACCCCTTGGGCTGAATTTTTCTATAACAGAAAACTGGAAATTGCTTCTATTAAATTAAATTTTCTGGTAAAGTTAGAAGGTATTGAAACTTCTGATCCTTACGGCAATCGTCAAGCTATAGAGAGAGTTTTTCTAGAATCCATACTTACAGGTGAAACAAGACCAGTAAAATGGGAAGCTAATTTTACGTTTTTCAAACAAAGTAAAAAATTATGGCATTGGTGGAACCCTAAAATCCATTCGGGCATATTATTAACTAAACCGGTTCAATATTGTTTATCGGCTAATCTAATGTCTTTTGGTCTGGACAAATATATTGAAACTACCGCGTTTTATTTTTTAGATATCGGTGTAGCCAGTGACTTTCAAGATAAAATTACCATAACAGGAATCCCTATTCTTTTGAATATGGGAAATTTTTTACCTTTTATTTCTAACGTAAATATAGGCCCAGGTTTGGGATTTGAAGTTAATTCTCAAAAACCTGTATTTATTATAAAAATGGATGTTACTTTTTAATTGACTTATACTATTTTTATATGTATACTAAATTAGTTAAACCAAAATAATCACAATGTTCAATTTAAATTACCCATGGCTTTTAGCAAAATCGTTGATAACCAACAAAAAAGTAGAGTATACTTTTTCAACGCCCGACGATACAGTTCAAATACCGGAACTAAAAATAAATGATATTTCTATGGATTTGCCTTGGAATCCCGATAGAAAATGGGGAACACGTCCTCTGTCTATTATAGACAGTGTGATAGTTCACCAAACATTGGCAGCCAATCAAACATTGGCAGGCATAAATAAATATCATATCACGCCTGGACCAATGAACCATATTTCATCGAAAGGGTGTCCTCATATTTGTTATCATTACGCGATAGAGCCTGACGGTAGGTGTTATAAATTAAACGATGACAGATATATAACGTGGCATTGCAAAGGTCACAACGCTGCTTCCCTAGGTGTTTTGGTTAATGGTAAATTTAGGGGACCAAGAGGGCTATCAGACTTTGAAGGCGACGATCCTTCAGTGGCTCAAATACACACTTTAAAAAGACTTTTAAATATTATTGTTCTACCTTACGGACGTACAGTTAAAGGCCATTGCGATTACGATCCACAAAATAAGTCGGCGTGTCCAGGCTATGTAATAGAAGAACAAATTACCAATTGGAGTAAAAACGGCGGATATAACTATGAAAACACTAATAAACTTTAATTATGACGCAACTGATGAAGTAACTAGCGGAGATATAGCAAAGATCGCTATGTTAGTTAACATTTCAAATATAAGCGAGGCCGCCAGGAAAACTGACATTCCATCGCAATTTGAAATGTTTAAATTAGCTGATGATCAATGCGCGTTAGTTATTAAAGACCCAAAGCACGGGTATATCAAAAAATACGCAAATTATAATCGAGATCTAACAGAATTAAATACATTCTTTTTCTTACAGAAAGCCGGGTACCTGCCAGACGAAATCAATAAAACCGCGGCTTATTATCTTTTGGAGGCTAATAAGAAATTTAAACTAGAGCCTCCGGAAGAATTAAAGAAACTAGCAGGTAAAAATATAAAAAATAATATTATTCACATAACGTCTATAGATCCTGTTGTGTATCAAATGAAATTGGCACATCGAAAAAACGAGATAACAAAAACAGCTATTCACAAATTAAAAGATGAGCAGTTCGCATTACCTAAACAAAGAAAATATCCTATTATAAATGAAGAAACAATTAAAACAGCAATGATGTATTTCGGTGCTTATAATGACCAGTTAGACACATTAGATAGAATTAATTTCGCCGTTAATACAATTCAGGCGGCTAAATCTTTTAATATTGAACCAAGCGAAGACATAAAAAAATATAGCCACTTATCTTTAAATAATATAAATCCTGATTTTAAATTTCAAATAAGAGAGCGGCAGTCTCTTGTTCTTGAGTCTGAAATAAAAGAATTGTACGACGATATTCTAGAAAAATCGGCCGAACTGAAACCTATTAAATTAGCGGCATTACTTCGAAAGGCCGATGAGTTAGCAGGTCTGAAGAAACATTGGGGAAATTTTATTGAAGACCCCATTATTTCAACTTTAGACGTTATAAAAGAGGCATCAATTAAAATTGGCGAGATTACACTAACAAAAACTGCACTAACTAAATTATGTGCTAAAGATGTTTCTAAATGGATCGATGGGAACACTTTAAAGGAATTACAAGGACCGGATGGATTAGACGTTTTTGCCAGTTTACCAAAACCAACACAAGATGGATTATTGACAAACCTCTAATCAACAAACGCTATGTTGTTGTATCTTTTACTGATCGAAATAGGCTCAGCTTTAATAATATTAGCTGGGGCAATCCTTGTTTCGGTAACAATAAAAAAAGCTATAAAGGAACAAGGATCCAAGAAAATTGAAGTAAGTATGACAGACCGGTCTTATATGTCTGGTAAAAAAATTAGTCCTGTTGTTGACGTAAAAGAACTAACTAAAATAGCTCTGCAGACTAAACCTGCCAAAGTTAATATAAACACTGACACTACTATCTTCGATGGGAAATCCAAATAAGGAAAGACTCTTACACTTAATAAACCAAGGTCTTTCTGTTGAACAAATTTCTAAACAATTAAGACTGGCGGATTCCAATGATTTATTTTATATTCTTGGAATGTACAGTCTTAAATTAAAACCAAAAAAGCAGGATGTTACAAATATGAGCGCAGGGTTAGATATTGGCACTAGCCGTCTATTATCAGCAAGAAACGACGGCCCTCAAATAATTTTAAAATCACAAAGAGATGCTTTTTTAAAATTACCTTCAGGTAAACAAACACAGAACGCGTTAAAACGACTTTCTGTAAATTATATTGAATTAGAAGGAAATTATTTTATTGTGGGCGATGACGCTTTCGAATACGCACATGTTTTTCCCGCAACTGATTTAAGGCGACCAATGGCTTCTGGTATGTTAAATCCAGCAGAACCTGACGCTTTTCCAATTTTACAAGCATTAATTCATAATCTTTTGGGGGACCCAAGAACAGAAAAAGAAAAATGTTATTATTCTGTACCGGCCCCGCCCATAGATGTTGATAAACTTACACAATATCATTCGGACATTGTGGGTGAAATAGTAAGATCTTTAGGATACGAGGCACAACCTATTAATGAGGGATATGCCGTAGGTTTGATTGGTTTAGAAAAACATAATCTAACAGGTCTCGCTTTATGTTTTGGCGGAGGATTAGCTAACGCTGCGGTGCTATATAAAGGATTATCAGCCTTACAACTATCTGTCACAAAAGCTGGAGACTTTATAGATAATAACGCATCTCAGGATACTGGTATACCTAAAGTTCACATTACTGCGTTAAAAGAAAACGGAGAACTGGATATCTCTCAAACTCAGACTACTAGGGCCGGGCAAGCCATTAAATCTTATTATTTATTAGTTATCAGGCACGTGCTTACCAATTTATTAGAACAATTTAAACTAACTGAAAATATGCCTCATTTTGACGAGCCAATTGGTGTAGCCTGTGCAGGTGGAGGAGTATTAATAAAAGGATTTGCTGAAATATTTAAACAAGAGTTTGAAGCTATGGAAATGCCTTTTAAATTAAAAGATAACGGACTTGAAATTATAGAAGATTCTCTCTCTGTTGTAGCTCGTGGATGTCTGTCGGAGGCTTTGTTAGATGAATAGTTTTTTAAAAGAAGCGATTCTTATTAAAATAGGTAAAAAATCTGTAAAAAATGATACCTTACGAAGTACCGTGGCTGGTGGAATTGCTGGTGTCGTTGGAACAGCAGTTACACAGCCACTTGATAATGTGGTAGTTCAAATGCAGAATGAATTGAAGGGAGTTGCCGAGGCACGGGCTAAAGGATTAAAGGCACCAATTAAAACTGTTAATAGTGCAAAAGATTTTTTGCGACAAGTAAAATTACAAACTTTAGCAAGAGACACCTGGACAAAAGTTACTCCCATTAGAGCACTTAAAGCTGGGATATCTACTGCCACTATTTTTGGTGCATATGCCGGCTTGAACCAATTAATGAAAAAACAAAGTTCTGTTTATAGCGATTTTGGGGTAAAGCCGGGAACTACTAAAAAAACCGAACCAACTACTTCCAGATGGACACCGTTAGACGCTGAGTCCAGATTAACGTGGTCTAAATTAACCGGCCATCAGAAAAAACAAGTTAATCAAACTTTCACAGATATGCCGGACAGATTGCGAGATCATAATAAAACTTATTTTGTAAAAGAATTAAAAAAAGGAAGAAAGTTCGATAAACTTTTGGAACGTATTACGCAAAAATTACAAAAACAACCCAAGGCAGCACTCTAATGACTATAAATGAAATAATTATGTCTACAGAAGAAATTGAACCTGAAACTATTAGACAGATGTTTCCCACATTAAATGAATTAGATATAGAAAAAGTGCACGCGGCCAGGCTTATTATTCATACACGATTTCCATTTGAAGATTTTTATGTATTTGAGGACACTGTTCTGGCTTTAAACGGGTCTACTCCTGATTTTAGTATTTTACAAGGTTGCACACCTGAACAAATATGGTATGCTGTTGACATAATGACTAAGTTAAGACCGCAGGTTGAGTTTTCTTGGGAAGTGCAAGCTTATTGTAAATGGATGTCAAATGATGCAGGCGTTTATATTTATCCCCCTGTTTTTGATGATTTAGATAATCCTTATTATGAAAAAGCCGTAGAATTAGCAAAAGGCGAACTAATAGATAACAGTTCGATTGAATCTACTCAAGCAGGAAAATATCTGGTAATACAAGTTTATATAAACCGCACGAAAAAAGAACAAAATACGGAGTGGAGGTAGATTAAATTATGCCAGTATCAAGCACCCCTTACCCTATAAGTGACTACCCATCAAACTACGCTAAATATCCTTCACCATTTTTTGATTTGTCGCGAACTTTTGTTCCGTCAAAAATTAAAACTTTATTTAAATTTTGCAGAGTCTTCTTTTATAAAAATGAGTTTATAAACAGTGTTCTCTATAAACTAACTGAATATCCAATTACAGACTTAATTTTCAAACATAAAGATCAAGAATTAAAAGATAAGTATCGGGAATTATTTAATCACTATTTAAAAGTTAGAACCTTATTAATAGAGATTGGTTTAGACTATCATACTTTTGGAAATTGCTTTATATCAGCCACTACAAAATTTAAAAGATATTTGACATGCCCACAGTGTCAGCATACTGTTCAAATCAGTGAACAAAAAGATTTAAAATTTAAACAATATAATTTTAATGGCACTTGTCAAAATTGTAAAACTCAAGTAACTTTTAAAATAGATGACAGACCACTAAAAACTCCAGACGCAATTAAATTTATTCGTTGGCAACCTGAAAGAATCGATATTGATTATGATCCGCTTACTGGCGAATCTATTTATTATATTTCAGTTGATCCAAAAATAAAACAAGGTCTGGTACAAGGATCAAGAAAAATATATGAACGCACCCCATTAATATATATTGAAGCTCTCAAGAAAAAAAGAAAAATTCAACTAGACAGCAATAATTTATATCATTTTAAAAGACCAACTCTGGCCGATGAAGATATGTCCTGGGGTAAACCTGTTTTACTTCCAGCCTTAGGCATTATTTGGTATATGCAAACTTTACGCCGTGGAAATGAGGCAATTGCTTCAGAACATATTATTCCTCACAGAGCAATATTCCCCGCCGGTACTGGTAATCTGGACCCGTATTCACAAGTAAATTTGACAAAATGGAGATCTCAAGTAGAAGCTCAATTAGAAAAATGGAAAGAAGACCCTAACCATATCGGAATATTTCCTATACCTATGGGAATGCAGTCTATGGGCGGAGATGCTAAGTCTCTAAACGTAACTCCTGAATTAAAATTTTTGGAAGAATCCGTTATTAACGCATTAGGCGTTCCTATAGAATTTGTAAAAGGCGGGGTTAACTGGACTGGGTCATCTATATCTTTAAGAATTGTAGAAAATCATTTTTTAAGTTATAGGGAACATTTATTGGATTTTCTTAATTACTTTATGATTCCTAAAGTTGCTGAATTTTTAAAATACCCAACAGTGGCTGTTGAAATGAAGAAATTCAAGATGGCTGACGACACGGAATCTAAACAATTGGCTATTCAACTTAATCAACTTGAAAAAATTTCTGATTCCAAACTTTTGGAAGATTTTGGTTATGATTATGACCGAGATAAAGAAGCCAAATTACGAGATATCGAATTCAGATCTGATTTATCTGAATTAATGTTGGCCAGACAGTCTCGTGCACAAGGTAAGGCACTTGTTGTACAAATGAATTATCAGGCTCAAGGCGAAAAAGAATATTTAGACACTAAAGCTACAATGAGAGAAAAACTATTCGCAGATGAAATAGCTAATGAGAACGCTAAAGTTAAAACTAAGTCAGAAAATTTAATAGAAAAATATACTTATGAAGTTATGTCATTACCAGAGGAACAACAGATTCCAATCTTAGAAAAAATGTATGCTAAAATACCGAACACTGCCATGGCGGTCGTAAATAGAATAAAAGATAGTCAAGCAGGTGTTCCTTTAGTTAATGGAACTAAACCACCGGCCGATAATCGGGCGGTTGAAGCTGAACAAGAAAAAAATAAAGTAAAAAAAGTAGAAGGAAAAAAAGATAAAAGCAAAGCCCAAACACGAGGTAACCCATAATGATAAAATATGGAACTAAATTATATAGATGTACTCATTGCGGCCTGCAGACTACTATGCCGACCGAAGAATTTGAAAAACAGGCTAGCACAGAGACTTGTGCCGATGGTGGAAATAAACACGAATTAAAAGAAGTTACCAATGAAGAAATTCAAGAAATTTGATTTAGACAATCCTCAAGAAACTAGTGAATATGAAGATTTATTGAATAATCCAGATAGATACACTATTATAAAAGAAAATTTTACATGGGACAAATTAAAAAATAATAAACCTTTCATAGCTGTTTGGTATGAAATATTAGACGAAATGTAAAGTAAAAAGGGATGTTAGTTAACATCCCTTTTATTTTAATAGTTAGTGTGCACATTACTTTATATTAGAAGATCAATGTATTGAAGAATGTACTGTCTAGTGGATCAAATTTTTCAAGTTCACTAATTCGACTTTTGATGGATTTACTTACAATGTCTAGACTGTCCTCGTAATCTTTATCTAAGCTGTCTTTATAATCTTCTAAAAAATTTATTTGTATATTATTGTTAGAAGGTGTAGACGTATTAATAGTTAGAATACAAGACATAATAATTAGCAAAACTATAATGCTTATTAATAATGTTTTTTCCATATTTTACTCTCCTACAATAATGATCTATTTACAGCTTCTACAATACTCTGGGGAGTTGGATAATTATCGCTCCACATTTGATATTCTATATCATAGGGGCCATCGTCTATTTCTATGTTATGGCTGTCTAATATTCTGACATTTATTTTCATCATTCGTCCAAACACATAATCCGCGTAGAAAACATTCGATGGTGCGTGTCTTATATTACCAATATAGTCGCCAGAATTTTTAATATTATCCCAGACCTCGTCTTCAGTGGCGTTAGGCCGGTCTTTTAAAATTCCCATTCCAAAAGGTTTACCACAGGCTTGCCATAATAACCAAAAAAGTCTTTTACAAAAAATTTCTGGATTGTGTAAAATTTTTACTTTCATTTTTTACTCCTTCAATAATGAAATATGGAAAAGACGGCCATTAAATTGGCCGCCTTTCTTCTTAACAGAGGCAGGGGCCGACGGAACAGAATATCTGGAAGCCTGCATTTGACACGCTTAAAATCACTGCCAACTGTTAGTAGGGTGAGTTGGTTTATAATATCTTATACCATTTTTATACGCGCTAATTTAATGTTTTATAGGTTATCAATAGAATCAAATCAGATCTGGTTTGTTTTAACACCAGATCTTCATGAGGCGCGGGAACTAATTGTGCGGAAAGTATTTCTATACCTTTCTTGCTCCAACTATTGACTTTACCCTCTAAGTCTTCCACGGTCATACCACTGAAAAGTTTAATTTTCATTTGTTATTAACCCCCTATTGTCTGCTTCAGAAAACACGGCTTGAGCCCAGTTATCCATAGTAGGACAACCGTATGGCCCTGGGTCATCCCAGGAATGGCCAGGAAAATAAGGAAAGTTATTCAAAGCCTTAGCCACAGCTAATAATTCTTCATTATCCATAGAATCTAATTTTTCTCTAAGAACCATTGTTGCTCCTTTCTATCTTCTTATACCATTTTAAAGTAAAAAAAGGCCATCGTTAGATGACCTTTTCTTCATAATGTCCCGCATCTTTACATCGAAGATTGGATTGTCTGTATTCAGAAATCTGCCTCGTCCCAACTCTCCGGGCGTAATAAATCAAACAGGACCTCAGTTGAAAGTTATCAACTGGGAATTGTAAACTCCATATATTATCTTGTACCATTTTTTTGTTTCTTTATTTTTTTGCCATCAATAAATTGAGCCACCTCATGGTCATCTGATGTTCCATATGTAAATCTATAACAAGTAATAATTAAATGAGGCAACATTGGCGGATTATGCATTATACGGGTGACTAAATAATACCTGGAATCAGTTATATGTTTGTTAAGGTATATTTCACAATCATTCTTAAGAATATTAATTATAGATGGGTCCACATATGTATGTTTTTTGATAATGTCTTCCCATTTTATTTGTACTTTGTAAATTGCTTTAGTTAATCCTTTCGGAGTTTCTCTATTACTTTCAAACTCTATTTCATGTTTTAAATATTTCCATTTGTGTTTCATTATTACTCCGAATTGTCAGAGATGTTAAAGTCAAATAAATTACTGCTGACGGGCATTTTGGAGATAGCATCCTCATCAACTTTAAAAAACTGTGGTAGAAATCTTTTAAACTCGTTCATAAGAAATTCTCGTTTATCGCTCCATAATAAATCTTTATTAACTTTCGCTATAGCATCATAATCTATTACTTTCTTACGGCCATTATCTACCCATTCTTTATATTTAGTCTCTATAGCGTCTACAAATCTTGGTACTGAAACTAAAGGCCGTAAGTGACCGCTGTCTAACCCCATATTAAAATGGCCTATATTTTTTACTAATATCGAGTTAGTGCCTTCCAATACTTCCGGAATAGCAGAATTATTTGGAGCTATACTAGAGGTGCCACAGGCCGCGGCCTCAGATAAACTCAGACCCCAGCCTTCACCGATTGCTGTAGTAACATTAATATCCGCAGCATTATAAAATTCACACAACTCTTTTTCAGTAAAAGGATTGCCAATAATATTTCTATTAGCAATTAAATTGAGTGCTTTTGTATTAAAATCTCTATCAGAATATCCCGCATTTATAGCGTGAGCTTGCAATGAATTTGCTGACCCTGGGCCCATAGTCCGCTCACTTGTATTGCTGTGTAAATATAGTGCAACGTCGTTTTTTGGCAAAACAGTGTCCACTACCTTAGTCATGTCACAGCCGCTCAAATCACAATATTTTTTATGTAATAAATAGTAATTTCCACATTTACATTTTTTATACCCGTGCGTCACCAATGAGAAAGCTCGCAAGGTAAGAGGAATTATTTTTCTAGGTTGAAACCTATTGACATTAATAGCTACAAACTTATCCTTCCAGCCCATTTTTTGTTTAATTTCTCTTCTCTCTTGTTTAGATAAGAGTTTAAACACCTCAACATCAACGCCGTGATGTAAAATTTTAATTTCTAATTTATTTATCAGTTCGGGAAATCGCTCATAAATGGTATTTACGGCGAATTGAGAATAAGTTATGTTTTGACTTACCACCCCTGGTTGAAACGGTAAGTTCCAAACAGGATTAAAAGGTGTGCCATCAACGGGAAAATAGGTAATTATAGGTTTATTGGGACAAATCTTTTTAACAGTAGGAATAACTTGTTGAATATGGAAAATGTCCTGGAAAAGAAAAATAATGTCGGGGTTGACATCTTCTAGAGTTTGTTCTATTCTTTTCAATCCTAAAGGGTCTGTTGGATCAGTGGAATAAATAAAATATTTGGTAGCATCATACCTATGTCTACCAAATTCATTTATTCCTAATATTGATACGTCGAACTCTTTATGTGCTTCTTTTAATAAGTTTTCAGCCACGATTCCAAACCCCGTTTTTACTGTGGGTGAATCTGAGTATACAAAAATTTTAGGTTTAGTCATTATCTTAATTGATTTAAGTGTTTTTTTTAATATACATAATTATAGACATAGTGTCAAGCTAAAAAAAGGACCTAAGTCCTTTTTATCATTAGTGTTATCCGAAAATATATTTCAGATATTACATCTATTACAAAACAGTATAGTGCTCCTAAAAATCCTGCCAATGGGTTCCAATATAAAATAGCCATAATTAGACCATAATAACACATTAACATAATGTTTTTATTTTTGGAATATCCTAGAGCTATTATTAATTCAGTTAATACTAAACTAAATAGTCCCCAGCCATACCCTATAGAGGCAGTTATAACTATTGCTATGAATAATTGAGTAAATAAAAATTTATTTTTCAGCATATTGTTTTACTGGACGGACAGCTTTAGCTGTCCTTATTTTAAATTTGATCCGCCACCGCGTTTTGATAAGTTTTTAAATCTATTGCCATAATGTCCCACCATCGAGCTCCTCTAATTTTGTGCACAATATCCATTGCCCCAACAATACTGTCTGCTCTTATATAGATTACTCTTTCTTTTATTAACTTATTTTTTATATTATAGATATCTAGTGCCGCACGATAATGCAAATTTACTGTTCCTCCACATTAGGACTTTCTGTCTCGTTTTCGTGGCCACCGCTTTCTTCTTTGTCTGTTTGAAGAGCTTCTACCAATTGGTCAACACCATAATTTAACATAGCTTTAACAGCCTCGCCTAATTTTGGGAGAACGTCTTCTTTAAAAATTTCTTTGGTCATTTCTTTTGATTATTATTACCTCTGTCTGTAATTATTTTTACGATGGTTACTATAAAAGTCGATACTCCAATTACCACCGATTTTCGCGCCGCCTCAATCAATGAGTCGTACGCTGGATTTGTTACCATACTTTGGGAATTTGGTTAGAGTTGTTCTTCGTATGGCTTGCAATGTAAAATATAGAATTCGTTACAATGTTCCACAAATTCCCTTAACATGTTGTCGAGTTGTTGCATGTTCACAACTATTTTTTCAATTATCACGTCTTGATCTTTTACAGTTATATACTCACAGCCAGATTGTAATTCATAAGGCGATCCATCATATTTCGTTAGTTCTTGATACAAAGCCAAACGAAAACCTCTCTCAGCATAATTAGAAATTGAAAACTGCATACAAGATAAAACATTCAAGATTTTTTCATTTTCAGGATTTATCCAATTAACTCTGATTATTGTTTCAGTGTCTTTTATTGAGTCTATTTCTTCTATTAATGCAATCGGTAAAGGTAACCTAAGTTCTAGAATAGTGTTGGCTCTTACGTATTTTATTTGTTCCTCTATTTCACTTTTGAAAGTTGTTCTAGAAAGAATTTTCCTCTCTGTGGGTGCAGTCTGCGTATCCATTCTATTTGTCCTCTTAATTTTTGATATTCATTTATATTTAAGCTATGACCAGACTTTATAAAATTATGCAGTTTGGCTCGGAGATTTCTATAAGTAGTTTTGTTTATATTTATTTTTTTGTTCACCACTATGCCCGTAACCACCATTCGCCTAGATTGTTTTTTTATTTTTGTTTTTTTTGAATTTAATCTGAATCCAAAACCTTTAGCTGTGCCGGCTACAGTTCGTATTACTTCTCCGATTGCCATAATTTTATTACTAGAAATACTAATATCGTCGGCATATCTACTGATAATACATTTTTGTTTTATTTGTAACTGATTTAAAGATTTATCTAGTCCATGACACACAATATTACTAATGATCGGCGAGGTTGGTGCGCCTTGTGGTACTCTTCCTTTATATGTTAATATTTCTGAAAGAAAACCTATTTCTTCATCTTCATTTTTAAATTTAATTACTTGTTGTTTATTTAATATTCTTTTTAAATTATCGGCAACAACTTGTTGGGTTATACTATTAAAAAAATTTTTTAAATCAACACTAACTATAATTTTTGCCCCAACATGTTGACGTGCGTTAGTTATCGGGCTTCTATTTTTGACAAATCCGTGAGCGATAGGATGTGAAGAAAATTTATACAAAATATTATATAAAATAGAATTTTGTAAAGATTTTAATTTACCGAACGGTGCGTCAATATAACGAGGGCTGCCTGAACGTTTTTTGATAGGATAAGAAGTGTAATATGAGCTTTTATTATTTATAATATCTTCTATTTCTTCTTTAGTAGTATTTAATATCTCATAAATAGTTAATAATTTAGTTGTCATATTAATTAATTGTACTCCTGCTGGAAGCAGGCCCTAGTGATAAATTAGCCTGTGCAGCGTTTGAGTGAACTTAAAATTTTATAATGGCGAATCACCATTAAAATACTACAATTAAAAATTTTTTCTTGTTACACTGACGAACATGTTTACTTTTAGAGATAAATAACGCAGTTATTCATCTCGTAAAGTTAACATTTTCGTATTGATATTTGCTAATATCAAAAATTTAAAACAAAGACGAATCATCTTTGTGTAATTGTGTTACATAAATCTGTAACAAGTTTTTCATAAAAATACCTTGCTTCATTATAAAGCAAGGCTTGATACCGATTAAAAAAGCATTAATTAATTTAGCACATCATTTTGCATTAAAGATCTATAAGGTTTAAACCTTATTTCATTCTTGTTTTAGTAACAAGCCTGGTTACTTGTGTACCCGCGACCCCGGCAGCGTCGGGTCCCTTCAGCAATCGACGATAACACCAATCTTTCGAACGCAGAATGACGTGAGAAAGGACAAATGCGAATGCATTTGCATTGGTGTTAAGTAAGATTGCTGTGCCATGATCATAATTGATTATGGCTATAGGTGGTACCATAGTATATTCAATTTGACGAAGCATCAAATATATTCGTCCCGCCCTCATTTCTGAAGTCGTCGAAATTTACGCTGCTAAAAAATTATTGTCTTTAATAATCGGAGGTGGTGACCTAAAATTCCCCTATACATTCTAATTCTTCAGAACATCCTAATCTTATGGGAAATAAATTGTTCTGTTAATAAATTATAATTGGAAGTAATTGCAAGACGTTTCATCTAACTATTGCATGGTTGCAAAATAATTTATAGATGGAATATTTTTGTTGCCATTAAATTGAATCAAAAATGCCTAAAGCTATTGTATCTTGTTGATCTCCCCTAATATCTGACAATTTGAGTATTTGATCAGAAAATTCATCCAGAGTTTTTGAGAAAAAACTCCAACCGCCCTCTATTAAAACGCTATAAATAGACACTTTATTGCTTTTCTTCCATTCCTTATATTTTACTAACCAGGAATCACGTACTGCTGCTTCACCATCAGTAATAAACACTATGTCAGCTTTAGAGTAATTAGTTTCTGTATCAATAACGTCCTTAGCTTTATTCAGTGGTGGCTCAAATTCAGTTCCACCTCCTTCAAAATATTCCGCCATAGCCAGAATTTCTTCTATACTGGGCGGTTTATTTTTTAAGAATTCATGAACTTTTAGGTTTTGTGAGCCATATCCTGAAGAAAAATGAATTACGAAAAAATTTCTTTTTTGAGACATAGCTACTTCTAGTAAAGCTAGGGCTACGGCTTTACTCCAAATTTCAGGATCTCCACTCATTGAGCCTGAATTATCAATACAACATACGATGGCTCCTTTAGATTTTTTCGCTTTGCCTCTTAGATCATATTGTAAACATTTATTTTCTACCAGGTCTACCATAAATTCAAGTCTACGGTTTGGGTCATTCAGCTTAGTTATTTCAGATGGAAGCAGTTTGGATAAATCGCTGCCACGTTGAATAGAAAATATTTCGTCTATTCCTTTTTTTATTTTTTCTTTTTGTTGTTGTAGTGCCATTCTTTTAAAACGACCTGCTAACTTAGCTATGGCTTTTAATTTACTAGAACTACGTAATCTTTTAACTAGTTCCATTTTCTCATGATAAGGTTTACTCTCATAACTTCCGGAAGCTCCTAATCCCCAAGCTTCCAAAAATTCAGATTCCTCTCTTACAAAATCAGCTGTTTTTGAAATAGCCGAGGATATCATTCCTTGAACTTTCTGTTCCCTCATAGATTCTTTAAAAGTCTGATGGAACTCTTCCACTTTTTTCTTTGCTTCTTCAAGAGTAGTTTTTTGTTTTGCTATAGCACTGCCAGTATTTTTACTATCTTTATCTTCTTTGCCGTCCATAGCGTCAATCATGTCTTGTAATTTTTGCTCTTCTTCGGCTTGTTGTTGTTGGGCGTCTAATAATTTTTGAAGCTCTTCTTTTTGCTTTTTTAATTCTTTAATAATTTCCAAAGCTTTTTCGGCAAGAGCTTCCGTAGCTATTGTTGAGAGAACTTTATCACCAACGGTAAAAACTCTGACTTCTTTGTGTTTAGAAAGCGCTTGGATTTGATTCATAAATTCTTTATTTAATAAAGATTCCCCAGCTATTTGCCAGTCGTCTAGTAAATGGGGACGTAGTCGCGCAACTGAAGAATAAATATCTTGTGTTAATTTAAGAAAAGGCTTATATTCTTTTTTTCCTGTATTTTCTAAATCTAGTAGAGGGTGTGAATTTTGTTTTACATCATTATAATCATTTACATCGAAATCGTCACAAAATATACTATACTCAGATTGTGCAATTTCATCGAAAATTGATTTCTTATTTAATTTTTTCATTTAAACACCATCCAATGTTAAATCCATACCGACAGCTTTTTTCATTAAATCAGAAGTTAATTTGTTAACTTTTTCCACTAGTTCGGTCATGGCTTTGGTGTCTTTTCCCTTTTTACTCATTGTCTTAATATGTTTGCTCATATTATCTCTGGCGGTACGTAATTTTGTAAGAGCATCAAAACCTTCGTCTCTCCGTTTGGTTTTATCAGTAAGTTTTACAATATCATTGGACATTTTAACGCAAGAATTAAATATTTCTTCTATTTTATTACGTTCTGGATTAGTTAGGTCAATAATAGTTGAGTGGACTTTCTTTATCTTATCAGGATCCTGCCAAAATAAATGTTTTAGGATCTCGAAATCTCCTTCTTCAACAATTTTTGACCCTCTTAACCAAGCTTCTGCTCTAGTTATGCGTACCGCAATTTTATATGTTCTATCAGAAACTTTGATACCATTACTATCTAGGGATTTTCGTACTTTACTAAACATCTCAAACATCCCTTTGCTGAGTTCAACAGTATAGATATCGGTTTGAGCTAACTTAAGTTCTTCTATTTGTATAATATTTTTAGGTATACCATTAGTCTCATTTAATTCTAACATTCGAAGAAATTCAGAAGTTTCCTGAATGGGATCCACTTTATATTTTAAATGAAACCGATCAAAAAGTGCGTCGAGGTTGTCTGAATCTTCAGGCACTTCATTTGAAGCCCCAACCAAACACAGTAACGAACTTTGTTCAGGCTTACCATCATTGTAAAAAATCCTTTCGTTGGCTAACGAAAGGAGGGCATTTAGAATTCCTGTATTTGCTTTAAATATTTCATCAAGAAAAGCAAAATGTGCTTCTGGTAATTTTCCAGTTACTAATCTGCGATAATGGTCTTCCATAAGCCCTTTGGCAGAAATTGGGCCAAATAGTTCATCCGGCGTAGAATATCTGGACAATAACCATTCAAAATAGTTTGCTCCCGATACATGTTTTGCAAACTCTTTAACCATCATAGATTTTGCTGTTCCAGGAGTTCCTAGAAACAATATGTTTGTTCGACTTAGCAAAGCTAAGATTAAGCCTCTTACAGCTTCATATCTTTCTATAAAAAGATCGTTTAATTCGATTTCCAAGTTTTGAAGTTTTTCTCTGATTGTTTCGATTTTGTTGCCTGACATTATTTTATTATTCTCCTATTCCAAGCTAAATGGTGGTCTTTTTGGCGGCCCTATAGGGCCTGGACCTTGCAGCAATGATTCCATTTCTGGATGATGTGGGCCAAATATAAGTATTTTAAGTATTCCATCTAAAGTTTTTTGTAAAACATCTTGTATAAATCCTTTATAAGGGTCTTCTATTTTTTCTGTAATTTCAAAAGTTAGACTAGTATTGGCATCGGTTCTAACAGTAATTGTTGTTTCATGATCATGGCCTGGGTCAAATCCAAAATCCATAATCATTTTTTTTCTTTCCTCAACCGTCCAAGGAATACTTTTTTTTATAACAACGCCGTCTTTTGTTTTTGGCATTTGTACCTTATTTCGACGTTCTTTTAAGGCAGCATCCACCTCTATTTGAGTTCTACCATATTGTTCTGGAGTAGGTAATTTATAAGGTATGTTTGTTCTAATTGCTATTTCTTTTAAAGCCAAAATATTACAAACATAGCAAACCTGACCTCCTCCTTCATCTTCTTTTTTAGTAAGAGGTCTTCCACATTGAGAGCATAAAGGAAGATCTTCTTCATGTTGATTCATTATAATCACCTCCGTATTTTAATATAATAAAAAAAGAGTCTATAATCAAGACTCTTTTTTAGTATTTTTTCCTTGAGAAAAATCTCTCAAATAACTGCTTGAATTGCACCTGTCACCAGAATGGATCAAGTCTCTATTGTCTTGCTCATTTTGAGATGAAATTGTAGACAACGACTGTCCGTTATGTCCCCAGAATCGGTTCTGTCCAAATTTTTGCTTGTTCATGTGAACTTGCCTTATTAACAAATTCACGCGACTTTTCACGCTCAGCCAAATGGAAATAACATTTCTTCTTTATGCCTGTTAGAAACTGAAAAACAGACAGCGCTGTATATTTCACGTTTCATTTCTTGATGAGGTGTAGTATCACTTCATTAAATTTTAAATGTATGTTGTTTATAGAGTTATATAGGTCTTTTCTTTCATTGGGTGCAATTACTGATTTTTTTAATTTAGGAAATAATCCTTCTAGTTCTTTGGTTAACTCTAACAGTTTCTTAACAATGTCTGGGCACACACATTTGCACTGTTTTAACTCTTTATTCTTGTTAGTTTCAAGCCCCAGTCTTCCAATTATCGTAATACAAACAGAAATGAAATAATCCAAAACATAGTTTTGGGACAGCCCTTCCTCCTCTTTGTCATCCTTATCCATAACAAATCGGTGGGCCTGTACTAAATAAACCGACCGTAATACTCATTTTTTACTTGATTCCTTTCCTTAAATAATTTATATTGTTATTGATACGAAATTTGAGGTTCTAATTATCTTATACCATAAAAGAGGTAAATTTAAAAATGTCAAAAGCGATAGATGAACTGTCCACACCCTATCAAAACGATTTAATTCGAAATGCTATCATAACTAGTATAAAAGATCAATTCCCCGTAGTCGGAAAGCACCATACTTTGAAGCTAGACTTATTACATTTAGATTTATCTAAGGTAGATGAGCTGGACCTTCCAGCACAAAAAGAAGCTAAATTAGCAGGAAAAGCCTGGACTGCTCCCTTATTGGGATCTTTTAGCTTAATTGATAATAATACTGGACAAATAATTGATAAAACTACCAAAATGAGAATAGGAAATATTCCACAATTAACTAATAGATTTAGCACTGTTTTAAAAAAAGGGACTGAATATCAAACTGTTAATCAATTACGATTAAAGTCTGGAGTATACACAAGGCAACAGGCTACTGGTGAATTTGAGTCTAGATTTAATTTAGAAAAGGGATTTAATTTTAGATTATGGATGGATCCAGATAAGGGTATTTTTCTTTTAAATTTAGGAAATCAGAATTATAAACTATATTTAATATTACACGCACTTGGTGTTTCTGACTCCGTATTAATAAAGGCATGGGGCGAAAAAATATTTAGCTCAAACGCTAAACAAGGAACACATGGAATGGAGGCGTCTATTATTAATTTATTTGAAAAATTAATGCATGAGAAAACAGATTACTCTACAGCTTTAAATGGTTTAAAAACTTATTTGAAGGAAACTAAAGTTTCTTCAGAAACAACTAAAATAACTTTAGGACAATCTTTTAGTACAGTGTCTACCGATACTTTAATAGCAACGTCCGAAAAATTACTTAAAGTTATGAAAGGGGAAGAGCCGCCAGATGAGCGTGACTCCCTTCTATTTAAAAAATTATTTCCTTTAGACGATTTAATAAAAAACTATATGACAATGACTATGCCAAAAATAAAATCTAATTTACAATATAGAGCCGATTCTAAAAATAAAGTTAGAGATATTTTATCTTCAGAAACATTTACTGATCCTATTTTACTTTTCTTTAATAAAAGTGAACTAACCTCTTCACCACCTCAAACTAACCCGGTAGAAATGTTAGGAGAGTGGAGAAAAACCACGTTAATGGGAGAGGGCGGTATTCGATCTGTTCATGCTATTACAAATGAAGTAAGAGATATTCACGAAAGTCAGATGGGGTTTTTAGACCCAATTAACACTCCAGAATCCAGTCGAATAGGTGTTACTTTACCTATTACTATTGGTACTACGAGAAGCAAAGGCGAAATGTACACTGATTTAATAAAATCAGATGGAAAAAGTATAACTGTTAGTCCTACAAATTTTCATGAAATGTTTGTCGGGTTGCCAGATCAATTTAGTTATAAAAATTTAATTCCTGTTCCACACGGATCCAAAGTAAAAGCTATACACAAAGGAAAAATTTCTGAAGTGTCAACAAATAAAATAGATGCCTGGATACCTAGTCCAGCACATATGTTTTCTTGGACTACTAACTTAATTCCTTTTTTAGCTAATAATGAAGGTGCTAGAGCAATGATGGGCACTAAAATGCTGCCCCAGGCTTTACCATTAAAAAATCCAGATTCTCCGTTTATTCAAACAAAAGTATTTGGTACACAAAGCTTTGAAAAAGCTATCGGAGAATTTGTTAACCCTCGTGCTACACAGACAGGAATAGTTAAATCTGTTACGGAAGATTATGTTACAATAGATATCCCCGGACAACCTAAACCCAGAAAAATTGGCTTATTTAATAATTTTCCTTTAAATCAAGGAACATATTTACACTCTACACCTATAGTGGTTGTTGGCGATAAAGTAAAAACTGGCGACACGTTAGCAGTTAATAATTATCAAAAAGATGGCTTGTTGGCATTAGGTGCTAACGTAAACGTTGCTTATATGCCTTGGAAGGGATATAATTTTGAAGACTCCGCGGTAGTAACAGAATCTTTGGCTGAAAAATTTACATCTGTTGCTATAGTACGAGAAAGGATTTCTACTTCTCCTCAAGGCGTTTTAAGTAAAAAAGTATTTAGAGTTGCTTTTCCCGATATATTATTACACGGTTTAGAGGACAAATTAGACGATTCAGGAATTATAAAAGTTGGTGAAACTGTAAATCCTAATGATGTTTTAATTGCTTATATGGAACGTAGGGATTTAACTGATGAAGAAAAAATTCTTAAGCAGATGAACAAAGTAATGTCTAGTCCATATATTAACAGATCTTTAGTATGGAGCCATGAAACGTCTGGAAAAATTTTGTATGTCAATAAAATTGGTAAACAAATCATGGTACATATAAAAACCGAAACGCCCATGGTTGTTGGAGATAAGGTGGCTGGAAGACACGGTAATAAGATGATTGTTTCAAAAATTATTCCTGATGATGAGGCTCCACACACTTTAACTGGAAAACGTATAGACTTAATGATTAATCCTCACGGTGTTCCAGGACGAATGAATATTGGACAATTATTAGAAACTGCCTATGGAAAAATATCTGATAAAACTAAGCAGTCTGTCAGAATAGAAAATTTTTCTAATGAAGATCATCTGGATAAATTAAAAAAAGAATTTAAAAAATATAATTTGCACTTTAACGAAGTTCTACTAGATGGTAAAGATGGTAAGCCTTTTGAAAACCCAATTTTTACCGGTAACCAATATATGATGAAATTAAAACAAGTAGTGGAACATAAATTAAAAGCAAGAGATTATGGATCATACACTGTGGACCAACAACCAGGTAAAGGAGAAAAGGGCGGACAAAAAATGGATCCCTTAACTACCTATGTAATGCTGGCTCATGGTGCGAAAGAAAATCTTAGAGAGGCCTCTATAATAAAAGGCCAAAAGAATGACGAGATATGGAGAGCTTTACAACTAGGACTCCCTTTACCTCCGCCCAAAGTTAACTTCGCTTTTGATAAACTATTAACTTATTTAAAATCAGCAGGAGTTGATACACGAAAAGACGGTCACACATTAACGCTAACACCCTTCTTAGATTCTGATGTAAAAAATATTTCTTCTGGTAAATTATCGGATCCTGGCCATATGTTGGTAGGTAAGAATTTGACTTCTATAAAAGGCGGTCTATTTGATGAAGATATCACTGGCGGTAAAAGTGGAAAAAAATGGAGCCATATTAAATTAGAAGAAAAAATGCCGCACCCTATATATGAGTCTGCTATCATCAGCATTTTAAAATATACAAAACCACAATTTGAAAAAACCCTAGATAGTCCAGACGGTAATAAAGAAATTGAAAAAGCTTTATCTCAAATTAATATAGATGATGAAATTAAAAAATCAACTAAAGAGTTATTAGGGGTTCCTGATGTAAAAGTTAATAGTATTAATAAAAGGATTAGATTTTTACAGGCATTGAAAAAAAATAATTTAAAACCTACAGACTATATGATTCAATATTTTCCAATTATGCCTCCTCTATTTAGACCTGTATATCCTTTACCTGATGGTACTTTAGTGACGTCTCCAATTAACGCACACTATCGTGATCTTGGTGAGATTAATGATGCCTTGAAAACGTACAAAAATTTGGGACCGGAAGTATATAAAGAATTTTCTACAAAAACTAAAAAAGATTTGTATCGTACTTTAAAAGAAACTGTTGGTCTTATAGATGTAACTAGGCCTGGAATGGCAAATAAGTATGAAGGGCTCATAAAAACTTTAGTAGGTACTACTCCTAAAGCAGGGTTTGTTCAAAATAAAGCGTGGGCAAAAAGACAAGACTTTTCTGCCAGATCAACTATTACTTTAGAGCCATCGTTGGGGTTAGACGAAGTTGGAATTCCTTATGATATGGCTAAAATATTATATAAACCTTTTATTGTACAAGAATTAGTAAAACAAGGCCTTCCAGCTATAAGGGCATTAGATGAAATAAAAGCAGAAAGTTTGATTGCCCGTACGGCCCTTATTCAGGCAATGAATAAGAGACCCATATTATTAAATAGGGCCCCTTCATTGCATAAGCACGGGGTGCAGGCTTTTAAACCTATATTAATGGTTGGTAAATCTATTAGAATAAATCCATTAGTAGTGTCCGGGTTTAATGCCGATTTCGATGGAGACACAATGTCGGTGCATCTTCCAATAACTACCAAAGCAGTAGACGAGGCTAACAATATGGTTCCGTCTAAAAATGTTTTCGGAGCAGGTTCTAAACTAAATATACCAGTTAAATCTTTTAGTCAAGACTATATGCTGGGTTTATGGCATTTAACTCGTGATCAGGCAGATTCTAAAAAGAAATTTAATTCAATAGCGGAAGCCAAAGGCGCTGGTTTAAAAATAGCTGAAACATTTGAACTTGCAGGAATAGGAAAAACCACTCTAGGAAGAATTGCGGTCAATGAGATGCTGCCACAAAAATATAGAAATTATAGTAGAATAATGACACATAAAGCGTTAACAATACTAATGACTCTTATAGCACAAGAATCACCTACTGATTACGCCACCATAATTGATTCATTAAAAGATCTGGGGAATCAGTATGGGCATAGATACGGAGCAACTGTTTCTTTAACTGATGTTGATGTTGATAAAACGTTTAAAGAAAAAGCTATAAAATTTGGCAAGAAAAAAGAAAAATCTTCGTGGAACAAAAACGAAAGAGCCGATTATTGGCAAAAAATGACAGAACAAATAAATCAAAAAACTTTTGATAGTTTAGCAAATAAAAATAATTCACTTATGCATATGTTAGATTCCGGCTCAATAGGAAAAAAAGGAAACATTGCCCAAATATTGTCTATGGGCGGAGTCAAAACAGACATTAGAAATGAACCGTTGGAGCGACCGTTCGTAAAATCCTGGACTGAAGGCCAAGACATGGCTGATTATTGGGAGGGCTTGTATAGTTCAAGAAAAGGTATTGTTGATAGAACTATCAACACCGCGGACTCAGGGGCATTAAACAAAGCTTTACTTGGAGCTATAAGAGACGTATTAATTACAGACGATGATTGTGAAACAACAGAAGGAATAAAGCTCAGTATTGACGATCCGGACATAGTAGACCGTTTTCTTTTACACGCTATTCCAGGAGTTGGGGCTAAAAATGAATTAGCAACTCAAGCATCAATCGCTAAAGCAAAACTAAAAAATATAAAAGAAATAGAAGTTAGGTCACCCTTAACTTGTCGAGAAGATTATGGAATTTGTCAACTTTGTTATGGATTGATGAGTAATGGTAAAATTCCTCCTCTGGGAACTAATGTAGGAATTTTAGATGGTCAGGCAGTTACAGAAAGATCTACACAACTGACAATGCAAACCTTCCACACTGGTGGAGCTAGGGGTACTGGAATTATGGAAAAATTCCCCAGACTTGAACAGCTCTTAAAAGTTCCCAAAATTGTCAAAGGCAAAGCTATTTTAGCAAGTAAGTCTGGAATAGTAGAAAGCATAGATAAAAGCCCAATTGGTGGTTGGGATGTAGTTATAAACGGAACGCACCACAGAGTACCATTAAATTTAAATTTAGTTGTTAAAAAAGGACAAAAAATTACAGTTGGAGATCAAATTTCAGAAGGTGTTATAAAACCTCAAGAACTAGCTACTTTAAAAGATTTTCGTTCAGCTCAATTACAAATGGTAAAAGATTTTGACAATGTATATAACGGAGATTTTCATAAACGTACTTTCGAAACCGTAGTACGCGGTATTTCTAATAACGCAGAAATCACATTGGCACCGGCTTCTACTGGATTTTTAAGAGGTGATTTAGATAAAATTTCTAGAATTAATTCTATTAATGAAGATAGGGTAAAAAATAAATTACCGTTAATCGAGTATCGGCCATATTTTAGATCTATAAGTATGCTTCCAAGCGATCAACAAGACTGGCTTTCAAGACTAACTACTGAAAGATTAAAACAGACAATTACTGAAGGCGCGGCTTCCGGCATGGCGACCAATATTAAAGGCAGAGACCCGCTACCAGCATATATTTATGGATTGGAGTTTGCTAAAGATTTTGATCCTAAAAGAGGACAGTTCTATTAAAATAATATAAAGAAACCAGCAGCAATATCTGGCTTCTTTGTACCATTTTATCTTTGTTTGTGTAATATTTTGCTCACGTCCTTGTCCCAATTTCCCAGTTTTTCTTTTTCGAACACTTTTTGTATTGGTTTGTCTTGTTTGTCTTGCTTTTTAGTTGTGTTCGATTTCGTGGCGGTGCTCATAACCTACACCTCCTTTCTATATGTCCTTATACCATTATCTAAAAATGAAATTTATAGAAAAATTTGGTTGGCATAAGCGAAGTAAAAAACTTCAAAGATCAGGAAACAATTTACAGCACGAAGGTCTAATTATAGCTAATCAATTAATCGATAGCCTCACTTTACCTAAATCAAAAATATTATTGGGTGGGCAACTAACTCATACACAGTTGGCCACAAAGTTATTAGAACTACAGATAGAAACCTCTTCTCAAAATATTTTAAAAAGTGGCACAGCTTTAGCCAAGAAAATATTACTAAAATTACAGCCTGATAAATTTACAATTACCAGATTTTTAAAATCTTTGAACCTAGAATTTAAACAAGATGATTGGGAAATAGCTATTAGTTATGTGCAAGATCCTCACAGTATTGCCCAAAGAGCCTGGGTAAGAGATTTTTTATTAAATGAAATTGGGCCTGCTCACATTGCTAAACTTTCTACTTTGATTAGAGCTGGAATAAGAACAGACAGTGCGTTCGCAGAAATATTAAAAAATTGGGTACCGGACAATATGGCGTTACAAAGACTAGTTAGTTTTCAACTACACGACCCTTTAGATAAACCTTTAGTTAAATTAGAAATAATTAATAAAGATAAAACATTTTTTATATATGAAAATGGAAAATGGGTAAAAAAATAGCCTCCAAATACGGAGGCTATTTTATTTTAAACTAGTTCACCAGAATCTTTGTCACTTGTTAAAACTTTATTTACTGGAAGATAGGACTGTAAAGTACAAATTAGGTCTTCTCTATTTTTACAATATTTTGTCTTCCCTGAAACAGTTATTGGGTAATTTTTAGAAATTTGATCTAGACATGTTACTACTAGGTATTTATTATCACAGTCTTTCGAAAAGACATAATCAATTTCTAGCGCATAAAATAACAAGTCTATATCCAAAACTCTTGTCCTAAAATTACCTTGGAACGTATTAGTTACATTAGTTTCTTTTTCATTGTTTACTAATGGTGGGGCAGTATTTTCGTTAGTCATAGGACCTTTACCATGCCTTGTTTGATAACAGCGCGTAACATAATAAATACTTGTTATTCCTCCGCCAGCCATAGCTAAAGCGTCCTTACTAGTAGTATTGCTTCTAGTAACATATGGAAAAAATCCGTGATCTTTATCAAGAAGTAGTCCTTGGGCTCCCTCATAAATAACATTATATTTATTTATGGGTAATTCACAAATTGGACCAATACTTGGTAATTTTAATAATAGCTTAATATTATTAACAAATGAAACAATAGCCTGTTTGTTAGTAACTTTGTAGTAATCGGCTATGTTTTCTAGTTTTATTTTTAAAACTTGTTCATGATAAAGATCTATAAAATGTAACTTATAGTGGTCTTCTTGCCGTTGAAGAGTTGATCCAAAACCCACACCTACTGATCCATGTATAGCCGTCTTCATATTATGGTCTATGTCGAAAGGCGTAGTAACAGGAGAAAGAACATTGATATATAATTGTGGAGTAAGTCCTTTCTGACATAATATATTATATTCATACAACAAAGCAGTTGGGTACACAGTACATTGTGGTCCCCAATAGGTTGGAATGTTGTGTAAAGTCCCTGAGCCAAAGGATGAAAATACATGACGTATATTATTTTTGACTACAGTATGACCGACCTGATGACCCCCATTAAACCTTACAACCATAGTATTTTTTGGATCTAGTTGAGAAGCAAGAAAAGACACTACACGTCCTTTGCCTTCGTCTCCAAAACCTGCACCAATAACAATTTTACTGGTTTTCATAAACACGTATCTGAATCTTTGGCCGGCTCTGGAACTAGTTTCTCCGTAACTGTGGTGTCAGGTTTAACGCTTAACACGGAAAGAATCGTGTCCGAAATTAATTTTGGAATTTCAGTATGATCATGTGTTACAATCAGATTTTGACCTAGCAACTGTTTCCATTTTGAATCAACGTGCCTATCATTATGATCTACATGAATATGGAACACATTATTTTGTTCTTGAGCTTTTTTTAATAGTTGTTCCATAGTATATGTTCCCTGGCCAACAGTGTAATCTCCCATAATGCCTTGAAGTGCGGATAATGGAAGATGGCCCAGACAAGGCTCGTCACCTACTGTAAATACAAAACCTTTCTTTTGACGTTTGGTAAACGAATCAAGATGAGTGTGGTTGCCAGCAAAATACCATGCCAATAGATAACTTTCCCCAGCATTACCGCCCCCACCGCCTTCTAACCAGGTTCGCTCCAACCACATATCAAGTTCAGCATCTCCAGATTCAAATTGTCCGATTTGTAGCGGCGCATCATCACATTCATGATCACCTATTGCCCCAAACATTAACGTTACATCTGGAACTCCGTTTTGAATAAGAGCCCCAATAAGTGTTGGTAGGCCATTTTTTATCATTTCGTGCGGCATGTCACCCATACTGCCAGTAACGTCTAAATACAGTTGAACTGGAACAGTGTTTGGATGCTCATTGGAATCACAAGCCTCTCGCTTATTAATCCCTTTCGGATTCATATCTTTGTGTATTTTGGCAATCAAGTTTTGTTTAAATATTTCATCTCGAGACTTATAGTGGTATCCTGCGGTCATCGCCCGAACGCTGCGATTTGGTTCTGAATAACTTGAATTTCCCATATTACTCGTTCCCCCCAAACAGATGAACATATCTGTTTTTTGATATTTCAAGTTTTATTTCCAGGTTACGCAGTCTTATGCCAATTTCTACATCTTTGTCAACAAATTCACGACCATTAAAATCCGACGCTACTTTTAAAGATGTAATATTGTCCGGGCTCATATCTAACATATTTTCCCGATCACGTTTAAGTTGCTTGATTTCAATTTCGGTATCTTCAATCTGGCGTTTATACACCATTTGTGCGCTTTCCTGTATTGAAAGTGCCCGGTCTCGACGAATTTTTGGGGCTGTTCTTATTAAAGATTCGAAAAAAGCTCCTTTTATTTCGTCTGCTTTGATTTGCTCATTTTCTGGCATATGCTTTCCTTTTATTAAATTTTTATTAAAAGAGAGAACAGCTCCCAGGCACGTGCTTAATAGCCGTCTTTATTTGTTCCCAGGACTGCCCGATGATCAACTCGGTGGTCTCATCTAGCTAGTTATGAGACAACTGTTCTCCCGTAAGTTTCTCTATTGATAAACTTTATTTATTTGTTGCCACCTGTTGGCAATTTTAAACTTAAACTTAAATCTTGGGCAGTTTTTGCGGATAGCATATCAATTAGTTGTTGAGCACCGCCTCCAGCAATATTACCACTACCATCTTTTCCTGCCATAACAATTTGAGGCACCCAATTTCCTTGATATTTAGAAATAGCGTCGGCGTATATCTTATTAACTTCAACCCAGGCTTCCAATTTTTTATCCAGGGCTCCGTCAGCACTCATAACTAATTGTTTTCTTTGAGCTTCACCTTGACCTAGTAATATTTCTTTTTGCTTAGTAAACTCAGCAGCTTCTTTTTCAAGTTTAGAAACATCTCTTCTCATTTCAGCTTCGGTAACTTTTTGAGCTTTAATTGTTTCTTGTTCCCATTTAGCTTGCATAGCTGTAGCTTTACCTTTTTGTTCTACGGTATAGGCTTCCTGTTCAGATTCTTTGGCTCTAGCTATTGCTGTTTGAACCGCCATAATGGCTTTTTGTTGTTCTTCAATTTGAAGTTCAACGCGGTCATCATAAGAAACATCATTAATAGTTAAGTTTGAAGTACCTATACTAAAATTATGAATAGGGGAAATTTCCTGACGGGATTTTCCTCCAGGTGAGTTTGGGTCTGAAATAATTTCGACAACTTGCAGCGTACGAGTTTCGTTCGTCATAGGGTCTGTAGTCTTCCTATCTTGACTAGTAGTACGATATACGCCATTTTCTAATTGATCTTCAATTAAATTCAGTAAATAGCTTCTTTTTTCAGAATAGGACTCTTTAGCGGACATCAACGGCCCTGTCATATAAACGCATTTTTCAATACTTGTGCGTATCAATTCTTGTTCTAAAGCGGCCTGGCTACCGAAAGCTTTGTGGATTTTAATTATTTCTTCATCTGCTAAAGGCATATTTAATAAAAACATTCCAGAAATCGTAGCATGCGACCCATCTTGAAATCTTATTTTAATTGATTGGTCTAAAGCGGACCCTTGGTCATCGGCATTGGAAAACCAGTAAGGAAATACTCTTTTATATTTTGTTACTGTGCCTAAATTTTGATATTTAAGACCGGGAGTAGTGTAGACATGAAGTTCTCCGTCGACAGGGTCTTGTATAACCATACTTTCATCGGCAGCGAGATTTTCAAATAAACTACCCCAGGCAGCAATTACTAAAACAATTGCCAGTATCGCCAGGATACCCATATTGGTGGAGATGGCCGGACTCGAACCGGCGTCCGCATAGATTAATACTAAACATTCTACGTGTGTACCTGATATCTAAATTTTCGCCTCATTTACCGCTATCAGTAGCTATTCTATAAGGGCTAGTCCTTTATTTTCGTGAATAGGGTGGGACAGTTCTATTCCTTATTCTATTTTCCCCAATACTTTTATTTATCAAACAGAAAAATTTCTATAAAAGTTGCGGCTAGGCCGCTAATGCGTAACTGTTGTCAGTTAAATTAGTGTTGCCGTTTTACGAGTTTACAACAACTCGACACGCTTGTTAAGTTTTTGTCTTTACGTCGAATCCTTTCATCCCCATGGTTGCGGGGGCCAGAATCAAACTGGCGTAGTCTGGCTTATGAGGCCAAACGGGTAATCAACAACCTCCCCGCCTTTTTTCCCCAGGCCTGCCTTTTGGCGACGTCCGGACAGTCGGCAGATCGCTACTTTTGCCTGGGGAAACATTGTAAATTTTCAATTATTGAGAACTTTGTAAATAAAGAATCAACGATACGGGACCTGAACCCGTATACGATCTTGAGGGCTGCAATTTACTGATCACCCTGTCTACCATTCTTACTGATAGCCGTCCTACCTAAGAGCGTGCAGCTACAAATAGGGCGCACGGATGCAGGCGCGTCTCCAAAACATTCCGCCACGTTGTCTTTATTTACATAAAATGATCAATATTGTGCTATTACGCCAAAGGTTAAAACATCAGATGTTTCATAATCTCTTGACTACCCTCTGCAACTCTTTTGCCTTTATTGTTTTAAAGTCACGGCTCATGGTCACGGAGGGAGAGATAACCACTCTTTAAAGGAAATGGACAATAACCTCCATTGGCTGCTTTTAAGCCTACCTCTTATTGATCATATGTTTTCAAATAATATTCTATAAGTTCTTTTGTAGGCTTTATTCCTACATAAATTGGAATTATGGTTAAGCCCCAAATGCCGTGTGATATTAAAGATATTAATATCAATAGCGGCACACCAACAGCTAACCATCGTATTGTGTCGTCCATTAGACCACGATCATAAAATATTCTAACTATTGTTAAGACTGACACTAGTAAATCAAACAATACCATTTGTTATTACCCTTTCTTTTACCACATTTATTTATATTTTTTATTTGTAAATTCGGTGGGGCCTCTGCATTTTTCATCAGAGTGACAAGCAAGGCTGCCCTGAAACTAAACACAAACAAAAACTTTTACAGCAAAGTTTGGTGCTTATTGAGAAATGACATTAAATTGTCAAATACTGTAACCCTTAATCAGTTCCTACACGTTGCGTGAGCTTTAGCCCACCCCCAATTTTTTAACGACGAAGGTAGGAATCGAACCTACGTATCGTTGGTTAACAGCCAACTGCTCAGTCCTCTTAGCTACTCCGTCAACTTAACCGTAATCTTGCGTAATACCCATTCATACATCCTTTACGGGACTTACGGGATTCGAACCCGTGATCTCCTGCGTGACAGGCAGGCGCGGTCTCCAAACTACGCTAAAGCCCCTTTAAACAATTTCATTGGATTTTTTAAACCTAACTTTATTAATTTTGTTAAACTTTATAGTAAAACAACTCCAGCATCCACCATGTTATAATAAAAACTATCTGGCGTTGTTCCAATATCTCGAGTATGAGACATCAATATGTATGTTACGAAACCTGCTTTAGCGGCCTGCATGGCAGTATATTTTACACAAAATTTAAGAGCTACACCACACACAAAAACCGCCCCAACTCCCAGATCTTTTAATTGAACATCAAGACCCGTATGATTAGTTCCATCATTATCCGAAAATGGTCCATAAGGATGTGATTCTCTGTCAGTTCCTTTTTTAATACGAATTGTCTCCCCTCTTGAACAAGGATATAGCTCCGGATAAAGTTCTGCTCCAAATGTGCTCTGCACACAATGCTCTGGCCAATCTTTTATGAAAGAAGTATGGTCTTTTGGGTGCCAGTCCACAGTATACACTATTACGTCATATACAGGCAGGTCTCTATTTATCAATGGAATTATTTCTTTAGCATTAGGCACTGATAAAGCCCCGTCTGTTCTTACAAAATCATTTTGCATATCTACTACAAAGAGAGCATTTTTTTTCAACATCTTAATATTTCCTTACAAAGATTTATTTCATTTTTGTTGCCCGTATGTTTATTTATATCGTCAGATAATTTAACAGTGGGTAACCATTGTTTATTTCTTCCAAACACTGCGTCTAATTTAATAACTATGTTTAAAGGTGTTGCTCCGACATCATTGGTCAGATTTGTTCCAATTCCAAAAGCACACTTTATTCCTTTTTCATCACATTGTGCTTTTAGTCGTAAGGCTAAATCAATATTTAAACTATCAGAAAAAACAATAGTTTTAGTAGACGGGTCAATCCTGTGTTGTTTGTAATGTTTTATAATCTTATCAATGTAAGCAAAAGGATCACCGCTGTCCTGGCGTACCCCATCAAATAATTTAGAGTATAGAGTATCAAAACTCTGCAAGAAGACATCGCTGGTATATGTGTCAGTAAGGGCAATGCCTAATTTTCCTTTGAAGATGTTAGCCCAATTTTTTAAAGCCATATAATTTGCTGAATTGTAACCATACTTAACAGCGTGGTACATAACCCATTCGTGAGCATGCGTGCCGATTGGTTTTATATCTTGGTGATAAGCTAATCGTACATTACTTGTACCAACTAAAGAACCTTTTAAGGCTTTAATTACAGTTTCGTGATTATCATAAGAATATCTTCGACGAGTGCCAAAATCAGAGACTGTTAATTTATGGCACTTTATTCTTTGGGCTTTGTCTAAATTTATTTTTTGGGTAACGTCTCTGGAATATATCGGGGTTTTTATTGTTTGAAAATAAAATTCAGATATAGTAGCTAATAAAGGTACTTCCCACAACACAGCTCTATACCAGGGCCCTTCTACAATAATTTCTATATTACCACAAGGAAATTGCTGTATTTTAACCTCATTCGGATCGAATACATAACCACGTAAGAAATCAAGATAAACAGGACTTAAAAACGGGCATGTCTCTATCAACCAATAACAGGCTCTTTCAGATAATGTGTATTGCACCCAGGAACTAATTTCTGCTTTTAAAGATTTAGCAAAATTATCTGGAAAATTAGTTCTGCCTCTATTGTGAAATTTATATCTAACAATAGATCTTGGAAAATGCTGACAAATGGCCTGTTGCATGGTAAATTTGTATAAATCGTTATCTAGTATCCCACGCATTTAATTTCCTTTCTTTATTACAACTAATTAAGATTTTAAACTAAATCATCTTCTTTTTCGAAATTGAACTGATCATGATATTCTTCAGGAATTAACTGTCTGTACCAACTAGGCAACAAACTACCATCAACAGACGCTAGACAAAGTTCCCTTAGAGTTAGTGTAAATAGTTTGCAGTTTTCACTATGTTTACATTCACTACAAGCATTTTCAGAATGAACGTTTTTAAAACCTTTACACCAAGCTGTCCCCATCATTATAATTATCTTGCAGGCCCTTGGAAAATTAGATTTTAATTTATTTGTAAATTTGTCTTGTTCTTTTATTTTCATATTTTCCTCCTACTGGCGGGCCTACTAGGGTTCGAACCTAGACATCTTCAGTTTTGGAGACTGATATGTTAACCAGTTACACCACAGACCCTAATTTAAATTTATTTTTTTGTTTAGTTAATAATCTTTTCATTACAATTTTACCTCTATGCATTCTGGTTCTTACTGTAACATTGGATGTGTTCATTTGATCAGCTATATCTTCTGGCTTAAGTCCTACAAAAATTTGTAATAAAAGTGGTTCTTTGTAAATATCCGGCACTTCCGCTAAGGCGGCCACTACTTCGTCGGATAAATAATGTTTTAATAGAGACTCAAGCTTTACATAATTTGTTTCAGCCCCTAATAAATTTGCACCATAGTCGTCATATGAATTATCCGAGGAGATTATTTCTTCCGTATAATCAAACAACGGAAGATCACAATGTGCACGCAATCTACTGCTACTGAAGAATGTGTAAATAGTGTTGGTCATAATTGTACGTAACCAGGAATATGGTTTAGTTTGCGGTGTATACTGATCCTTGTGTATAAAAGCTTTGTACAATGTTTCCTGTACAAAATCTTCAGCTGTTTGCGCGTTTTTTAAAATACAGTAAGCTGTTTTGCACAATCTTTTTCTAAAAGGCATAAAAGTGTCAACAAACTCTTTCGAGTCCATATTTTTTCCTTTCTTTTTTAAGTACAGCCGGAGGGATTTGAACCATCGGCCTCCTGATCCACAGTCAGGCACTCTAGCCAGCTGAGCTACGGCTGCGGTTTATATTGTGTTCTACGAAAATTTTTCCAATTTCGATCAACTGATCTGGGAGAATTCTCCCCTTTATGTGGTGGTCATATTAAACAGTGTAAAGTTATGCTGGCAACATATTGTTTATATGCACGCTTCCATACTTGTGCGTTATCGGTAGTTTTTAATTCTTTATTATATGACATGTCTAACTCCTTGTTAAAGGTTAATTAGACATATGAACTTGTATATCTCATTTTTATTTCCTCTTTATACACCTGGCAGGAATTGAACCTACGACCACGTGTTTATAAGACACGGCCTCTACCACTGAGTTACAGGTGTTTATTTATAAAGAATTTATTTGATTTTCCATATCTTCATTCGATTTTCTCTCTTGTATAGGAGGAGCGTCTTTTCCACCTAAATTTCTGGGATTTCCACACATATAGCAAGAACATACTTTAGTAGTGTTGCGTAGATAGCGTTTAAATTCTTTTTTGTGCTCTTCAGAAAAAAAATTCCAGCCTTCAATTCTATGTTCTGACTTCCTTATACCAATAGTTTGTCTGTGTTTTTTATCATGGGGATGCATCATACTTGCTCCTGGATAATTAGTTTTTTTATTGTACTTGGTGAAATCCTCAGAGTCTGTGACCGGAAGCTTGTGTTGAGCGTAAGCGATTCACTAGCGGGGGTCAAAAGATCTTGAGTATTTTACTCCATATGTTATTAGTTAAATACCCTTACTGACGAAACATCAGTTTGCTCAATTTATAATTAAGAACTACAATAAAAAATTTTGGTGTAGACGGTAGGAGTTGAACCTACGATGTTTCTATGTGTCGGTTCTACAGACCGAGGCGTTCGCCAACTACGCTTACGTCTACATTCATTGTGCTTTTGTATTTGTTTGTGTATACATTATTTAGTGTCGCCGCTGAAACCTGGAAGGTTTCAAGACATTTAACGCCATCAGTGTTAAATGTCTTCACCAAATATATCTCTGAGATATTAATCTAAATAAAGGGCGAAACACCCTCAGCGCCGAAGCACATCCACAATGAGTTTATATTTATTTTACAAATGAAAAGGTTACTTTTGCACTATCAGGGTCCCCTGTTTTCATTTTTTTCCTAGTTTTTAAAGCTCCCGAGAGGACATGATCCCCTGACTAAGCATTACAGGTGCTTTGTTTTTCCAACTAAACTACAGGAGCTAATATTTTTACACGGGTAAATTTAATACAACAGTTTTTAAATCTATTTTTAACATCCAATCATCAGGCCATAAATTTTCCAATACTTCTTCGTATTGTTTGGGAGCACCGGCAGACCAGCCGTCGTTTCGTACAAAAACTATGTCTGGTCTAGCCGAATGCAAGGCTAAAGCTTTTTCAGGAGACATTGCATCACCATGCTCATTGTATATAACACGAGTTGGGCCAGTAGTTAATAATTGGACTATTAGTTTTGTTATGTCGGTCATTTTTTATTTACCATTTTCTGCAAAGCATTGTCAATAATATCGTTGATAAATTTGCGTTCACATTCTAAACAAAGTGTAGTTTCTTGAGACGTAAATATACATTGTTTAATTTCTCCGCAGGTATCACATTCTGCTAGTTTTAAATTTCTTCTTTTATACATTTTATTTAAAAATTTGTTCTATAATAAGCCTTGCCTACTATTGCGGGCACTAACGAATCTATTTTTACCGTATTAGAAATCATTTGAATTGTAAAATCAGGAGACATCATATAATAAAAATCAATCACAGCATAATGGATTGTATCGGCCCAGATTACTTGGTCTTGGTTATCTGTAAAAATAAATGAATGATAAACTGTTTGTATGTTATTATCCGTAATACATTTAAAAGCAATATTTGAAATATTGGACCAGTTGCCAGACTCGTCAACAGCTTTAATGGCAAAATAATATAATGTGTCCGTAAGTCCTGTTATTGTTACTGTTTGTAATGATCCTGCTGTATCTGGAATAGGAGGAGTTGCCCACACTTGAGCTGATAGCCAACTAAGTGAATCAATGAAAGGAGTTTCTCTATATCTTATATCATAGGTTGTAGCGGTGCCAACAGTAGAATCGTCTCCTGGGGCGGTCCAAGTAAGTGTTACTTCCCACAGATTTGGATTATACCAACGCAACGGTTCATTTTGTAATTCATTTATTAACGAGTCCCGATAAATTTGTGATGATTCACTAAACAATGAATCAACCATAATTTCATAAATCCATGGCCTATTATTTAATATTACTCGATAAGCTGCAGAATCAGGTAAATTTACTATGTCCCAATAAATACAAATATTGTTGTGGCTGGTTTCAACATATTCCAGTACTGGCGGCTGTGCAAAAACACATACCGCCAATATTGAAACAAATATGATTATTTTCGCCACACACCTTTACCGCAACCACCAGGAACCTGAGTATCCACTATTACTGTATCTGAAGCTGGTGACCAATCGACACTTTCATTTAATGCTAAGTCAACGGCTTTTATTCGAATATTAACAGGACCGTCTGCTGTGGCACTGAATGTGTAAAAGGTGTCGGGAGTAGTAAATTCAATTGGCCATGTCACACCGTAGTCCGTAGAAAATTGAATTCTATAGCGAAGAATATCATTATCTCCTGGACCTGTCCAGTCGAATGTTACTTGATTATTGTTAGTAGTTCCACTTTCACCAAGTATTACCGCGGGAATCAAAAGTGTGAAAATAACTGTTAGAATTATAATTTGGGCTATTTTTTTCATTTTTCCTTTTTTTAGTTTAAGGGTTAACTTTTATACCTGCCCATCCATCGAGCATATCTTTAGTTAAAAATCTTCCAAGATCTTTGTTTTTCATCCCGGATAGTACGTTTTCCTTGATGGAAACTTTTAATAATTGTTTTGAAGGCCTATCTTTTTTTGCTTTTATCCGAGCCATAACCAGGTTGTAAATTCGTTGCACGGCTCTATTAATTTTGTTTACTTCATCGGTACGACGTGAACGGTAATTAGTATATTTGGCTTTTCTATTTGGATTAAGTCGGCGCTTTTTTCCTGCCATTTTATCTCCTTAGTTTTTAGTATTAAGTTAATAGTAACTTTCTATGTTTTACTGTTTTTGTTGTAACAACTTTCTTTTTTTGTAGATCTACTTTAGGTGTACGAAAAATTTTACCGCCAGCATAGTCAAAAGCTGATAGACCACTAAGATACCAAATTTCTTGATATTGTTTATCAGTTGTTTTTATTTTAGCATATACAGTGCCACCTATATGGCTAGCACGTACCACATCATATTTTCTAAATTTTGATTTTCCTTTTAAATAATCTAAAGCAAAAATAGCACAATGGTCTTTATACCAGCCTTTAAATTTAGGACGAGCAACATGGCCACCAGCTATTACAAATAATCCGTCTTTGTCTTTTAATATTATGCTCATAGCATTTATATAGCCGGGTTATAAATTATTCCGTGTTTTATTAACGTCAAATAGTGAGGTTCTTTCCATAACACAGTATAAGGTATTATTATGTTTGGAATATTTCCAAACTCCAATAAATTATGCATTTCTTTTGCTTTAGCTATATTTACAGAATGAATTATAACACACTCTATCTTATAATCGTGTTCATGGTTAGCCAAAAAACGAGCTACGTGAGTACCACAATCGTTGTCGCCCAGATCTCCATCTAAGAAGATAACCTCCGGGTTATTAAGATTTATACAACTAATAGCCTGTTTTGAAGTATACGCACTTATGACTGGATTGTCCAGAAATTTTTTTTGAAATTCTGTTTGGCGTTCTACAGAATCGTCTATTATTAAAATTGTGTTCATTTTGTTATTTATCGTAAAAAGGTGTATCTAAAGGAACTTCCATGACATGGTATATTTTAAAATGTACCGAATTATCTTTAGTAATTTTTAATTTTCCGGAGCAACGGAATTTTTTTTCTTCCCAAATTTCACCATCATCAAACTTTCTGTCATAAACAGCGAACGTTATAATCGCGAAATCAGAAATATGGTCGTAATAATTAATCTCAAACTCTGATCCATTTTTATCTACTACTCGTGATAATCCTTTTTTAATGTGTTTTTCGTACCAGAGATCAATCCCCTCATCATAATCATCGCAACGTACACCAGGAAATTTCATGTGCATATGGCCGTCACTGAAATAAATTATTTTATTTTCGCCTTCGTGTGTTTCATATTTATCCATTTTACTTTCCTTTTATTTACCCCTGGGAGGAATCGAACCCCCTTTATGGCGTTAGAAGCACCAAGCCCTATCCAGTGGACGACAGGGGCTTTATTATTTTTATTATTTTTTGTACGCTTGCTTCACCAGAGTTCAACACAGTAAAAGGGATATGATGATTTTCTAAAAGTGCTAAAATCTCATTATCTTTTTGCAGTGCTTGTTCCTCAGAATGCACTCTTCCAACAGGGTGGTACTGCGTGTGTCTTTGTAAGAAGTAGTTTAAATTCGTATACTTTTCAAATTCTTGCAATATTAGACGATGGAACAAATGATTTTTTGTGGCGTCATAAATAGCTGATAAAAGAAGGGGGGAATCCATTAACGCAATGTCTATCTTCCCATCTAATCGTTTTAAACGATGTTGCTGCTTAGCAAACACATAAATTTGGTCTTTTAGAACTCCGTATGATTCTTCCCACACTTTATCTTTGGCATATTCCTGCACGCACTCACAATTTATTTCTTGAAACTTCAATTGCGAATATACAGCAGCCGCCATTGTTGATTTTCCTGAATCAGGGCCACCAAAGAAATTAACTACTAGCATAATAATATTATTGGCTAAATTTAATTTATAATAGTAAACATTACATGTGTTTCAAGTGGGTCATATTGTTTCAAGAATTTATTTATTCTAAATTCTTTTAGTTTTTTTAAGGATGCTTGTAGTTCGTATTTAGTTTTGATTGATATTCTAAATTTATCTGGTTCTGGGCATTCAAATTCGTCAAGTAATTCTAAAAATATTTCAGAAGTTCGAAAATATTTTTTTATCTCTTGATATAGATCGTTTAAAATTTTTACATATTGTTTATTTTCTTGTAAATATGTAAAAATTTTTTTATCGTTTACCAGTTTATATTTACACAACTTCATCCGACTTTTTTACCGCCTTAACAATTTTATGTAATTTAAGCATTATGTCCTGTCCCATAATAAAAGCTTTCTCGGCAGAAGGGTAATAACCTCTGCCAAAATCTTTTCCAAAAACAGGATGTGAGACATTAGGTAAATTGCCATACCACAGTTCGTGAGTTTTCGGACCATAGTGGCCTAGTATGTAACCAAGATTTTGATTAACTCGCTCTTCGGCCGGCATAGTTACAGGTTCTTTTAAATCTGGGTCTTTTTCAATAGCAAGTTCGTCAGCTAACATATCTTGATAAGCTTGTTTCATTTCTTCGGTTGTTTTAACTTTATCAATTCGATCATGATAAATTTCTCTGTATGTCTTCATATTTACTCTTTCCTCAATACCCACGCCAGGAGTTAAACCCGGATTTTACGGTTCGTAGCCGAATGCCCTATTCATTGGACGACGCGGGCTTTACAAGCCTCCCTATATTTATAGGGAGGCTTGTAAATTAATTATTATTGTTTATTAAGCAGTTCCATTTGTTTAGTCATTTGGCTAGCAGATGCCTGTAAAGCTGCCGCACTTAATTTTAATTTAGTTAGCGGTTTGTCAGATAAAGAAATTTCTAAAAGTTTACCTCTTTCAACTACCTCTCTGATAACAGCGGGTTGTTGACCAATTAATATTTCGGCGACAGGATTAAAGTCTTCATTTGCCAGTAAAAGATCTTTTCCATATAGATGAATTAATTTTAAAACAGAATCTTTATTAGGCCTATCTACTATAATTACAGCGTCTAGACGACCAGGTCTAAGAAACGCTTTATGAATTTTATCCAGATAGTTAGTGGTTAAAACCGTAATTACACTGCGTCCTTTAGTTTCAATACCATCTAAAATATTTAAAACCAGGTTCATATCTTGATCTCTCTCCACATTTCCAGATTTTAGTTCTGTGGACGATGTCTTAAAATCATGGACAGCCATTAGAGGATCAATGTCCTCACAAAAAACAACAGCGGGATTATAATATTCGACAACTCTATGTGCGTCTCCGAATTCTTTGGGATCCCTAATATAAACAAAAGTAAATTTATTATCTACAGCCACACTGGCTACCAATGAAGCAATTAAAGATTTGCCGGCGCCATAATCTCCTGCCAATAGCACGCCGCGTTTAGTAGGAATACCAAATTTTTCGCATTCTTTGGTTCGACGAATAGGCGTTAAAAGATTTGCGATAACCTGCAACTTAACATCATGATTTAATATAATATTTTCTTCTTTAACATTAAGACCAGTCATAAATTTTATTTCGGGAAAAGGCAATAATTCACCTTCGTGATCTTTATTATCATTTCTGAATCTAACTTCAATAGCTTTACCGGAATAAATAGAATGTTTTTTAAGACGTAACCTGGTTTTTTGTAATAAGGTTTTAACAATTTCTGAATATTTTCTTTTGACAGTTATTTGTAATAGTAAAAAAGCACCTCTGGAATCTCCACCTATTCCTGTTTCGGCGTAACCGCCTTCCATAGAAGGTAGTGTTATTCTGCCCCAGGGAATTTGAGCTGTTTCGTCTTCTGCGACAGCCACCTGGATCATTCTGGGCGGCTTATCCCCGAAAAAGCTTGGAGTAACTGCTTGATGTACCATTCCAAATTGTTCCAACAGTGTACAATAAAAAGAAAAGGCGGCATCTAAAACAAAATAACCTTTTATTTCTTCAGAGAAGGATACGTTTGTTTCCTCATATTTGTTTTGTTTGTGCAGGGCCTCGATAGCCTCATTATAAGACATGCCTTCTGGTATTATCAATTTTTGTCCAAATCTTTGGACGTCCACTACTGTAATTTTTTTAGTTTTGTTTTCCATATGTTTTTCCTTTTTTTAATCTTCTTCTGGCCAGACAAAGTCTTCACCATATTCTTCGTCTATTTTTTTCTTGGTTACATTAATCGCAATTTCAACCGCACTGCCTGGTGTGTCATTAACTATTTTAATATATTTATTCCAACTTATTTCGTCCATTTGAGCATACATATAATCTTGAAAACTTGCAAATCCCTGCCCAGCCAGCCACTCGGTAAATAATTTGGAAAAATCAATTGCAATCCCGCCCTCCTTAACAGTTATTTTTACCAGTATTAAGTTCTCTTTTGGCATCAATCTTCTCCTTTAGGTTCATGAAAAATTTCATCTTGGCACACCTGGCAAAGTTGTGAAATATTAAACTCTTTTCTGCTTAAATCATCTCTAAAATTCTCAGTCTGAATATTGGTCGTGCCACATTTAACGCAACACTCGCCGTCTGATGTTCTGCCAAATATTAGCTTTTGTAATTCTTTTTTGTTTATATTTGTATTTGTACGCATTTTTATCCTCAACGGAAGGAGTAGGATTTGAACCCACGGAACTTTCATCCGACTGTTTTCAAAACAGTTCTCTTAAACCACTCGAGCATCCTTCCTTTTTTATTATTTAAATCCTTTATTTATCTGCACTGTTTTCTTACTATTATATATTTCAGCCAAAGAAAATGTGTTAGATTCACTTTCCAGGATAAAAGGTATCTCCAATTTTTCAGATAAATTTTTAGCCTCATCAAGCGTTAAATTTCTAGTTCGCAGTATATCAAAAGTTCTGCCAGGCCTTAATAGTGCATTATCTATTTTTTGCTCTCCGTGAATATTAGTGGTTATAATTATTTTTTTTGATCCAATGTTCAATAATCCATCTGACGCGTTAAGTAGTTTATGCATAAAATAATTATTACCCTCTATTCTGGGGGATAAATTAAAATCTATATCTTCTAAAATAAGTAATTGGCAATCATTATCTATGAAAGCCATAAACAGCTCATCGTGGTCATAAGCTCTTTGACTATTGGAATACATTATTTGAAACGATTCATTATTTTTATCTGTTATACTTATGTTAGTCCTAGTTTTCCACTCAGACGCATATTTTTGTACCATGTATTTAATAAATTTAGTTTTGCCTGTTCCAGGAGGCCCTATTAATAATAGAACCGAGGCTAAGCTAGATCTGTAATTATCCAAATATTTATTTACAGATATGTCAACAAAAGGATATGCCTCATCATATATTGTTATTGTATTATTATCATAAAAAGAGCTATAGGTGAGATCGTCTTTATGAACATAATACCATTTATATTCTATAGCTAAGCTACTGTCTGTGTGTTCTATCAATTCTTGAATTAGTTGATCCTTGATATTTTTTAAATTAGCGTCAGCGTTGTATAATATATCAAAATTTATATATAGCCCAACAGCCTGGTTCTTATTAGAAATATGTGAAACAATTATGAAATTTTTACTTTCTCCTAAAACAATTGCTCCCAATGGAGTTCTTAATATTTTTCCTATTTTGGCCGACAATAAGCTAGATGTAAGCTCATCGATAGAACCAAATTTATACCTGATTGGCAAACGTTCTAGTAAATAAAGATTATTATCGATGATGATCCTTTCAACGAACTGGGCAGATAAATAAGCTATTGGCATAGATATGCCTTCTAACCACGATATTTCGTAATTTGTTCTACACTCCATAAAAATACTCCTTTATTCTTTACCATAATAAATATAATTTTAGTGCCCCCTGGTAGGATTCGAACCTACGACATAACTCTTAAGACATTATTTCAAAAAATAAAATTTTCTCGTTATTTAGATTTTAAATTTAATGATCGTGAAACTATTGGTCTTAAATTAGATATTTATATCCCTAGTTTAAAACTTGCTTTTGAAATTAATGGTGTTTTTCATCGCAAAAATATTTTCGGCAAACTTGCTTTTATTAATTGTTTATTGACAAAGAGTTATATTCCTCCTACAAGACTTGAACTTGTTACCCCCAAATTAAAAGTTTGGTGCTCTGCCAGATGAGCTAAGGAGGAATTATTTTTTACGTTGAGGAATGAATCACCACTGTGCCGGCTAACTTTACAGACAGGCCTATGTTTGTTAGGATTAGATTATCTATTTTTTCCAATTGAGGTCGTATTATGTTAATGCCCGCGGCAGTAGCTGCTCTACCAAACAGACAAAAATGTTTTGTCTGTTTAAATCCTTTTAATTTAAGCCTAATCGTATGCATTTCTTCGTAAGATAGCTCATGTTCGTCCTCAGTGGCATCAGGAATATATTTTATCATACTTTTAAACCGGCCTATTATTTTTAAATAGTTCACGGGCTCGCGTATAATAATATTGCCTGGTGTTTTTATACTGTTGTTTATCCTTTCAAAAATTCCTTGCCAGTCCGCTCGCTGAATGTGATGAAAAACATTATCTATCAAAATAATGTCGTATTTATTTATTCCGATATCAAATGTTGCGGCTTCAGCTTCATAAAACGTACACCTACCGCAAACATTGTTGGTATAAGGTAATTTTTTTGCGTATCGTATTAAATCCGATGGCTTTTTCTACGCGTTAATGCCGCTGGCTTTGCCCGTTATCAAACTTTTTTATTTATTTTTTTTTAATTTCTTTTTTTAGTTGGGCTAAGGATTTTGGTTTAGCTTTTTGAATAACATCTTGAGCATAACCAACATCACCGCATTGATATTTTATGAAAGCCCCTCGCGATTTAGCGGCTTTTAAAGCAGTCGTATACCCTCTAATAGAGTATGATTTACCATCAATTTTAGTTGCCCAGGCAAATAAACCTGATTTTAATTTAAAAACTCCGGTATAGCCTGATGTGTTGTTGCAACCTAATTGAAAAGTAAGATTATGTGTTGAACGACTAAGTAGCTTTATGGCCGTTTGGTCTGTAGGATTACCGGTAGAATGGTGAATAATCATCTTCATTTCGTAAGCTTCCTCCCGCTGTTCTACGTGCATATTGAACATTTCAGCTTGATGTGCATACCAAGTTTTTCTATGATAACGCCAATAAATTTCACTTCCTCTTGAACGAAGAACAATTTCTCCTCTTTCTTGCATGCCGTTAATTCGGTCTGCTGTTGCTTTTGATACCCAATTAAAATGGGCACCATCGTTGGTTACAATTTTAGATCTCAATTTTTTTTAAAATGGTTTAATGAAAGTTTAATTAGTTTTCGATGAGTCCTCTTCTTTGGATGGCTCGGCGAAAAATTGAACAGAAGCAGTAAAACCGCGACCTCGATGGGCCATATAATTGTAGAGGCCGTTCACAGTTTGTCCAGAATAATGTTTTACCCCATCTTTGGTAGAATTATAAGACATAGTATTAGCTAAATTAATATTTAGCTGCCTGGAAACATCTGATAAGTCCTGATTGCTTCCAACGTATGTAAAAGTCCACCGACCAGTATCTGTTAGTGTTTTAATTTTGTCTGCTAAATCTTTACCTCTTATTTTTTTAGAATTATTTTCGTGACCATCGCTTACTATGATTATTAGAAAAGCTGTTTCAGAGTCATCCTTGTCCGGCATTTCCTGAAGTCTAATTATAGCGTCGTCGACAGCGTCATATAACGCAGTTAAGCCATCAGGCTTATAATCTTGTGGTTGTAGTTTTGATAACATATCAACCGGAGCGTTCCAAATGAACGGTATGTCTACTAGTGTTGAAAAAGTTATTAGGCCTATTCTTGTATCCATATTGGTTGATAGGTCTTGGCAAGTTTCTACTTGCTCATTAAAAGCTCCCACAATTTCTTTTTCTAAACCTTGCATAGACCCGCTACGGTCTAAAACAAAAGTTATATAAGTTTTTATCATTTTTTCTCTTTTATTGTTTTATGTTAGACGGAAGATATAGGATTTGAACCTATGGGGCTGTTACACCCTACGAGTTAGCAACCCGTTGCTTTGGACCTCTCAGCCAATCTTCCTATTTATGCTTTTATGTTAGTTATGGGTTTTAAAGAATGTACTATTTCTACGAGGTCTTCTTGATTTTTCATAACTATTTCAATATTTTTATATGCCTCTGGGGCTTCGTCAAGATGAGTTTCATTAACTGAAAAAGATATTATATCCATCATTTGTTGCTTAAAATTATTTATGTTTAAAGTTTCTTTAGCTTTTTTACGACTCATTGTGCGTCCCGCACCATGAGAACAGCTGTGTAAACTTTCATTATTATTAGTCCCACGCACAATATAACTATTAGTACCCATACTGCCTGGAATTATGCCAAAAATTTCTTTACGAACTTTTGTAGCGCCTTTTCTATGTACCCATAAATTTTTACCGTAATGATTTTCTCTAGCTACATAATTATGATGTATATTTACTTCATTTTCAAATTTTATATCTGGAATTAATTGTTTTATTATTTTCTTTATAGTTTCAAGCATAACCGCTCTATTATGAAAAGCAAAATTCTGTGCCCAAACAACTGCCTCTAAATAAAATTTTCCTTCTTCGGATTGTTCTGGCAAAAACTCTGTTCCTTGTCTTGCTCTGGAATGCCATTTACTGTTTTGTAATTTAGCTTCATTCATAAATACTCTCGCTATCGCTTCCCCTGGACCACGCGACCCTGAATGCAACATTATACAAAGATGGTTATGCTCATCAGTTTGTAATTCGATAAAATGATTGCCGCCACCAAGTGTTCCCAAATATTTTGTTGATGATATTAGCCTATCTTTAACAACGTCAGAATGTTTTTCTGCAAATTTTAACCAGTCGGGTTTTTGTGAGGTTGCTAAAGCAGGTATACAGTGTGCTATTGCTTCATCAAAAATTTTATTAGTTCCTAATTGTAATGAGTTCTCACGTTTTAAAAACCCCATTGGTATAAGGCGATCCATAGCTTTAATGAAATTTTTAAAAATATCGGTATTTATATTTTTTTCTATTTTAAAATCAGTTAATACCCAACCCATTCCACAACCAATATCACATTTATCTTATGTTTTCCATAAGTTTGGACTATACCATCACTAGAGTCATAAGAGTAGCAGCTCCTCGTCTAGGCTCGCCGTATTAATTGTTAATATTCTCCTGAATGTAAAATTCTATGGCAACATGAGCAAAGTAAATCACATTTTTTTAACTCGGCATCAACTTTTTTTCTGGAAAATCTAGTTAGGCCGCTTAAGCTTAAATAAAGTTTTTTTGTCTCTGGATTTCTGTGATGAAAGTCAAATGCGGCTGCATTTTTTCCAGTATATTTATAATCACATTTTTTACATTTGCTGCCTTTTTTTCGAATTAGTTCACCCTTTAGCTTTCTTGCCCATTTTGCTTTATATTTAAAACGTTGTTCTCTATTCCTATAGTTCCATTCGCGCTTGTATTGAACACAGTCGTTATATTTACGGCCATTGTGACCATTTATGTAGGTTTTAGTCCTACCGTAATGATCTACATTTTTTAATTTTTTATTACAACCACAAGCACATTTAATGTAAGGAGCTTCCTTATATTTTTTATCCCAACATTTTTGTTTACGTTCTTTCTGTGTCATTAAGTCTCCATTGATTTATTTATATGCAAATATACTCTATACCGCAACCAATGTCAACTCTTTTATTACACAATTCTATATAAAAGACTGCTATCTTTTATACAAGTCTCTGAACCATTGCTATCTTGTTTCCAAGAAGTCTGGCTGCTGATTGCCCTCGATTTTACGTTAGGGGTTCCAGCAATTGAGCGAGTTTTACAGGCGCCAATATATCAACGCCTACAAAATTTGGAATTAATTCGTGCTCTGTGGCAACTACTGATCCAATTGGACATCCAACACCTTGATGTATGTCTGGCATAAAAGAGGCATATTTTATAAAATCGTTGCTACAAACATTTTCTACTTGGTCTAAAGCTCCAGACTCTACCGATGACAAGTCATCCACCCATATTTTGGCCGGTACCTTCATATCATTTTTATGCATTACTTTCATTGTTATGTCCTTTTTTTAAAGCATTGGCTATTTCCGTTAATTGATAACACGCCTCAATCAATAATTTATTAGTTAAATTTATTGAAGCAAGTAAGAATCCATCAGGGTATTTATCAGGTATTAGCTTAGTCATTTCTGAAATTTTGTTTGTTAACTCTTCAGCTTCGTTTTTATCCATTTTTTTCCTTTAATCGTGGCGGGAGGAATTGAACCTCCTGCCTCCAAGTTATCAGCTTGGAGCTCTACCGACTGAGCTACACCACGAATATTTTTAAACAAAGATAATGATTACGCCCAAAACAATGCCTAGGCCCACCATGGAAGCATGTCCAAATAACGATTCTGGGGATGGTCTAGGGTCGTACATTTGATATTCAGCTGGTTTACCGTTTTCATATCTTTTAGAAATTATTTGCCTAGGTACGCACTTTCTTTTATATATTATGCACCAGTACCAGAGCCAGGCAATAGTAATCGGTACTCCTACTATAAATTGGATTATATCTTTTCCAATAACTTTATAAGCTATCAGAAACATAGTAAACTTTCCAACTTTAGTATCAGCAAGCTGTTCCGCATGACTTGTTACCGCGGTCAATCCCGCATCCATAGCCGTGCCTATTTCTTTGCCAAGACCGACCCATTTACCGACTTCACTAACTTTATTGCTTGCGGAAGCAGAGGCGATTTGTTCTGGGGTTAACATATTCTTGTCAATTAGTATTTTAGTATTATCGCCATACTGAGTTTGTTGAGCCGAAGTAATAACAGTAAGGCACAAAATACCAAAGATAATGATTACTTTTTTCATTGTTTTATCCTTTCGTTTTATGATAGGGGTGGTCAGCTGGAATATCGGCTGTATCAAATGCCCATGTTACAAGTGCCGCGACTATACCTATGTTCCAACCAATAAATAATGAAATACCGGCCTTAATTAACCACGGAGTCTCATAAATTTCACCTTTGGTGTAACTGACCCAGTAATCTAATGTATAGCCATTAATTGGGACAATTATTAACAAAAATATTATTATTCCAATTAACCACGCAATGATGATGGAATTGTCCGTGTTTTATCCTTTCTTTTGTTTAATTGTTTAAAATTAGTGGGGGCAAGTTTGATTATTTAATAAATAGGGCTATAAGGATTCGAACCTCAATTAACTGGATGTAACCCAGCAGCCCTAGCCGTTGGACGATAGCCCCTTTGTTATTTAATTTTTTGAGGTTTGTACTACACGCGGACTACGTAAATTTACTGTTTCAAACCCATATTTATCAAGACCTAGGCCACGCAATTGTTTTTCATATTGTTCAGAAGAAGCGGTTTTTTGACGCATTGTGTGAAGTCTTTTTAGTGTCTCTTCATAATCTTTATTCAATATATGAACAGCTACATATAATTCTTTTAAATGCGCCAAGGTAAAATCATTAGTGTCATTAACCCATTTCTCGATATCGTCTTTTGTTAATTTAGTTTTCTTTTTTAAATAAGTTTGTCTATCCGTAGCGTTTGGAAATCCGATGTATTCGATTCTATCGAACCGAGAAGGGCGATTAATCAATCGATCGGGTAAACGTTCGGGATAATTGGTAGTAGCCACAATTAACATATTTGAGACATCTTCCCCACCATCCAGAAACTGTAATAAATAATTATTTACATCACCACTATCACAATAAGTGTCAATATCCTCAATAATCACAAGAACTTTTCTATCTGGCTCGATGACTCTAAAAATTTTAAGTGCTTCAATCACTTCACAACTAAATCCCATAACCATGCCTTTGTATTTATCAATGAAGTCTTTGACAAGAAAAGTAATAGCACAAGTTTTTCCCCCTCCTGGAGGCCCGTGTAACAAAATACCTCTTCGGTGTGGTTCACCCATCTCTTGATATTTTTCTTTTAATGGCCAAAATGTCTTTGCCTCATTAATAACATTATCCGAAGGGCTGTCCGCAAAGCGCACCAATTCTGTAGTTGAAACCGTCATTGGAGCAAAAATTACTCCTGTATTACTAAACCCGGCCCGATAATATCCTGGCTTTATTTTCCGTCTCATACATATCACAGGTTGATAAGAACCGGTGCTGGACAACGAATAGGCCGTGTAAGTTTCTTTTGTTAATGATCTTTCATAATCATCATAATCATCATAATTTTCTGCACTATCTAGTATCATAATTTCTCCTTATTGTTAATTTTTATCTTAATCCGGGCAGTAAGATTTGAACTTACGACCTCCTGGTCCCAGGCCAGGCATTCTAGACCAAACTGAACTATGCCCGGAGTATTTATTCGTCTGTTATTAACCACAGTATAAAGAAAATAATCGCTGCGCTTGGGCTATCAAGCAAAAAACAAGCTATTGCTAAAATAATAAAAATATCCATTATAATTTAAACCCATAACTTTCTATCAATTGTACAATGTTTGGTTCTTTTCTTGCTTTGGCTGTCTTGTGAATTCGTTTGATTTCAATTTTTAAAAAATCTATTAATGTATCATTAGTCTGATTCTTTAAATTATTACAAAGTGCTTGAGTATCCATGAAAGCATCGGTTCTGGCAGTATCGCTGTCAACATGAAGTTTATAGACAACACGGTCAGTTATTTTCTCAATTTGTTTTTTTAATTGTTCGGTACCTTCTTGTTTAGACCTCGCTTTCATTTTCATGTAATTATCTTCTTGTTCTTGTTTTTTTACAAGTAAAGACTTTTGATATTCAGCCAAATAAGGCTTAATAATCGATTTTGCTATTATAAAAATAGCTATAGATCCAATTGTTATAATTACAAACGTAATCATTTTTGTTGTCCTTTCGCTTCTTTCATTCGGCACTCAGCCAGTTTAGTAACCAATTCATTAAATGTTATAAATCCTTCCTGTGACAACTCTTCCTGCACCACACGGCCAATTTGTGTGTTGTCTTCCTCGGTTAAATAATCATACGGTTCGTTTTTATTACACATCACAGCACCTCTATTGTTTATATTAATCGCCTAAATCTAATTGTTCTCTATATTTTTTATTTCCTCTAAAAACAGCATTAGTCCAGCATTGAATTGATACATCTGGGGGTGAAAAATTTTTTGTTCGTTTGGCAAACACAGAGTCGTGATGTTGAACATAATTAATCAGTTCTTTCAATTTTATTAATTTCAAATTATTACCACGCATAATAAAATGTTGTGCCACGACACATAACCCTTTCATAGTTTTTGTAGTACTGTAGACCATGCCCGCGCCACCATCATATCCTTGGTACTCTTTATCATCTCGTGTATTTTCATCCCAAAATCTTAAGAAATCATACCCGGTGCCCTTCTCTTTGATTTCTTTTAGAAGCTTTATTTTACTCGTAATCTTTCGCACAGCAATATTTACCTTTGTTCATAATTTTATATTATTTATAATCCTATGTTCTCTATATTTTAACTGGTTTCTTTCAGAAAAATTTCAAGTGTTATTTCTTTATTATAACCATTTATAATTGGTTCATTTCTATAACACATTAAATATTTACCAATATCGGGCAGTTTAATTCCAAAAATATATAAGTTTAAAGCAGGGTTATATATTACACCATAAATTCTAAACCGACCACGATAAACTGGGTTTATGGTATTGTATGACATTCTCCCTAATATAACATAGTAACGATTTTTACGTAATTGTTTTTTACGAAATTTATGATAATTCTTCCATATCACAAATTTATGTTTTGGTAACTTATTCATAATCGCGTATCGCCACACCAACTGGAAATTGAGGAACTTTTTTTCCTTTTCCTTGTGTGTCGTCTGTAAGAGCAAAATATCTAACAGTTAATTGCTTGCCAATAAAAGAATCTCTGTCTTTCCACCATTTCTGTCGCAAAGCTAAAGAGCCTTTTGGACGACAATTAAATAGTCCACCATCTTTTGTCACACAGTTAAACTCTATACATTCATATTGTGTACCATTAATTATTTGAACTTCTTTATAGGTACCGACTATCTCGAACTCTTTATCTATGAATTTTTTATATTTTTGTAAATCGTTAGAACGAGTGCCATATTGATATTCTGCATTATTACGTAATATTATACCTTCGTATCCTTCTTTGACGAATTGATCATGAAGGGTATGAATTTCTTCTTCTTTAGTAATAGTATATATTTCAGCAATAGCGATTGGCAAACAAAATATATAATGTAGATGTATTAAACTATACCTTGCAAGAAATGTGCCGGGTGCTGACGGAAAATCAAATACCACGAATGTTAGGTTTGTTGTGTCAGGATTCAATGCCTTAACGGCAGACCCTATTCGTTGTAATGACCAGTCATGGTTATATAATTCACCATCTAAAATATCTCCAGGTTTCATTATATTATTTAAAGATTTTATCAACTCTGTGTGATTACTCAGTACCTGCCCAAAATTTTTACCTGTGCGACTTCTAAAAGACAATGTTCCATCGTTTAATTTCTTGACCATACATCTTATACCATCATATTTACGTTGAGCAATTATAGGATATTTAAGACGATGTTTTCTTTCTATGAATTTATGAGCCAACATAGGTAAACAAGATTCCAAAGCTTTGGCTTCTTTTATCGTAGCACAGTAATCTTCATCTAATTTCTTTTTATATCGGCTGAGGGCCTCGGCGACAGCTTGTTCATAAGGCGTAGTAGCATTCTTCCTGCCAAGATTTTTACCGGATTTAATAACAGTTTTTTTAATGCTGTGTTTTCCTCCGTGAAGTCCTGACTCGACTACTATAGTGGCTGGAAATTCTACGCTTATTTGCCATTCTTTTATTCTATTTTTGCTGTCTTTTGCGTATAAAATTTTTTTCATCTTTATCATTCTTAAAAGTACCATTTCGTTTAGCGTTTATTACATCAAATATTGTAACGTGTTCTCCAAAACCATTTTTAATATCAGCGTCTAAAAAATTAAGTCTGTGTTCGGTAATTTGTCTCCCACCTCTTACTGTTATTGTTATATTGATATCTCCTTTTACATAGGACATGTCTATAATTCTACGAAATATAGGAAAGGTGTAATCGACGCGTATCTTTATATAATAACGCCCAGCTTTTAATCTATAGCCTAGAAATCTGCAATAAGGCTTTTTAAATTTCCATTTATGCTTCATTTTTTCCTTTAAATTTACCAGTTTCACGAGCTTTTGTAATGTCATTAATTGTGACTGATTCGTTTAACCCATTCCTAAAACTGCTCATGGGGGATATGGTTTGATAAACTGTTGCCGCAGAATCTAATGTTATAATAACATTAATTGTAGGATGCGCTAAATTAACATCAATTATTCTATACCATTTGTTTGAATTTCCTGAATATGCATAAAAATAACATTCCTTCATCCTATATAACATAAAATTGACGTAGTGTTCTGATATTTTCCATTTATGTTTCATTTTCTTCAACTTCTCTTCCACATTCGGGACATGTCGTGTATAAAACACAATATTTGCCTATGTGTTGCTGGCATTGTAGAGAATACCATTGTCCAGTTCTTGTCCACACACATTTGCCATCATCCATTATTAGATAAAGTCTAGTACTTTGAGAAATAACAAATTCTGATCCACATTGTAAGCAAGAACAGGGGGCATCTTCATATATGGAAATTATTAATTCGGCCTTATGGCCACAAACTGGACATTTGTCTATAGCCAGTAATTCGGATTCTTCCCATAGACTGTGATATTCTTTTATTTCTGTTTTTTTCATAATTATTTCCTATAAAAAGCCCCAATTAAATAATCGGGGCTTTAGTGCTATTATAAATTGATATACAATTTACTTATACCACGAGAACTCCCAATCATTAGACATATAGTATAATAATGGAAATATCATAGAAATATCATAACCTGGAAAAAATAAAGTTTGGGCGAACGGATTTTCAACCGATCTTAAAATAGAAGCTATAGCCGTTGAGCAACCTTCATGCCCTCCAGGAATATTAAAAAATTTAATTTTTTCTTTTCCCCAATTATCCATAATAATCCAAATTGGAAGATTTACAATAAATGATAATAATTGTGTGTAGTCATACATTCTATTTTTTTTATCATTAACTTTTTTATGAGCCAGTTCTTGAACTTTTAAAATAAATTCAGGCGGTAATTTTTGTAATTCTGGTCCTGGATCACCATAAAAAAATTCCTGATGATCTATAATAGCTTCCGTCCATATGCTAATTTTAGCAAACGGATTAGTTTGATTAAAAAATTCATACTGTTTATTTGGTAACTCATTAATGCAAAGCGTGACGTGAGAAATTCTTGAGGCAAAATGTTTCTTTAATCTGGATAGCCTATTTTGTTTATCCAGGTATTCTATTGCTATTCTTTGCCAGCAAAATAATACTATTTCAAATATATCTCTATGATACCATTTTGCCGGCATTAAGGTTATTATTATACCAAGTTTTTTCATACTAGCATATCCATTTTTTTAGACAGTTTGGCTAATTTATTGTTAAGATTAGACATAACATCATTGTCTTGTTGAAGCCACTTAGAAACAGTGGCCATAAATTTATTATTGACTCTATTATAAGCAGCAAATTTTCTGTTAAATTTTTTAACTTGATTATCTTGTCTTCTAAATTTAATATTCATACATCTTATTGATTTACTTCTCATTGTTTAATTCCTTTTATACGTTTTTATTTAAAAATTGTTTCATAATAGCCACCAACCTATCATTATTAGATAAATTGTATAATGTACAAACTGATCAAGTCCTAATAGCCACCAAAATTCTTTAGTTTGTGGATGCCATTGTCTTCTTTTATTATACCATATTTTGAACCAGTCCATATGATAGTGCGTTAAGGCTTCTAATAATAAAGGAAAAAAGTTTGGCCAAAATAAAATTAATAATGGCATGGATAATAAGATTTGTGTAAGTGTGTGCCATATTCCAGGTATATTTCCATAAATACCTTTTTGAATAGCCATGTTCTTTGTTTGAAGAAGAAAATCAGCTATATAGTGTTTTAAACATAGATAAAATAAAATTAATAACACAATTATAATATTCATAGTTCGTTCCTAATTAAAAAAAGAAGCCAGGCTTTTAATCCTGGCTTCAATCGTAAGAAGATATTATTAAACTCTGGCGTCTGCAATTGCCAGGTAAATATCACTCATAGCAGCGTCCGGTTCTGTCTCCATAGCCAGGATGTAATCAAATATTTTTTCGCTCCAACCGGAAAGCAAATGAATTTGAGGTTTTTTGGGATCAAAATCAGAAGTCCCATAACCAGCTAAGTCTATAGAATATACATGAGGTTTGATACCCATTGTTGCACAGTACCTATCATAAGACTCCTGAGTAGTGTTGATCCTACTATCCCAACACCTAGAATCCCAAGCTTGCATATCTGAGAAAATTATGATTCTATCAACTTTAGTTTTGGTTTTGGTAAGCCAGTCTATAGTTTCATAGGTATTTGTAGAATGCCCAACGTCAGTATTTTCCAATACTTCTTTGTTGGCCAGTATGGAGTTTCTGGATGAGAGTCCAACTGTTTTGTAACTTTCTCCAAACACACCTACAATATTGGTACCTAATTTTTTATGAGCAATGGCCGCAAATAAATTAGCAATATCCTTATAGCTAACCGAACCTTTATCACTTAACACAGAGCCCATGGAAGCGGAATTGTCTGAAACTACAAAAGTAATACCCGGTAATTCGGGAACATTTCCTACAGCTAATTCCATAGCGTCAGCAACAGCATCCATTATTTTAGATGATGCCCCTGCTATACTTAACTCTCTATAAGCAGACATAAATCTGAATGGAAATTGTCTGGACTTGGAGTTATGCTCTGGGTCAATAAGGGTTGGTATAAATTTATCAGGATCTACTCCTTCCTGATATAGATTTCTCAAGTTTTTCAAGAGTGCCATGTAGCCCATTTTTGGTAGGACTTCGGTCCAGGCCTCTGTTTTCGTTAAGCCTCTTTCTTTAGCAGTCGACAAAGCTACTTCCCAAGTATCTGGAGTTTTTAATGTACCATTTATTAATTTGTCATACCACAACTTTTCTTGTTCTTTGGTAACTGGAACTGGATGAGTTAAAAATAACACATCACGTAATTTGACCTCACCAGGACGATTGTATTTTGCCATCTGATACTCATCGAACCGCTCAAAGGCGCTGGCTAAACCTTTCTTAATTTGGTTTGGCAACTTAGCCATTTTTTTAGCGGCCCCTTTGATTGCGAATCTTTTACCATAATAAGCCAGCATTTCAGTCATCTCGTCTGGTCTGTGCATATAAGCTGAAATAGCCTTACTGACAATATCATCACCTTTGTGTATATTAGCTAATTCTACCATTAACACTTGTGGAACCGATCTAAGATTGAATTTATTGCGGGCTATAATAGCCAAACCGGCCACAAATTCAGGGTCTTCCACAGCGACTTTTCTAATAAGTGCTATTAATTCTTTATCTGAACCGTCAGCACTTTGGTA
>Ga0307380_10000352_pt1 | contig 75328 bp, 73 predicted proteins | sample UN3MG_FD_202239 | JGI IMG/M metagenome (GOLD analysis project Ga0307380, IMG submission 202239) | Soil microbial communities from Risofladan, Vaasa, Finland - UN-3 | ecosystem: Environmental > Terrestrial > Soil > Coastal area > Acid sulfate soil | place: Finland: Risofladan, Vaasa | collected...
CTGAGAAGTTACTATACATATCCGCCTTTCTGTAATTCAGAAGCGGATTTTGTTATTTAGAGGAAAGGAGATAATACCATGCAAATAACCGGTTCCTATAGCAATTATCTGACAATGACCAATCTTTTAGCGCCTATGGGTGTGAAAGGTTCCGGTGATTTGGTAATGCAGGTCTTTGTATCAGCCGTAGGAAATCTCCAGGACAAAATCGACGCGCAAATATTCACCAAAGATTCACAGGCAGCTCTCAATCAACTTTACAGTGATGTATCGGATCTGACTGCTAAAGCAAAAAAATTAACACTCGATGATTATAATTCTGTTTTCAATGACCGTACAGCTTCTTCTTCGAATGCAGGTGTGCTTACGGCCACGGCCATAAACGCCTTTTCCGCTAATTCAGGGGCAACCGAAGCCACTTATGACATTTCGGTTGCACAGATCGCTCAGGCTCAGGAAAATAAAGGTTTGGCACTGGATAAAGATACTTCCAGCGTCGTTGATGTTGGAACCGATACATTTAATGTCAATATAGAAGGTCAGGACCACGAACTCAGCGTTACTGTGGCAGAAGGTGATACCAATGAAGAAGCGCTGCAAAAAATAGCCTTTTCCATCAATGAGTCGAATATAGGAGTCAGCGCCAAAGTCATTGACGGCAGTGAAGAAGGAACCAGAAAATTAACCCTGACATCCAATAATACCGGAGCGGGAAACTCTTTCACAATTTCTGATATATCAGGAACCGCAATAGCTAAGACAGGTGCGGCTAACGTGTCCAGTACAGCCCGGAATGCTGAATACAGCGTTAATGGAATCGGCAATACCTCTACCTCCAACACTATTTATCTTGATGAAGGCATGGTTACGGCCAATCTGAAAGGGGAAGGCGAATCGATTTTAAAAATCTCCCCTGATGAAGATAATGTCAAAAATGCCATAACTGATCTTGTATCCGAGTTGAATTCGTTTATTGATAATCTGGGGAAAAATAGTAATTACATAAAGGATGAGGTTCTTTCATCTGTTAATTCTTTTATCAAGGACAATAAAACCGGCCTGGAATCTATTGGTATCACTCAGGGGGAAAACGGAAATCTTGAGATAGATGACGATCAGTTATCCGAGGCAGCAGACCAGGATAAGGACAATATTAAAAATCTGTTTGGTGGTCTTGACGGTTTGGCCGTGCAGGTTAACAGCTATGCCTCCGGCATATCGACCGACTCCCCTCTCAATTATGCCAAAGAAGCCGAAAACATAAGCAAGGAGTTTGCCGATTATATCTATGGCGCTTCAGCAGGAATGTTGCAGCAGGCGCTGACAGGTTCTTTACTGAATACCTTTGCATAAATCCTCATAATCTCATCTCGGGTCAAAGTAAAATCTTTTTTCTTCGAGTTAGTAATTCCAACCTATATGACTTACTGGCAATCGATTCAATCCATCTTTATGAAATCGCCCCCTTGGTATAAACTTAGTCATTAACGCAATGAATCCGTCATTGTGGTTTCTTTCCAACAGATGAACCATTTCATGCACAACAATATATTCCAGACATTCGGGTGGTTTTTTGGCAAGCTCTAAATTCAGCTGGATACTTTTTGACCTCTGTCGTCAATAGTAGACACCAAACCCTTCTTCATGCAGCTTTTTGCAACGCGTAAAACTGCTTCTCAAAGATGACCGGAGACAGGTAGCCGAGCCGGGCCTGTAACCGTTGCCGATTATAAAATATTTCAATATATTCCGCTATTGACGACAGAGGTCAGTTTTCCCCGGGAAATAAGGGGTCAAATTTACGTTTGACCCTATTCCTGTTTCCGCTCATTTCCCCTCAAATACGCCACCACAACCCCGATAGCGGCCACCCCGGCGCCGACACGCATGGCGGTTTGAAAAGCCGCCATAAAACAGGGTTCCATCTCAGGTCGATAGACCTTCAAATCGAGCCCTCCGCTGAGGCTGCGAAAAACACTGTTAAAAATCAGCCCGGAAAGCGCCACCCCGATGACCATACCCAGATTGCGCGCCGTGGCGACACTGCCCGAGGCAATGCCTCTTCTGTGGGCCGGCACTGCGCTCATGGCCACGGCACTGTTGGGAGAAATAAAAATGCCGATGGCGATGCCGGCAAGGGCCAGACGCCAGGCAATATCCATTATTGTAGCGGAAGATGAGAGACAAGACAGCATGAAAAGACTTGCACTCATCGCCGCCATTCCCAGGGTGCAAAGCAGCCGGGAGCCGATCCTGTCTGATAGGGCTCCTGAGATCGGGGACACAAAAAAAAGAAAAAGAAACGGAATCATCAACACACCGCCGACACGGTCCATGGGAAATCCCATGGGGTGGACCAGATAAAACGGCATGAGAAAAGTCATTGTAAAAAGGCTGTCAAACATAATGATTGCTGATAGAACCGGCAGCGAGAACAGGCGGATTTTCAAGAGTGATGGATCAAAAATAGGATAGGTGGTGCGGGTTTCGATCCTGACCAGTAATAGACCGGTAGCGATAAACACGGTAAAACAGATGACGGTCCCGGATGACAGGGAGCCCCAGTCGTAAATATGGGTCAGTCCTGTCAAAAGCGAGCCGAGGCACACGACCAGCAGGACAGCCCCTGTGCAGTCATGCGGTTCCTTTGATCGATTCTCCCCAACCTGTTTTAATATAATTGAAGCGGCGATCGTCGCTGCCGCACCAATGGGAATATTAATGAAAAAAATGACAGGCCACGAAAAATGTTCGAGAATCAATCCTCCAAGGGCCGGGCCGGTGGTCAGCCCTGCGGCCACCACCGTGCCCACCATGCCGAGTGCCCTGCCCCTTTCCTTTACAGGGAAAGTGTCAACCACCAATGCCGGCGAGCATGCCATGATCATCGCAGCTCCGACACCCTGAAAAGAGCGGGCGGCAATCAGCCATTCAGCACTGGCAGCCAGACCGCACAATAAAGATCCCAATGAAAAAAAGATGAAGCCCAGACAGTAGACAAGCTTTTTCCCCTCTATGTCGCTCAGACGCCCGAAGGTCAAAAGGAGAGAAGAAATAGTCAGCAGGTAAATCACCGGAACCCACTCGATGACGGATAAAGAGACCTGAAAATCATCCATGATCACCGGCAGGGCAATATTGACAATGCTGCTGTCCAGTGTGGACATGAACACACCTACAGCCACCAATGAAAAAACCAGCCATTTGTCAGGCTGCCTGGGAAGAATCGGAGCCTGCTCTTGGCTATTGTTAACCATGTCAGCCATACTGTCCGCACATTTCTTTAAGTTTCTATGCTTCAGCATCTGCCTCTTCATTCTTTCTATGATGCTGCTTACAACGCTATGTTTTTCCATCTGAAACCGGCGGCCTATCTCCTTTAGACTGTCATGTCTCAGTTTTCGTGTATTGAAATATCTTTTGGTTCGATAAATTAGAATTTTACTGTTGGCACTGCTTTTTCTGCTTCTGGAATTTCATAGTATTCGGCCTTAGAGACATCGGCAATTGCAGCATAGAACCTTCCAAAAAATGTCCGGATATATGTGTTTAAAATCTGAACTGCATCATTATATCTTTTACGTTCAACCGCAATTCTATTTTCAGTTCCTTCCAGGCTATCCTGAAGCTTCAGAAACGACTGGTTTGCTTTAAGTACCGGGTATCTCTCCTGAAGAAAAAGAAGTTTTGAGAGTACGCCTTCAAGACGGTTTGCGCTTTCGACTTTGTCTTTTACGGTTTTTGCCTGGAAGTATTTTGTTCTGGCCTCCGCAATATTTTCAAACAGCTCTTTTTCGTGTTTTGCATAACCCTTAACTGTTTCAATCAGATTCGGAATAAGGTCATATCTTCGCTTGAGCTGGTTTTCAACCTGAGCCCACTTTCCTTTGACATTTTCATCCATGGCAACGACTGCATTGTAACCACTGACAAGCTTTCCTGTTACAAGGATACCGACAAGTAAAACAACACCTGTAATTATAAGAATGGTTTTTAATGATTTTGACATAATGCCCTCCATAAAAACAGCTTCTATATGTTTTATGATTAATTAGCTACCAGCCGCCGGAAGCGCCACCTCCGCCGAAACCGCCGCCGCCTCCGCCGAAACCGCCGCCGCCTCCGCCGCCCCAAGAGCCACGCCTTCCGCCCATTGATGACAGGAGAAGAAGCATAAGGAAGAGTCTTGGATTTTTTATAAACAGGATAACCATAATTACAACAAAAAACAGCAAAATCATACTGCCAAAAATACCGGGGGATTGATTTTTCCCTGTCTGGGAAACCGCGCGTCTCAATTCCGGCATTCCGGTTATTTTTACCCCGGACTCTTCGGCAATTACATTAGCCAGCACTGTAGATGCGGCAAAAATGCCGTTTGAATAGTCCCCTTTTCTAAAAAAAGGCACAAGATAATCGCGGTCGATGCTTCCGACAAGGCTGTCTGGGATTACGCCTTCGAGGCCGTAACCGACTTCAATTCTATATTTTCTGTCCTTGAGAGACACCACCAGCAACAGACCGTTATCTTTTCCTTTTTGGCCGAGTTTCCACTTACTGTGTGCTATTGTTATTGAAAAATCTTCAATCGATTCTCCTTCAAGGCTATTGACGGTAAGAATGGCAAGCTGCGCAGTTGTTTTTTGTTCGAGCTCTTTTAGATATTGATTGAGTTTGGCCTCAATAGAGTTATCGATGATGCCCGCAAGATCAACAACATAATTGCCTGGGGTTTCAGGTATGCTTACAGCCTGTGAAAAGGAACCCGTCAGGAAAAACAGGCACAGGATTGAAAGAAAAGTTATTAGATTATACTTTAATTTCATCTGTAATATCCCCCAGCTTTTCAATGGTCTTATAATAATCTTCAAAAATTGAGTTAAGAACTTCAATAGAAAATTTAGTTTTATCTTTTCCGGCCTTTAAAATTGTTCTGAATACATCTACGCTAACGCCGGACACTTCCTGCAGGGTTGACAGTATTTCTTCATTTTCTCTTGGCGCTGGTTTTTCAAAAAGAACAATAATGCCCCTGAAAAGTGGAATATATCCTGAAAAAGAACCGATAAACAGGTCTGAAAGGAATTTTCTGTTTCCTGAAGAGGAAAGGTATCCCTGCCTGATTCCTATTAATTTGGCTTTCAGCTCCCGTTCGCACTGGCGCCTGAGATCAGCCCTTTTAATTTCAAGATCGCTGAAGATGTCCTTGCCGAAAACGGTTTTATGAAGTGTTTTTATTGTCAGAAATTCAACAGGGAAAACATCAAGAGAGCTAAAGATATATTCCGGAATCATAATAAGAGGGGAGGCAACCTGTTTTTTCCCGAATTTCTTCCCAAGAGGCGCAAAATTTTCAAGAAATTTCAAATCCATTTTATTAAGAACAAGAACGGAATTGACATCCGAAGTCTTGGGATTAAAATCTTCAGTCAAAGCGCTGCCTGTAATGTGAATTGAATGGAGCTGGTCTTTGTAATTATTTAATATAAGATCCAGAAACGGTTTAAATTTAGCCGCAGCCTCCTCGTTCATGCTCAGGTCATTCATAAAACCTCCTAAATTTTACAGGCAACTGTTTACAGGTTCAGGGTTCACCGTTTAGGGTTACATCCAAATTGTGAGCGAAACAAACTAATTTATTTACTATATTCATAATAATTGATTTTTGCAAGACAGACCCGTTTTTAAAATTTCAATTGACAATAAATACCTCTTTGATTATATTTTGAAGGTTTTATATTATACTAACTCGTAAAGGGGGTGATTCCAATGGTTTGTACAACGCTCAAGAAGGGTGCAGAGTGTGCTTTTATGACAAAAAAAGGCTGCTCTTACAATGGCGGGATTTGCCATAAGATCGTGGACCAGTGCAATGGCTGCAATCGCGGCGCTGAGTTTTTATCCGGCTGGTACTGCACTGCATGTCCTGATCCTTCATTAAAATGGAGAAATGGGGCCTGCAACTTTGCCTCTCATCTTTCCGCAGCTCCTGCTGCGAAAAAAACAAAGATAAATCCACTCAAGGCATCCAAGAGAGGGAACAGGTAATGCGGTTTTCGATCTACCGGTAAACCCCGTCCAATTATGTGGCGGGGTTTTTTTATTGTAAAAAATAAGATTTTTGTATAAAATTTTTAAGATTTTTGTTTTCTTCCCGGCTTTCAAGGAGATCATATCTATGAATCCCATTGCAAAACAGCTTAACAGCACAATCACTGCTGGCAATCCTCATCTCATGGAAATGTTGTCTGATCTCGGCAAAAAACTCTTTTTCCCAAAAGGGATTTTAAGCCAGAGCGCAGAGGCAAAGGAAAAAGCGTTTAGATTAAATGCAACAATAGGAATTGCAAAGGAACAGGGTAAAACCATGCGTTTTAATTCGGTTATGGCCGCAATTACCGGTATACGGGCAAAGGAATCATTAACCTATGCCCCATCATTTGGGATTACCGATTTAAGGCAGGTATGGCAAAATTCAATATTTGAGAAAAACCCTTCCCTTGCAAATAAACATATAAGCACCCCTGTTGTTACCTGCGGCATAACTCATGCTGTAAGTGTATTTGCAGATCTCTGGATAAACCCAGGGGACGTGATCATATTGCCTGACATGATGTGGGGCAACTACAACATGATTATAAACATAAGAAAAGATGGAAACATAAGCAAGTATTCCATGTTTTCGGATGATGGCCGATTTAATCTTAAGGCATTTGAGGAAAAGGTCACTGATGAAGCAAAAAAACATGACAAGATAATTGTTTTGCTCAACTTTCCGCATAATCCAACCGGCTATACAGTAACAGAGGAAGAAGGAAATAGCATTGTTAAGATTCTAACAGATCTGGCCGACAAGGGCACAAACATTATTGCTGTTGCAGATGACGCCTATTTTGGACTCTTTTACGAAGAAAAAACCATAAAAGAATCGCTTTTTGCCAGGCTTTGCGATAAACACCCCAGACTGCTTGCCGTAAAGATGGACGGCGCCACCAAGGAAAATTATGTGTGGGGTTTAAGGGTCGGTTTTATTACCTATGGTTGTAAAGTCAATGGCGATCCTGCTCCGGTATATGATGCCCTGGAAAAAAAGACAGCGGGCAGTGTAAGGGGTTCCATATCAAACGCTTCCCATCTTGGTCAATCCATTGTGTTAAGATCCATGCAGCATAAAAATTATCCCGCGGAAAAAAAGGAAAAGTTTGAAATACTTAAAAGCAGAGCAAAGTGCGTTAAAGCTGTTCTGGCTGATCCGAAATATAAAGATGCCTGGGATGTTTATCCGTTTAATTCCGGCTATTTTATGTGTATAAAATTAAAATCAACAGATGCCGAAACCTTGAGGCTTCATCTTTTAGATAAATATGGAGTAGGCCTTATTTCCATTGGTAACAGGAATTTAAGAATTGCCTTTTCATGCCTCGAAGAAGAGGATATCCCCGAACTGTTTGATATTATACTGCGGGGAATAGAAGATCTGGAAAATACAAAGTGATGAGATTGAAAAAATGGTTTGAAGCAACTATCATAAAAAACCACTCTGTCAACATAGCCCATGCAGGCAAATGGACCCTCTATTTTGTTTTAATAGGTATTATCGCAGGATTAGGCTCGATTGTTTTTAATTACCTCTGCCAGCTTGGGCTCCATTATTTCATGGATTTTATAGCTGGCTACCGGCCTCCCTCCCCTGCCGGAGAACATCATCTGCTCACGCCGACAAACACTTCTTTCAGCCGTTATACTCTTTTATTCCTGCCTGCTTTTGGAGGATTATTAAGTGGATGGCTGGTATATACCTTTGCGCCGGAAGCCGAAGGGCACGGAACAGATGCCGCAATTGATGCATATCATAGAAAAGGAGGATTTATTCGGGGCAGAGTCCCGATAATCAAAACAATAGCATCCGCTATTACCCTTACAACCGGTGGTTCCGGAGGAAGAGAAGGACCAATAGCCCAAATAGGGGCTGGCTTTGGATCATTTCTGGCAACAAAGTTAAAGCTTTCAAACAGACAACGAAGGATAATGATGGCCGCGGGAATCGGCGCGGGTGTAGGCAGTATCTTCAGGGCGCCCCTGGCCGGCGCCCTCTTTGCCGCGGAAGTGCTCTACAGGGATCCCGAGTTTGAATCCGAGGTTATCATACCTGCCGGAATCTCTTCGGTGGTGGCTTACTGCCTGTATTGCCTGGTTTTTGGATGGGGCTCTTTATTTGAATCCCCTGATTTTCAGTTTCGCAATCCATTGGAGCTTGGGCCTTATATTATTCTTGCCTTTGTTCTTGTAGGCACAGGAATATTATATATTAAATTGTTTTACGGCGTAACCGATCTGTTTAAGTCCTTTAAGATCCCAAATCATATAAAGCCCGCCATAGGGGGGCTCTGTACCGGCATAGTGGGTTTCTTTTTACCCCAGACACTGGCCTTTGGTTATGGCTTTGCTCAGCAAGCCATTAATAATGAACTAACCATCCCCTTCCTGTTACTGCTTGCCTTTGGCAAGATAATTACCACATCATTTTCAATAGGATCAGGCGGAAGCGGAGGGGTGTTCGGCCCGTCGATCGTTATAGGCGGGGCCATGGGCGGCGCTGTCGGAAATCTGTTTCATCAAATCATGCCGAATATTGTAACACAGCCGGGCGCTTTTGTCATAGTCGGCATGGCAGGTTTTTTCACCGCTGTTTCAAACACACCGATTTCAACAATTATATTTGTCAGTGAAATGACCAATTCATATCATCTGCTTCTGCCAAGCCTCCTTGTATGTTCCCTGTCATACCTGACAGCTCAGAAATGGACTATTTACAAAAAGCAGGTTAAAGAGAAAATCGACTCTCCTGCTCATGCCGGCGAGTTTTTTGTAGATATTCTACAGACCATCAAGGTCAAGGAGCTAATGCATCTTGTAAAAAAGGTCGAGCTAATACCCCAGGATATGACCTTTTTAGATTTTAAAAAGTACTTTTCAGAAACAAAGCAGCATTATTTCCCGGTTATTGATCAGAATGAAAGACTTATCGGGATATTTTCCAGCACCGATATCAGGGGCATACTCTTTTCCAGGGACATTGAGCATCTTGTGCTGATGAAAGATATCGGCAACTCCGATATCATCGTAGCCACTCAATCTGATGATTTAAACACAGTGCTTCAAAAATTTACCACAAAAAATATCGATAGCCTTCCCGTGGTTAAAGATGATGATCATCAAATTCTTATCGGAATGCTGAACAGGAGAGAGGTTATTTCATTTTACAACGAGCTGATACAAAAAATGAAAAACAAAGCTAAAAAATAGAAGAAACTACTTGAGATGTATAAGAGCTCCTGACTCATGCTGGGTTGCAGCGCTAATCCGGCTGTTGTAATTTGTCAGCGCCGGCCCTACAGCATTTAAGGCTTTTTCAGAGGTATTATTTGTTTCGCTTATATGGGCTAAAATCACATGTTGAAGTTTGTCGTGCCGCACCTCCTTTAAAAGATTTTTAGACTCTTCGTTGGAAAGGTGACCGGTTCTGTTTTTAATCCGTTGTTTTAATTCCCATGGATAAGGGCCGTTTATCAGCATGTCTGTATCATGATTGGCTTCGAGGATTAATAATGAGCAGTCTCTTAGATGCTCTTTAACCATTGAGGTTGCTATCCCGAGGTCGGTTGCGATCCCGATTTTTGTTTTGTCACGGTTTATAGTAAAACCAACGGGATCCTCTGCATCGTGTGATATTGAAAAGGGATGGATTGTCAGTGTGTTTATCAAAAAGGATATGCCGCTTTCAAAGTTTACAATGTCCCGGACATTCCCTATTTGTGATGAAGCGGCCTTACAGGTTTGCTTGCTGATAAAAACGGGTAAATCAAATCGGCGCGAAAGAACCCCCACACCATTTATGTGGTCGGCATGTTCATGGGATACCAGAATAGCATCAAGATCGTCAGGGCAAAGCCCTTTTGATTTTAACCTGCGTTCGATTTCTATTCCTGAAAGGCCGGCATCAATAAGTATAGAGGTGGAACCGTCGGAAACAAATATTGCGTTGCCCTTGCTGCCGCTCGCCAGCATACATGCTGAAAGGTTATGGCCGTTACCATACATAGTCAAATTATCACCCCCGGAGGAGGTGGCTCATTTAATTTCTTTTACAATCCAGTATGACCGAAGCCTCCGTTGTTGCGGATTGTTTCGTCCAAGTGCTCAACAACCTGCAAGCAGGCCTGATATACCCTTTTAATGACCATCTGGGCAATCCTGTCGCCTCTATAAATAGTGTAATCCTTTTTACCTAAATTAATAACCGGAATCATCACCTCGCCACGATAGTCAGCATCTATCGTGCCTGGTGAATTAATGAGCCCTATGCCATGCTTTACAGCCAGCCCGCTTCTCGGGCGGATCTGTGCTTCAAACCCAGTAGGGATGGCCATGGCAAACCCGGTGGGTATCAGGGCAATCCCTCCTGTTTCAACAATGATCTCTTTTTCTACAGCTGCGCATATATCCATCCCTGCTGACTGGGGTGTCATATAGCAGGGAAGAGGAATATCCTCAAGCAGGTCCTGCCTTAACCAGAGTATTTTAATTATAGGGGCGTGGTTCATGTTACAGACCTTAAACCTGTTCTTCTTCCAGAACAGCCTTGCGGCTCAGGCGTATCTTCCCGTCATTTGAAACTTCGAGAACCTTGACTTTAATTATGTCGCCTTCCTTAACAATGTCTGAAACCTTTGCAACCCTCTGCGTGGCAAGTTGTGAAATATGTACAAGACCGTCACAGCCGGGCATTATCTGGACAAATGCGCCAAAATCCATGATTTTCACTACTTTGCCTTCGTAAATTGCCCCTACCTCCGGTTCCATTGTAATAGCTTTTATCGCTTGTAAAGCTGCATCCGATTCTTCCCGAGAAAAAGCAGCGATTTTAACAAGACCGGTATCATCTACCTCAACTTGCGTGTTTGTTTCACTCTGAATCGCCCTGATCATTTTCCCGCCCGGCCCTATGAGATCCCGGATTTTATCAGGATTGATATTTATAGTTATTATTCTGGGGGCATAGGGAGAGGTGTTGTCCCTGGGCTTTTCCAATGCTTCCAGCATCCTGTCAAGAATAAAAAGCCTCCCCAAACGGGCTTGTTCAAGAGCCTTTTCCAATATATTCTTTGACAGCTCATGAATTTTAATATCCATTTGAAGTGCGGTTATGCCTTCAGATGTGCCGGCCACCTTAAAATCCATATCACCGGCATGATCTTCATCCCCAAGAATGTCGGACAGTATAACCACATTATCTCCATCCTTTACAAGGCCCATTGCAATGCCTGCAACCGGGGCCTTTATGGGAACCCCGCCATCCATCAGGGCCAGAATACCCGCACATACGGTCCCCATGGATGAAGAGCCGTTAGACTCCATCACCTCTGAAACAATTCGAATAGTATAATCAAATTCTTCCTTGGGCGGCAAAACCTTTTCAATAGCTCTTGTTGACAGCCCGCCATGGCCTATATCTCTACGGCTTGGGCCCATAAAGCGTTTTGCCTCTCCAACTGAATAAGGGGGAAAATTGTAATGAAGCATAAACGGTCTGGATTCTTCCCCGCTTAAAGTTTCCACCCGCTGCTCATCACGACCCGAACCAAGGGTTAACACTCCTAATACCTGAGTTTCCCCCCTGGTAAACAGGGCGCTTCCGTGAGGCCTGGGCAGCACTCCGACTTCACAGGAAACAGACCTTATTTCATCAAATCTTCTGTTGTCTATCCTGCGCCCTTCCTTAAGGATAAGATCTCGCATAATTGATTTAATTAAGTCATTATATATCTCATATACTTCATCCTTGCGTTCAGTAAAATCATCGCCGAGTTTTGCAAAGCTATCAGACTTGAAAACGCTAAGAGATTTGTTGCGGTCTTGTTTGCCGGGAATCATAAGGATATCAAGTAGCTGCGAGGATGCTTCAGGAACGATTTTATTGACAAGATCCTTGTCTTTTTCAGGAAGGACAAATAAACGTTTTTGAACTCCATTGCTTGATTTTAGCTTCTTTTGCATATCAACTATCGGTTTTAATGCCTCATGCCCGTAAAATATAGCCTCCAGCATATCTGCTTCATTGACTACGTTACCACCGCCTTCTACCATTACAATTCCGGTTTCAGAACCAGCTACAATAATATTGATATCGCAGAGTTCGTATTCACTTATTGAAGGGTTGATTAAAAGCTTGCCGTCTATTCTGCCGACTCGAACAGATGCAATAGGTCCGGCAAAAGGGATGTCAGATATTTCAAGAGCTGCGGAGGCACCTATCATTGCCAGAATATCGGGATCATTCTCCTGATCCATGGAAAGAACAAGAGCGATAATCTGTGTTTCGCTGCAGTAGCCTTTTGGGAAAAGAGGCCTGATGGGGCGGTCGATCAGCCGGGCTGTTAATGTCTCTTTTTCACTTGGGCGTCCGAGTTCACGCCTGAAATAATTACCGGGTATCCGGCCTGCTGCATATATCTTTTCCTGATATTCTACTGAAAGAGGCAAAAAAGCTACCTCCCGTTCCTCTCTGGATGATACAACAGAAACCATCACAATGGTTTCTCCGTATTGGACTACAACCGAACCTGAAGCCTGTTTTGCAATTTTGCCCGAACTTATGCTTAGGGTTCTTCCCCCTACTTCGGCTTTATATATATTTTCCATTTTGTCTCCTTATAAAGACTAATAACTGATAATGACGGCTTCGCAAAAAACAAATTTGCCGCAAAGAACACGGAAACACCATTTAAAATATCAATATGTTCTCTGTGGGCTCAGTGGTAAAAAAATGACTTGTTACGAATTCATCAATAAAAAAAGGCGGCTGAATAAATATGTTATCTTCTCAGCCCCATGTTTTGAATGATCAAGCGATATCGCTTCACATCATTGTTTTTAACGTAATTTAAAAGTCTGCGTCGCCTTCCAACCAAAACCAGCAAACCTCTTCTGGAATGATGATCCTTTTTGTGAACCTTCAAGTGTTCAGTAAGATATACGATACGATGTGTCAGAAGCCCGATCTGAACCTCGGGTGAACCTGTATCGGTTTCATGCAATTTATATTGATTAATAAGATCTTTTTTAATTTCCGATGTCTGAACCACTTTATTTGCCTCCTCCTTTTAATAAATATTTTATATTATATTATTTTGGGAAAACACAGCAATAATGATATTTGTCGCTATCTTTTTCCAGATTTAATATTGCTATAAGATTATCATCAGTGTCCATAATCTTGATGAAATCTTCATAAATATCCGTTTGTTGTAAAATAATATCCTGCCTGGTAATTATGCTGCCATGTTTTAACTTATCAGTCAAAAGATTATCGGCGATATGCCTGGGCATATATTGCAACACGTCTGACATACTTATTAACCGATCTGAAAGCTTATGCGATAAATGAAGATCCTCCATTTCCGGCAGTGTTAAAGCCTGGCTGATTGTAAATCCACTGCTTTCAATCCTTCTTAGCTCTTCAAGGCACCCTCCGCATCCAAGAGCCGCCCCAATATCTGCGCATAGCGTCCTGATATATGTTCCCGCAGAGCAGGACACCTCAAAACGTATCAAAGGTAAACTTATCTCAAGTATTTTAATATATGAAAGAAAAACACTCCTTGCCTCTTTCTGAACAGGCTTGCCTCTTCGCGCAAGCTTGTATAATGGAACCCCTTTATGTTTTAACGCCGAATAAACCGGAGGCCATTGTTTGATAGCCCCTTCAAATTGCTTAAATGTTAGACGTAACTTCTTATCCGTAAATGTCGTTTTATCGGATGTTGAAATTATATTTCCTGTAAAATCCTGCGTATCTGTTTCAACCCCAAGATGAATAACCGCCACATATTTTTTTTTGTCGTGCAATAAAAACCTGCAAAGCTTTGTAGCATCATTGAGGCAGCAGACCAATACACCTGTTGCAAACGGATCAAGGGTGCCGGCATGTCCGACTTTTTCTGCACCAAGCAGTTTTTTAACATGGGCTACAACTTTGGCGGAAGTCATATCTGGCGATTTATCTACAACTAAAATCCCGTTTAATCGATGCTGCATCAAATTTTTTCGGCAAAATTAAAAATCAGGTTTTTTAAATCAATAATTGAAGATTCAATAGCAAATCCTGACGCACTGTAATGCCCACCACCGCCAAAAGATGAGGCAAATGCAGCGACATCAACGGTTCCATCGGAACGGAGACTGACACGAAATCGGCCATGCGCTTCTTCTCTCGTGTCAGATATACCGTGAATAAGAACCGCTATCTTAACATTTTTTATAGCCTTTGCGTAATCTATCAGACCGTTTACCTCTTCAGGCCGAGCTCCGGTTTTATCTAACATCTCCTTCGTAAGCGTTATCATTGATAGTTTACCGTTTTTTGATATCTCTATAGAGCCAAGCGCCTTATGTAAAAGTTTAATGTAACCCGGAGATAAAGTTTCATATATATTCCTGGCAATATAATAGGGATCAACACCAATATTTATCATTTCCCTGCAAATTGTAAAAGCAGATTTGTTCGTATTTGAAAAACGGAACGAACCTGTATCGGTTAAAATCCCAGTATATATCAGGGTAGCAATATCCTTGCTGATTGGCAACCCCATTTCCCCTAAAAGACGATATATGATTTCAACGCTGGCGCATGCAGAAAAATCTATTAACTGAAAATCGCCAAAGCTGTTATTGGAAAGGTGATGGTCAATATTGATGAGGACCGGAATACGGCTTACAAATGAAGCTGCCTTCCCCACACGATGCAAATCGCCACAATCAAGAACAATTGCGGTATCATATATGGTTTGTCTGTCAATGTGCCGCACAATACGTTTGACTGAAGGCAAAAAACTATAAACAGCAGGAATTGGGCTTTCGTTATAAAGGGTTATTTTTTTTTGCCATAAAGCAAGTGAAAGCCCCATGGCAATCATAGAGGCTATCGCATCTCCATCCGGATTAATATGGGAACAAAGAAAAATATTATTACTGTTTTTCAAGTGTTGTATTATCTGATTAATCATCAGTTTTTATTAATTTTAACATATGGTCTATGTGCGATCCATAATCAAAAGATTCATCATAAAAAAAATGCAGATCAGGCATGTAACGCAAGCCCAGTTTAGCGGCAAGAATCCGTTTTACATATCCAAGAGCGCTCTTAAAACCTTGGACTGCCTGTTTTCTGCTTGTTTTATCTCCTGAAGAAACAAAGTATACACGGGCAATCCTTAAGTCTTGAGACATCTTTACACTGGTAATCGTAACCATCTCAAGGCGAGGATCTTTAATGCTTTTTTTCAGCAGTTCCGACAGATTTTTTTGTATCTGGCCGCTTACTCTATCGGATCGTGAAAAGCATTTCATAAATTGACAATCTCCATTTTGCTATCAATTATCTCGGCCAGCCCCAACTCGTCTGCCATGTTGAATATTTTGTCAATCTTAGAATTAATCACTGCCTTGTTGTTGCCGACCAGAACAAAACCTATTTCAGCTCTTTGATGGATATCATTTGAGCCAACCTCGGCAACCGAAGCATTAAAATTGTTTCGCAACCGGCTGATAATCGATTTGACAATCGTTCTTTTGCCTTTTAAAGAACGACAGTCATGCAGCCTGAATACAATAATCCCTGAACCGACAACCATAGTTTCTTATTTTTTTATTCGCCGGTTTTAAATCCTTTGCTTTTTAGTCCCGACAAATCTACCTGCCTTAGCAAATAATGGTTTATTCTTCCATCTTAGGTTTAATCTCTTCCAGGTAGTAGCATTCAATTATATCGCCGACCTTAATATCGTTGTATTTTTCAATGCCGATTCCGCATTCATAGCCGCTCTGGACCTCCTTGGCATCGTCTTTAAAACGGTGCAGTGAAGAAATCTTGCCGTCATAACAGATGACGCCGTCTCTAAGAACACGCGCGGATCTTCCTCGCTCAACCTTCCCATCGGTCACATAACAACCGCCGACCTTGCCGATTTTGGGGATATGAAAAACTTCGCGAATTTCGGCTCTGCCCAAAATCCGTTCTTCAAAAGCAGAAGACATCATGCCAAGGATAGCATCCTTTATCTCCTTGATAACATTATAGATAATCTTATGATAACGTATATCGACATTTTCCTCATTTGCATACGCCTGAACCTTTGGGTTTGAGCGTACATTAAAGCCGATAATTATCGCTTTTGATACCGCTGCCAGAGAAATATCCGATTCGCTTATAGTTCCGGTAGCTGAATGGATGACATTTATTTTAACTTCATCATTGGAAAGTTTTGTGAGAGAATCCGCAAGCGCCTCGATAGAGCCTTGCACATCTGTCTTTATTATAAGATTCAACTCCTTAGTTTCGCCTTCCTGCATGCTCTCATAAAGTTTTTCAAGGCTCAGGCTTAATCTGCCTGTTTTTGCCAGTTCTCTGGATCGCTGCTCCTGAATACGATGCAGGCTGACCTGCTTTGCTTTTTTATCATCGGAAAGAGCAATAAAATCGTCTCCGGCATCAGGCACACCAGAAAGGCCGACTACCTCCACAGGCATTGATGGCCCCGCGGATTTAATCATATACCCCCTGTCGTTCAATATGGCTCGAACCTTTCCATAGTGTATTCCACAAACTAACGTATCACCCACACGAAGAGTGCCTTCCTGCACAAGCACTGTGGCAACAGCCCCTCTGCCAGGATCAATTTTTGATTCAACCACATGACCATTTGACAGCTTGTCAGGATTGGCCTTTAGCTCCAATAATTCCGCCTGAAAGAGTATCATATCAAGCAGATCGTTTATGCCGATATTCTCCTTGGCGGAAACATTAATAAAGAAAACATCTCCTCCCCAATCCTCTGGCACAAGTCCCAGGTCGGATAGTTCACGTTTAACGCGTTCAGGATCCGCACCTGGTTTGTCGATCTTGTTAACAGCTACAATTATCGGCACTTTTGCGACCTTTGCGTGATTAACAGCCTCGATCGTCTGTGGCATAACACCGTCGTCGGCAGCAACAACAAGAATTACAATATCTGTAACTTTGGCCCCGCGTGCACGCATTGCACTAAAAGCTTCATGCCCTGGAGTGTCTAAAAAGACGATTTGCCCTTTATCTGTAGAAACACAATATGCGCCTATGTGTTGCGTAATACCACCGGCTTCGGTATCGGTTACATGGCTTTTACGTATCACATCGAGGAGAGATGTTTTACCATGATCCACATGCCCCATAACAGTAACAACAGGCGGCCTGACAATCAGCTTGTCAGGATCATCCTTTTCGGTTTTTAAAATAAATTTTTCTACAGAAGTGGCTTGTTCGACTTCATAATTAAATTCTTCGGCAACAATAGCCGCTGTATCAAAGTCTATTGCATGGTTAAGGGTTGCCATAACGCCTAATGACATAAGTTTTTTTATTATTTCACCTGCTTTAACTCCCATGCGCTTAGCCAAATCCGATACAACAATAGCATCGTCAATTTTAATCCTCCGTTTAATGGCTTTAGGCGTGGTAATCAATGGCTTTTGGCCATAAGCTGCTATTCTTCCCTTAGCCCCCTTGCGGCCTTTTCTGCCGGGATATCCCTTGGCATAAAGGTCTTTGCCTTCCACGATCTCTTTTTTTCGAAAAGAGATTTTCTTTTTTAAAAACTTTCTGTCCTCAACAGCTTCTTCCGGCTTCTTTTTTTCGACCTTTTTCTTGTGTTTTTTAACAGGGACTTCGGTTATCTCAGCCGGTTTTTTTTCAGGTTTTAACTCAGGCTCGGGTTTTGGCTCAATCTTAACCCTTTTCTCGGGAGTTATCGGCATCTTTATGATCTTCGCAGGGACCTCTTTCTTTAGCCCTTTTTTAGGTTTCAGGACCTTTGCGGGTTTTAATCCAGCAGCGACCTTCTCCTTTTTTTGCGGCTCAACAGATTCAACAGCTTGCTTAGGCTCTTCGATTATTTTGGGAAGATCTTTCTTCTTTTTAGCGACCGCTTTTTCAGCAACCTTTTTCTCAACCGGTTTTTCTTCAACCTTCTTTTCAAGAAGAGTTACATCTTCCAAAGGCACTGCTTCAGCATCCACCACTTTTGCCTTAACAGGTGTTGCGCGTCTTCGAATAACGGTTGGTTTAACGCGCGTAATCTCAATCTCCTGAGGCTTTGGGCCGAAAAGCTCGGCCCTGACTCTGGCCATTGTCTCTTCATTCAGAGCACTCATATGGCTCTTTACAGAAACGCCCATATCCCTTAACTTTTCAAGGAGCATCTTGTTTTCTATGTTAAGAGTCTTGGCAAACTCATATACTCTGATTTTTGCCATCAATCCTCCTAAAGTTTAATTGTTTTAATGCTATTGCATTCCTTGGCATGACATTAATCCTTTTTCAATACATTTTCTTCTTTGTCCGCTTCTTCTCCGGAATCTTTTTGATCATCTGATAATGATAAAGGCTCTGATCCGTTTCGGTTGGCCGGCTCATGCGAATCGTCAGATAATTCTTCTTCAGATGTTGCCTTAATTTCTTTTATATTTGCCAAATAATCCTTTGCGGTTTTGATTAGTTTTTCGGCTTTTTTTGTTGTATCAATCTCTCTGGTCTGAATCAAATCTTCCGGAGCAGCTTTGCTTAATTCTTCAGCAGAAAAATAGCCCTTTTCATACAGTGTGTCCGCCATGCTTATGCTTACTCCGGTCAATGCCACTAAAGAATCGTAACCGTTTTGCATGGCCTTGCTATAACGCGCCTCACTTATGACATCAAGGTGCCATTTGGTCAATTTTGAAGCAAGCCTCACGTTCTGGCCATTTTTCCCAATAGCTATTGACAGGAATTCGTCAGGGACTATTACTTCCATTGAACGATTCTCTTCATCAATAATTACCCTGGATATTTCAGCAGGCGCCAGAGCATTGCACACAAATTTTGCAGGATCAATATGCCAGGATATAATGTCTATCTTCTCACCTCTGAGCTCCTGAACAACATTCTGCACACGGCTTCCTTTCATTCCAACACATGCTCCGACCGGATCTATATCAGAATCATTTGATACTACCGCAAATTTTGCCCTGACTCCTGGTTCACGAGCCGTGCCCATGACCTTAACAATCCCTTCATTAATTTCAGGAACTTCTGTTTTAAAAAGATTAACAAGAAAATTAGGGTGTGTTCTGGAAAGAACTATCTGCGGCCCGCGAGTGTCACGCAACACATCAATTATATGCGCTCTAATTCGATCTCCACGTCGATATGTCTCTTTTGGAACCTGCTCTCTGGCTGGAAGAATACCTTCGGTATGACCAAGATTAACAATGATATTACCGCGGTCGATGCGCTGGACAATTCCATTTATTATTTCACCTTTCCGGTCGATGTAGCTGGCGTAAATCGCATCATTTTCCGCATCCTTCATCTTCTGAATAATAACCTGTTTGGCTGACTGCGCAGCTATCCTGCCAAAGGTTGAGGTATCCATTTTTGTGCCAAGGCTGTCTCCAACAGCACATTCCGGATCCAGATTGCGTCCTTCTGCCATGCTGACTTGAAGATCAGGTTCGGTTACCTCCTCCACGACCTCTTTAAACTGGAACACCTCTATCTCACCGGTTTCTTCGTTATATTGCACTTCAATATCGACTTTGCTTCCAAACTTTTTTTTAGCAGCCGATCTTAATGCCTCTTCAAGAGCCTTAATAAGAACTTTGCGCTCAATACCCTTATCTCGGCTAACCTGATCAACTACACGCTTAATTTCTGTTATAAGCATCGATTTTCTCCATTATAATTAATAAGGCACGCCCTGGTAATTTCCTTAAAAGGAATAGCAATTGTCTTGTCGTTGCTTAAAAGCTCAACAGTTTCTTCTGACATACCCAGCAGAACGCCCTTGAATTTTTTTTGCTCCTCAACAGGTTTCAATGTCTTAATTTCAACAATTTGTCCCTTGAACCTTTCAAAGTCCGACCTTTCCCCAAGAGGCCGATTAGGCCCTGGAGATGAAACCTCCAGATTATATGGCCCAATGTTTTCAAAATCCGATTCTTTTAGATCAACATCCATAGAATTGTTCATCTGCCTGCTGATATGCACACAGTCATCCAGCGTAACTCCTCCGGGCCTGTCTATATAAAGACGTATTATCATACGGGCTGATTCCCGCTGACACTCAACATGAACCAGCTCCATGCCTTCGACTTCGCATAATAGCTGTGCCGACTCCTTTATCCATCTGACGATTTCTTTCTGAGCCGCCCGAGGCCCTATTTTAAATTCCCGATCTTTTCTATTAAATTCAGATCTCTTTATTTTTTCCCTTTTAGTTCTCACCTGTCTATAACCCATATCAAAAAAACAAAAAAAACGGGCTAAAGCCCGTTTCTTCTCATTTATAACTCTTTTGAAATAGATAGAACCTTTATCTGTTCAACGAAATAACCATAAGAAACAATTTACTCCAACCCGAGCATATAGATAAAAGTCCCATCATCAAGGAGATTGCCGAAGGTCATCTCCATTCTCCAGATATCTCTTTACTAAACCTTTATAAATGAAAAAAGGCGGACACACAGACACATGGAGCGGGCAACGAGATTCGAACTCGCGACACCAAGCTTGGGAAGCTTGTACTCTACCAGCTGAGCTATGCCCGCATCCCAAGTTAATTAAATTATGTCAAAAATATTTATTTGTCAATATTTTTATAATCAGCAGATGAGACCCTTGAAAAAACAATCACGAAAACACAAAATAAGACAGCAGTTCAGCCACAAAGGCACAAAATAAGGATATGAATTTTCAACCTTATTCACAATGCATGCTTAACGATTATTTTTCTGCAAGAAGCGCCTTTGCCACCCTGATATCATAAGCCTGGTCAGGGTCAAAACCGCCGCGCTTGAACATGCTTGCAGCCAGCTTGATGGCCCCGTACGGCACCCACCCGTGTTCCATCCACAGGCCAGGGTCTTCTTTATTCCAGAGCCTGAACCAAATGTTTCCTTCAGATTCGCGAACATACGTGCGGATTTGTTTGTTCCCGGGAAACGGATAATAGTATAATCCTTCTTTGTCTTTCACGACTTTCTCTCCATAAATATTAATCACGTCTAATATCTGTAACCGCTTACGGTTAACAGTTTACAGTTAACGGTTGATCAAAGCATAAAAGCCGCTCTTTGCATAGTTCATTGAAAAAACTGTGAGCCGTAAACCGACAACCGTGAACTGTTGCCTTATATCCTTACATGCTCAAGAATAAGGGTTCTTTTAAGCATGTCTTTTGCTGTTTTTTCAAACTGCGCTGTTACATCAGACACAAAGAACCTGCACCCCCCTTTTTTATCGAGCATACTGTCGACTTCAATATGATTTTCTAAAAAAGCCTTTACCTTGCCTGCAACAGCGATAGAAGAATCGATTATGTTTACCCTCTTGCCAACCTTTTGCTGTATGATGTTTTTTAAGATTGGATAATGGGTGCAACCAAGGATAAGGGTTTTTATCTGCCTGATCTTCAGGGGATGCAGATATTTTTTTACTATCATCCTTGTTTCCGGTTTTTTAAGCCACCCCTCCTCTACCAATGGGACAAGCAAAGGGCACGGAAAGGAATAAACCTTTGCATCAGGATTCATTTGCTTTATCTTTTTTTCATAGATGCCGCTGTTTATCGTAGCCCTTGTTCCGATAACGCCGATTCCGGACTTTCCGGAAGACTTTATTGCAAGCTCTACAGCCGGTGTGATAACTTCGAAAATCGGGACATCAAACCTTTCAGCCATCTTTTCCGTTGCAACACTTGAAGCTGTATGGCATGCCATGACAATTATCTTTGCGCCTTTGCTTAAAAGAAAATCTGTGTTTTCAAGAGCATACTTGACAACTGTTTCAGGGCTCTTGTTGCCATACGGAGTTCTGGCAGTATCACCAAAATAGATAATATCATAACCTGACAGCTGTTCCATAAATGCTCGCACAACGGTCAGACCACCTATTCCTGAATCAAATATTCCAATCATATTTTTGCAAGTTCATAATTATTGATAAACTCGTAAAAAGTCGTCACTCCGGTGAAAACCGGAGTCCATATGGCTTTCAACTGCTTGAAAAGACTGGATTCCGGCTTTCGACGGAATGACGGAAAACGGTGTTTTTGGACTTTTTGCGAGCTTGTCATTATTGATTCTTTAAAAGTTCTTTCCTTACGCATTCCCTGATTGTTTCATCAGGCACATCTATGCGCATGCCCGAGCATATGCTGGCCATGATCTGCCAGTTATTTATATCTATCAATACATTTTTGATAAAAGGCCACTGCCTGCACATTTTAGGCTTAACCGGATGAATTGTGCAAAGTTTGTCCCAGAATATACAGTAGCCATCCTTTTTCTGTGCCAAAACCGGCCGGCTTCCGGACATATAACAATAATCTTTGACAAAATTCTCTTTATCCGTCTTGATATAAGCTGCTATTGCTTCAATATCTTTCTCAGTAACATAAGTCCCGCCATATCCCTTGCAACAGTCACCGCATTTTTCACATTTGAAGATATCGGATGGGTTCATATCATTAACCGCCAAAATCAACAGTATGCCTGGTTTCCATGGCCCTTTTCAAGGTAACCTGATCCACGTATTTCAGGTCGCCTCCCATCGGCACGCCGGACGCTATCCGGGTTATTTTAACCGGATATTTGTTAAGGAGTTGCGCAATATAAGAGGCGGTTGCCTCACCTTCAACATTTGTGCCTGTTGCCAGCACAACCTCTTTGACCATGTTTTTCTCTATCCTTAATACAAGCTCTTTGATTCTGATCTTATCCGGGCCCACTCCGTTCATTGGGGAAAGCACCCCTTGAAGAATATGATACAAGCCCTTATATGAGCCTGACTTTTCAATAGCAACCATATCAGCAGGCTGCTCCACAACGCATAATATGGCGGCTGACCTTGTCTGGTCGCTGCAAATATTGCAAATATGGCTGTCGCTCAAAGCATAACATGTTGAGCACAGTTTTATTTTGTCTTTCATTTCCAGTATGCTGCGGGCAAGCTCCTCAGCCTCCCTGAGCGGAGTGCGCAATATATGCATTGCAAGACGTTCGGCTGTTTTTTCGCCAACTCCCGGCAACCTTGATATATTTCTAATCAAATTCAAGATTGGCAATGGATAAAAGCTCATGTTACATTAATCCTGGTATGCTCAAGCCGCCTGTAAGCTTGCTCATTTCTGCTGAAACCATTTCATTTGACTTTGCCAGAGCGTCATTTACCGCCGCTAATATCAGGTCCTGCAACATCTCAACATCATCAGGATCCACAACCTCTTTTTCTATCTGAATAGACAGAATCTGCTGCCTGCCGTTTGCTGCGACCTTTATCATGCCTCCGCCTGCAGTTGCTTCAATAACTTTTTCAGCCATCTCTTCCTGCAGGCTTGCCATCCTGGCTTGAAGCTTCTGGGCCTGCTTCATCATACCCCCCATGCCTTTCATGAAAAATACCTCCTATAATATTTTTACATCCAATATCCGTCCATTGAAAATTTCTATAGTGTCCGCGACCAGGCTGTGGCTTAAAGCCTCCTGTTTCAAACGGCTTTCTCTGTCTGTTTTATGTTCCTGGTTGTCTTTTTTCTGGTTCTCTTTAATTGTTAAGGCCAGATCCATTCTTTTCCCAAAAAAATCTTCGCATACCTTTTTTATAATAGCCACATTTTTACTGCGCTTTATCATGTTAACATTAAAACCATTGCCGTTGATTTCGATTTCCAGGCTATGTTCCGTCAGTTTTTTCAGGATGCACTTTTCAAGGTTTGCAGCAAGTGCAGAATGGTTTTTCAGAAAAATATCAAGCAGCCTTTTCCATGTCAGATCAAGATCGTCTTTATATGAAACATTTGTTTGATCATCAGGCTCTTTTAATTCCCTGATTTCCGTTGCCGACCCTGTCCAGCCCTGAAGATCCTTTTCAGGCCGGCCTTGCTCGTGGCTGTTCAATTGATGACCTTTTTCGTGACAGCCGTAAGATGCCTGGTCTTCGGAAATCCCATAATCCTTTTTTTCATAAATACCATTTTTAAGATTATCAAGCTTTTCAATAAGCAGGTCGATGGGCATGGCCGGTTTTATCTGAAACATCTTGATAAACAGCAATTCAATTGCCAGCTTTGGCTGAGCTGAAAACCTTATCGCAGGCTCCTCCTTAAAAAGAAGATCAAAAATCTGATTTAAAAAAATCGGAGAGACATCCTTTGCCTGATCACGCATAAGGTCTATTTCATGCGCGGGAAGATTTACCAGCTTGCCGATATTTTCCCCCATATTTACAACAAGCAAATTCCTGAATTGTTCAACCATATCAGCATACAGCTTTTGCATTTCATAACCACGGGCATAAATATCATCCAAAATATCAAGAATCGCCGGAAGATCCCCGCGTAAAACAGCACCGGAAATATCAAAAATAATTTTTCTGTCAATAACGCTTAAAATATCCAAGACTTTGTCGTGCGTTATAGAGCCCTGCACGCAAGAGATAACCTGGTCAAGAAGACTTAAAGCATCTCTCATGCTTCCTCCTGCTTCACGGGCAATAAGCTCGAGGCTCTCAATAGATATATCAAACCCTTCTTTGGCGCAGAGATCTTTCATGTGCTCAGAAAGCGACTCAATATCTATATGCCTGAAATCGTATCTCTGGCATCTGGAAAGAATGGTTATCGGGATTCTGTTTGGCTCGGTAGTGGCAAAAATAAACATGACATGGGACGGCGGCTCTTCAAGGGTCTTTAGAAGAGCGTTAAATGCGCCCTTACTGAGCATGTGGACTTCATCAATAATATATATTTTGTAACGGCTATATGCCGGCATATACTTGATGTTGTCACACAAAGTTCTGATCTGCTCTACACCATTATTTGATGCACCGTCAATTTCATACACATCGGCTGAACTGCCTGAAGTGATTTCATGGCAGGATCTGCATTTATTGCATGGAACAGGAGTAGGGCCATCCTTACAATTCATGGCTTTTGCCAGTATACGGGCAACGGTTGTCTTGCCTGTTCCCCTGGGCCCTGTAAGCAAAATTGCGTGTGCAACACGATTTAATGAAATCGCATTGGTTAAAGTCAGGGTAACATGATCCTGCTTAATAACCTGCTCAAATGTCTGGGGACGGTATTTGCGTGCAAGAACAATATAAGACATACAGATGATATTCCATTTTAACCGCTTTAAATCTCTCTGTGGTAAAGATTTTTTGGCGGAGAGACAGGGATTCGAACCCTGGGTGCCGCTTTTGGCAGCACACACGATTTCCAGTCGTGCTCCTTCAGCCAGCTCGGACATCTCTCCGCAACCCCCGCTACAAGCGGGGGTACTATTAGCTAATAGCTCTTAGCTAATAGCATTATGTTTTAAGCTTGTTACGAAATGATGCTAATTGCTTTACCAGAGAGTGTGCCTTTTCTTCAATTCTCTGGTTTAAATCCTCATCAATATATTCATATAGGGTTGCAAGATCAAATCCTGCAACGGTTTCATAGACAGATCTCATTGATATACCTAAAAACCGGGCAAACTCAGTATCAGAATTGTCAGCAGATCCTTCAGCAATGTTAAGCACAATTGAATTCAGTGCTCTATCCAATTGGCTTGTTAAACTTTTGTCTTGTCTGGCTAAATGATTCGCAATAACGTCCCGGCAAAATCTACAATAGTCTTTAGCGTCTTTGTAAATTCTAAACTCTTTGAATCTAAATTTCATAGAATCCCTTAAGAGCCTAACGGCTACTTATAGCTAATAGCTACGAGTAGGCAAAGCCTTTGAGCTGCTGGCTACAAGCCACTGGTGAGATTTAACAACGTTAAATCTCCTGGCGGAGAGGGTGGGATTCGAACCCACGATCCCGTTATTCACAGGATACCGCTTTTCGAGAGCGGGGCCTTCAGCCACTCGGCAACCTCTCCGGCAGTAAATAGTTTATTTATATTTTTTTGCTGTTTCATGTCAATAAACTTTATATGCCCAGATGTTTTGGAAAGAAAAAAAAACAAATAAAATTTTTTCAATAATTATTTGACTTGAATAAGATTATCCTATTATTGATGGTTGCGTAAAAGGGGATAAACTTCACGGAAATAACAAACAGAGGGAAACAGGAAAAAAACATGGCTGAAATCATCCCTTTCAGGGGAATACTCTATAACCAGCACAAAATTCATAATCTATCTGAAGTCATAACACCGCCTTATGATATCATTACTGAACAAGATCAGTGTAATTTTTACAAACAAAGTCCGTATAATATTGTCCGGCTGGACCTGGGTAAATCAACAAAAAATGACACGGATAAAAACAACCGGTATACAAGGGCCGCAAACCTGCTTAACAAATGGATTTCAGAAAAAATAATGGTGCAGGATACATCGCCGGCCTTTTATCTGACAACTGTTGGTTTTACCTTGGGAAATAAAATAGTTACGCGCTATGGGCTGAACGCTCTGGTCCGCCTTGAACCCTTTGACAAGGGTATAATTCTTCCCCATGAAAAAACCTTCTCCAAGGTAAGCGCGGAAAGATTCGAGCTGATAAAGGCCTGCAATGCCAATTTCAGTCCCATATTTTCACTCTATTCAGATCAAAACATTATTTTGGATTCATTAAAGGATGCTGCATGCAGCAAAAAACCTGACATAGACATTATCGATAAACAAGGCATGAAACACAGGCTATGGCGCATAACCGACAGCTCTGTGCACAGATATGTTGCCGATGCAATGAAAGAAAAAAGCATTTTTATAGCTGATGGACACCATCGATATGAAACAGCCCTTAACTATAAAAACCACCTGTCAAGCACAACGCCTGATTTTAATAACGACAATCCGGCCAACTATGTAATGATGTATCTTTGCAGCATGGAAGATCCCGGTCTGGTTATACTTCCGGCACACCGAATGCTGACAGGGATTAAAGATTCAATTCTTGCTTCATTTATCCAAAAAGCAGAAAATTATTTTTGCATAAATAGAATACCATTTGAAAACAACGAAATAGGAAAAGCCAGGGCAAACTTTATATCGGCTCTTAAATCAAACAGCTCAAAAAATATGATTGGAGCCTTTATGAAAAACCATCCGGAATTTTATTTGCTGACATTAAAGCCAAATGTCATGAATCATGTGACAGGCGAAAACCTCCCGGATCCATTAAAAAGTCTTGACGTGACCGTGTTGACCCGTCTTATATTAATGGAGATTCTTGGTTTTGACCAGTCAATGCTTGATAATGAAAAACTGATTGCATATTCAAGCAGCGAAGAAAAGGCGATCCAGGAGGTTGTCTCAGGCAGATGCGATATCACCTTTATTCTTAACCCGACAAAAATTAACCAGGTGCGTGAAATAGCCCAGCAGGGGCTGATAATGCCGAGAAAATCAACCTATTTTTATCCCAAGGTAATAACCGGCCAGGTGATAAACAAGCTATAGACAGATTCTGAAAATCTATAATCCTTCCATCATCTTTTTGACTTCATCTGTATAGGAACCATCTTTGCCATCTTTACAATAGATGATAAGGGGTGGGCCAATCTTTGTGCCGGGGCGTCCGCCTTTAATCCCTTCCACCAAAATAAGTTTTGCTTCTGAACTCAGATCTGAATAAATCATACGGAAAAATTTAGGCTCAATACCATTTGAACGCATTTGAGTGAGCATATCGGTTATCCGCTGGGCAGGATAAATCATAACAAACCTTCCTGAAGTTCGTAACATGCAACGGGCTGTTTCAATAACATCGTTCAGATTAACCTTAATTTCGTGCCTGGCAACCGCTTTTTGTTGATCCGGATTCATCCTTCCTGACCCGGCCCTCCTGTATGGGGGATTGCATACAATCAGATCCACGGGACCGGAAACCATATCATGCTTCAGCTCTTTCATATCACAACAGAGGATGAAAATTCGATCTTCCATGTGATTTTCTTTAACATTTTCAGATGCAATATCAGCAAGCTCCTTTTGAATTTCAACGCCATAAACTTTTATCTTTTTATGCCTATACGCAAGAATCAAGGGGATAATTCCGCATCCTGTTCCAAGATCAAGGACATTGTCGCCAGGCCGCAACCTGATATGGTCTGCCAACAAAACTGCATCAATCGAAAAACGGTAGCCCAACCGATTCTGTTTGACCTGCAGACGACCGTTAAAAAAAGTATCTGTTGTTAAAGTTTTCATCTTTTGTAAGAGTTCAGCTTAAAGGACCGATCTTGAATTTTATTTCTCCGACCATGTCCTTGCCCAGAGCATCATTTACCTTTGCTATAATATCTGTTTTTAAAAATTGAAGCTGGTGCATCCATGTTGAACTGACTACATGCACAAGAAGAAGCCGTCCCTTGAATGCGGCAGGCCTGGTATTTTCCGCAACAACATCTCCTACCGCGCTATTCCACAAATTCCAAATTTTAACCAGCTCTTGATCAGATTCATGCCGGCATGTTTTCAGGAAATTATTAATAACACCGCCTATGTGTTCAAATTCTTTGATATTTTTCCTTTTTTCCACCATAATAATAAAATTATAAAGTCAAGTCACTCCCACTTCACTACATGCCCCGCCTTCGCGAAAATGACGGTTAAGGTGTGTGTTGGACTTTTTACGAATTCATCAGCTTTATTGTCAAGAAAAACCCTAGTCTCATATAATTTCTGCTTTTAGCTTGACTTACAATATCAAGCAAGATAGATTTTATAATTAAGTGTACGATATTATAAATGTTATCTGGATAAAATTTACAGGATATTAAATTTATGAATTGGGATTGGGACAAACTTAAGCAACAACAACAGAATGTTGGCAGGGGCGGAATGCCGCCGAATGTGGATGAACTTGTAAAAAAAATTAAAGAGTTCAAATTACCAGGCGGCCCGATTATTATTCTTATTCTAATCGCCCTGTTTTTCGGCTCTTCGATGTTTTATACTATTGGAGTGGATGAGGTCGGTATTGTCCAGCGGTTTGGGAAATATATCCGTACCAGCCAACCAGGACTTAATTTCAAGCTGCCTTCAGGAATTGAAAAAATAACAAAAGTAAAGATAAAACGTGTCTATAAAGAGGAATTCGGCTTCCGTTCACCAGAAAGTGACCTTAGAGAACGTTTCCAAACAGACAGTGAAAATGAGAACTTATCACTTATGCTTACCGGAGATCTTAATGTGGGGCTGGTTCCATGGATTGTCCAGTACAGGATAAAGGATCCTTATGAATATCTGTTCAAGGTGCAAAATGCTCCTAAACTGCTCAGAGATATGTCGGAAGCGGCAATGCGTCTTGTAGTGGGCGACAGGAGTATCAATGAGGTCATTACAAAACGGGAAGAAATTGCAATTGATGCCAGAAACGTCCTGCAAAAAGAGATGGACAATGCAGAAGCCGGCATTAGTATTGTAACAATAGAAATGAAAAGGACCAACGTTCCAGAGCCTGTGCAGTCATCGTTTAACAAAGTCAACCAGGCGGTTCAGGAAAAGGAACAAATGATTTATAAAGCCAAAGAGGATTATAACAAGGCTATACCGGCAGCCAGGGGTGAAGCGGACAGAACCATTCAGGCGGCAGAAGGCTACGCTTTAGACAGGATAAACAGGGCTAAAGGTGATTCCGAAAGGTTTACAGCCGTTTATAAAGAGTACATAAAAGCAAAGGATGTTACTAAAAGGCGTCTTTATCTTGAAGCAATACAGGAGCTGCTTCCAAAGCTTGGCCATAAATATATTATAGATTCTGAACAAAAGAATTTTTTACCTTTACTTAATCTTGGAAAACAAAATGGTGCGCAAAAATGAAACCTAAAGGTATGATTTTAATTATCGCTGCAATTGCGTTTTTTCTTGTTGCATTTGCTTCAGCTTATACTGTTGACGAAACCGAGCAGGTAGTAGTCACTCAATTTGGAAGGGTGGTCGGCGTTCCAAAAACAGAACCAGGCATTTACTTCAAGGTACCTTTTATCCAGCATGCCACATATTTTCCAAAAAATCTTTTGGCGTGGGATGGTGATCCAGGGCAGATACCGACTCTGGAAAAAACCTATATATGGGTTGACACATTTGCCAGGTGGAAAATTGTCGATCCCGTCAAATTTTTTCAGACAGTAAACAATACTGTAAGCGCTCTGAGAAGGCTTGATGATATCATAGATCCGGCAGTAAGAAATTTTATAACCTCCTACAAGCTTATTGAAACCGTTCGCACGTCAAACAGAGAGATGGAGGCTTTTGAAATAACCGCAGAAGATGAAAAGAAAAAGCAGCGCGACATATATTCCATTAATACGGGCAGAGAAAAGATATCAAAGGGGATATTGGAACAGGCTCAACCAAAACTTGCCAAGTTCGGAATTGAACTCGTCGACGTTAAGATTAAGCGTATTAATTATGTGGAACAGGTTAGAGCATCTGTTTATGGCAGAATGATTGCGGAACGCAGTCAGATAGCGGAAAAATTTCGTTCCGAAGGAATGGGGGAATCCCGAAAAGTTCTCGGCAAAAAAGAGCGGGACTTGAAAAAGATAACATCAGAGGCCTACAAAACCGCCCAGGGGATAAAAGGAAAGGCCGATGCAGAGGCAACTAAATTATTTGCCGAAGCATTTGGAATAGATCCGAAGTTCTATTCATTTGTCAAGACCCTTGAAATTTATAATATATCTCTTGATGAAAACAGCTCTATTGTTCTTTCAACAGATTCAGAATTTTTTAAATATCTTAAAGGAGATTTTAATTAGAGGTTTATTAGAGGATTAAGGATTAAAAAATATCGTGATTTGCCGCCACTAATGCCTTAATCCTCTAATCCTTATTTACCTTTTCTTCTCTGATGGCGTGTGCGTGCCAAAAGCTTTCTGTGTTTATGTCTTCGCATCTTCTTTCTCCGTTTCTTAACTACACTACTCAACGAATCACCTCCAATGATAATATTTAATTACATAATTTTTATTTTTAACACTATTTATTGTTATTTGTCCACAATTTTCTTAGTAAGTTAAATTTGACAATCTCGTAAAAAATATAATTTAGCGCAGAATGCACAGTAAACACAAAGATAATTCTTTGCAATTACAATATTTCCTCTGTGATCTCTTTGTGCTCAGTTGTGAAAGCAAATTTATGATGAAACAACTGAAAAAATTCAACCCGGATCAGCTCAAAACAGTTAACGATTCAGTGGCAATAGCTGAGGAACTTGTCAGTAACTTTTACAAGATGTCGGAAGCTCAGTGGCTTCACCGCAGGTATGATGTCAAAACCCTGGTTGATCTTTGCCCCGATGAAACAACCGACGGGCCTTTTGCACAAATTGTCCGCTATAAAGGCCGACTAAAAGATACATCGCTCAGTTCGTCGACATATGATTTTTATAAAATATGCCTTCAGGACCATTCCATTCTTGCAGCATTAAAACAATCACCCGGTATGGAGCTCTTCCTGTTTATACTATATATTATAGTCCATGAATTAATTCATATCGTCAGGTTCAGCAAATTTATCCAGAGCTTTGATGCTTCATGCGAAGAAAGAAATATGGAAGAAAAACGGGTGCATGAAGAAACTCGTGAAATTTTAAGCTCTGTAAGGATTGCAGGGCTGGCAGATGTATTAAAGTTCTATAGCAAATGGCACGCAAGCTTTGATAGATTACGGAACTGATCAGGAAAAAAACTGATAGCCGTTGCTTGACAATAAAAAAACACTTACTATAATACAAAACAAAGCTTAAATAAGGAGGTCATCAAACAATGCCAGTTTATGAATATGAATGCACTCAATGTGGCGAGGTTGAAGAGGTAATACAAAAATTCTCTGACAAATCGCTAACTAAATGCAGACATTGTGCAGGAAAGCTTCAAAAACTTATTTCACAAAGTACTTTTCATCTAAAAGGAACAGGCTGGTATGTAACAGACTATTCACACAAACCCCAAGCCTCTTCTGCTCCATGCAAAGCAAAAGACAAGGCATCGACTTCAAAAACCGACAAATCAGCTAAATCAGCCAAAAAAGATGATTAAAACTGGCGATTTTTTAAAAAGTCCATCCAATGCGCCTACAGCCCTTTGAAAAAACGCATAAATGTATTTTTTATAACGTCGTCTTATTTTTGACCTTTTAAGAAATTAAATTTATTGCTCTTTACAAATTTAAATCTGTAACTATTTTATTTAAGTTATAAACACAGGGTGTTTTACAAAAAACCAAAGTTAGGAATTTGGTGTAACTGATTTTGATAATTCGTGAAAAGAAAAAAGGAGATTGTAAACAATGAAACTCAGACCATTACAAGATCGAATTTTAGTAGAACGTGTTGAAGAAGAAACCACCACCAGGGGAGGAATTATCATTCCCGACACAGCTAAGGAAAAACCGATAGAAGGAAAGGTTATTGCTATTGGTAAGGGCAAAACAGGTGATGACGGCAAGAGAATAGCTCTTGAGATAAAGAAGGGTGACAGGATTTTATTCAGCAAGTATGGCGGCACAGAGGTGAAGATTGACGGCGAAGAATATCTCATCATGCGTGAAGATGATGTTCTTGGAATAATCGAATAATAAATTGATACTATAATGGAGGATTGATCAAGATGGCTAAAATTATAAAATATAACATGAAGGCCCGTGAAGCTATGCTCAACGGTGTTAAAATCCTTTCTGATGCGGTGGTTGTGACTCTAGGGCCAAAAGGAAGAAACGTTGTTATTGATAAATCATGGGGGTCTCCCACGGTTACAAAGGATGGAGTAACTGTGGCTAAGGAAATCGAACTGGAAGACAAGTTTGAAAATATGGGCGCTCAGATGGTGAAAGAGGTTGCCAGCAAGACAAGCGATATGGCAGGCGACGGAACAACAACTGCTACAGTTCTGGCAAGAAGTATCTATGAGGAAGGACAAAAGCTGGTTGCCGCAGGCAACAACCCTATGGCCATAAAACGCGGTATTGAAAAAGCCGTTGAGGTTGCGGTCAATGAACTTCAAAAAATGAGCAAACCAACCAAAAATCAGCGTGAGATAGCCCAGGTAGGCACCATTTCCGCAAACAACGATGAAACAATAGGCAATATCATTGCCGAAGCAATGGGCAAAGTTGGCAAAGAGGGTGTTATCACCGTTGAAGAGGCAAAAAGCATGGAAACCACACTTGAGGTGGTCGAAGGCATGCAGTTTGACCGTGGATATCTTTCTCCATATTTTGTTACAAATCCGGACAAGATGGTTGCTTCACTTGAAGATCCTTATATTCTCATCAACGAAAAAAAGATAGGCTCCATGAAAGACCTTCTTCCCATACTCGAGCAAATCGCCAAAATGGGCAAACCTCTTGTAATCATTGCAGAGGATGTGGACGGCGAAGCTCTTGCCACTCTTGTTGTAAACAAGCTGAGAGGAACATTACATGTTGCCGCGGTTAAAGCTCCTGGTTTTGGCGACAGAAGAAAAGCCATGCTTGAGGATATAGCAATTCTTACCGGAGGCCAGGTTGTATCAGAAGACATTGGACTCAAACTGGAAAACATTACGATTAAAGACCTTGGCAAAGCCAAACGGATTACCATTGACAAAGACACCACCACTATTGTTGACGGCGCCGGCGCTCGCAGCGCTCTGGAAGGCCGCGTAAAACAGATTCGCGCTCAGATGGAGGATACAACATCCGATTATGATCGTGAAAAACTCCAGGAACGTCTTGCTAAATTAATCGGCGGTGTGGCTGTGATTAATGTCGGCGCAGCAACCGAAACCGAGATGAAAGAGAAAAAGGCACGCGTCGAGGATGCATTAAATGCCACCCGGGCTGCTGTTGAAGAAGGTATTGTGCCTGGCGGCGGCGTGGCGCTGGTACGCTGCCTGGACGCTCTGGACAAGATTAAAATCAAGGAGGCAGACCAGAAGCTGGGCGTAAAGGTTGTTATGCGCGCCATAGAAGAGCCCCTGCGCCAGATTGCCAATAATGCAGGTGCAGAAGGCTCCGTTGTGATTGAAAAGGTTAAAAATGGCGAAGGCGCCTTTGGATACAATGCTGCAACTAATACATACGAAGACCTTATTAAAGCAGGCATTGCCGATCCTACCAAGGTGGTTCGTTTTGCTCTGCAAAATGCGGCAAGTGTTGCTGCGTTGATGCTGACAACAGAAGCCATGATAGCTGAAAAGCCTGAAGATAAAAAAGAGTCCGGCATGCCGGCGGGCGGCGGAATGGGCGGAATGGGCGGAATGGGCGGAATGATGTAAAATAAAGCCGTCTTCATATTGATACCGATCATCTTAAAACAAAAAAAGCCCTCTTGCTGTTACAGCATGAGGGCTTTTTTTTGAAAAGCTTGACAAATAAATAACAGGAGGGATATAAAAAATAAAAATCTATCTGCTGAATCAGGCTGAAAATCAAATATCGGAGCAATCTATGAATTATAGTAAAATTATCAAAGTAATTCCCTGTCTGTGGATATTCACAGTAATAATTGCTTGCCCCTTATATCTTTGTGCTGAAGATGAAAAGGGAATCAAACATGAAACAGGCTTTTATTATACTATTCAAAGGGGAGACACACTCTGGGATATTTCGCAGCGATTCTTTGATTCACCATGGCAGTGGCCTGATTTGTGGGAAGAAAACAGACAGGTCCCCAATCCCCATCTGGTTTACCCTGGCGAAAGGATACGCCTGTTTCATAAAGGGTGGATTAAAACAACGGCTGAAACAGATGTGGCTGAAAAGTCCTTGCAAGAAAAAAAGCCGCAAAAAGAACCTCCATATCTCCTTTATACTGCAATTGACAAAATAGGTTTTATTAAAAAAGAACCTGTTACCCCCTCAGGACATATATTCAAGTCATATAACGATAAAATTATGATCAGTCATGGTGACAAGGTTTATATAAAACAAAATAATAATGCATTATTTATTCCAGGGCAAAAATATACAACATATAGAACCATAGAACATGTAATAAACAAAAAAACAAAGGATACTGTTGGATTTCAGCACTATCTGACCGGGATACTTGAAATTACAGAAAAGCATCCTGATTTTTCTGTAGCAAAGGTTGTTCAATCTTTCCGCTCTATTGCAGTCAATGATCTTTTAATGCCGTATCAGCCGCTGTCAAAGAAAATATTAATTGCCGAAAGCAAAAAAGGGCTTGAAGGATCAATCATAGGCTCAGAAGAAAAAGCAACCATCAGCGGAGACGGCGCAATAGCCTTTATTGACAGGGGCAGTCAGGAAGGCGTAATGCCGGGGCAGTACTACAGTATATATTACCAGGAAAAAAAGCGGCTCGATCCCAAAAGTAAAAAATATACCCTTCTTTCGGTCGTAGATTTTGGGACATTGTTTGTCCTGCGCACCGAACAGAACACAGCTACAGTTCTTATTACAAGGTCGGATAAAAGTATTACTCCGGGCGCTAAAATCTGCAGCCCTTTACCGAAAAAATGAGACCATAGACCATTAAGGTTGATGACTTAGCAAAAAATCAAAAGCACACGCTTTTGTCATCCCAGCGAAGCTTGTCCTCGACTTCGATCGGGGAGCGGAAATCCAGACAATTCGCGTACCAAAACATTTACAATGCAAATTTCGGAGAAAGAGTTATAAGATGAATTTTGAGAAGTGGTTTGGGAATAATTCCCTTAAAAATAAAAATCTTCATTATAAGCTCATTATAATATTTGGCCTCTTTTTTCTGTTCCCTGTACTGGGATTTGTTATGTTCGGAATCAGATATAACTTAATGAATGACGAATATGTTTTGCTGTTTTTTCTGGGCCTTCTGGTTTTTTCATTTTCAGGATATACGATGCTAAGGAGGTTGTTTAATGAGATAACGAATATATCCGATAAGATTTCCAAGAAAAATATTGCAGAGACAGGAGAAGGAATTCATCCAGGCACGGATGAAATACACAGCCTTGTCCAATCTTTTAACGCAATTGAGAATCAATTCAGCAAGACTTTCCAGCAGCTTCAAAAGAAGTCTTCTGAAATATCAATACTAAAGGAGCTTTCCGAACTTTGCTATGTTACATTTGATCCAACTGAAATCCTTTATATCACCCTGGAGCGTTCCCTGGCATTAACTGTTTCAGACGTGGGTTCAGTCATGATTCTGGATCGTGACAGCGAGTCGTTTATTGTTAAGGCGACCATTGGGGCTGGGGAATACATCAAGATAGATGACGAGGTGGATTTTAAAACAAGTATCGCCAAGTATGCTGTAATCAATAAATCGCCTATCGTGGTTGAAGACATTGAAAAGGACACCAGGTTCGGAAGGGCAAACCGTCCTCAATATGCCTCGAAATCCTTTGTTTGTATGCCGATTAAAACCAGCAAAGATATTGTCGGAGTGCTTACAATTTCATGTAGAAGTAGTGATAAAATTTATACACAGGACGACGTGGAAGTTTTGACTCCCCTTTTGAGCAACGCTGCTTTCACATATGAAAACCTCAGTCTTTTGAAGTATAATAAAAAGGAAGAGCTCATTCTAAAGGCAGTTGAGAAAATCTTCAAGACAATGAACTCAAGTCTCAGGGATAGTGAACTTTTACATGCTATTATGAATGAGATTCAAGCCGTTGTTCCGTTTAGTATAGCTTTGGTGATAACCATAGTTGAAAACATTCCTAATCAGATAAAAATTATTGATTTGCTGGCCAATGCGCCAACAGATATTACCAAAAACGCCTTTTATCAATACCAGAGGGGTACTATCATTGATAAGATTCTGAAACAGGGGAACACTCTTATTATAGATGATGCCAGTGTGCTTTCCAGTGAGGTTGAGAAAAAACTCTTTGTGAATCAGGGTGTTAAGTCATGCATTCTTGCACCATTGAAGATGAGCGGGGTTATGTATGGATTGGTTGCGTTAACTGCACAGGAGTCAGTTGTGTTTTATGATAATAAGCAATTAATAGAATGGATGGCGGATGCGCTTTCCGTTGCCATAGAGCGCAATAAGTTGTCTGAATCTGTTGTTAAACGCAATAAAGAATTGGATTCGATCAAACAAATTGGAAGCGCCCTTGCTTCATCAACTTTTGATATGAACAAGGTTCTTGAGTATACAATGGATATGATTAAAGTAATCATGAACGTTGAAGCGGGTACTCTATATCTTGTGAAGGAAAACGAGCTTGAGCTTGCTGTTGGATTTAATGTTGAACTTGAATCTCTGAAAGATCTGAAAAATCTGCGACTTAAAATGGGTCAGGGAATTGCCGGTTATACGGCGGCACGGGGGGAATCAATTATTATAAATGATACACACAAGTCACCGCACTTTAATCCTAATGTAGATAACACTACAGGTTTTGAGACGTTGTCTGCATTGTGCGTGCCGATGATTTCTCAGGGAAGGGTTGTCGGGGTTCTTGAAGTTCTAAATAAAATTAAGGGGGATTTTGACTCCAACGATGAAGATCTGCTGCAGTCTATATCATCATCGGTAAGTATTGCCATTGAAAACGCCAGGCTTTACAAGGAAACCGTCTCAATGGCCGAGCATGAGCGTGGTATAAGGAACGTGTTTCAAAAATTTGTACCCAAGTATATAGTCGATAAGATCATCCACCATTCAGAAACAGGAAAGGAAATGGCTGAAGAGGTAAAGACTATTACTATGCTGAATGTTGATATCAGGAAATTTTCAGAGCTTTCAGTAAAAATCGGATATCAGAAAACAGTTGCTCTGCTCAATCATTTCTTTTCCGTTATGGGAGGCATAGTCTTCAAATATCACGGTATTGTTGATAAGTATCTTGGTGATGGGCTGCTCGCGCTTTTCGGAGCGCCTGTCTCAAGCACTATGGATTCAGATAATGCTGTGCTGGCAGCGCTTGAAATGAAAAACTCGCTTGCAACCGTAAATGATTATTTTGCCGGGGAATTTGGCGCTTCTATAAGTATAGGTATAAGTGTTCATACTGGTGAAGTAGTTGTAGGCAACTTCGGCTTTGACATGAAAATGGATTATACTGTTATCGGCGATCCCGTGAATGATGTATTTAAGCTTCAGGGGCTTACCAAATCCATTCCGAACGGTATTTTGATTAGTGAAAAAACCTGCCATTCCGCACGGTCACGCCTGAAACTGCGTGATGTTGATGACAGACTCGGAAACCTGAAGATATACGAACTGCTGGGCTATAAAAAGGATTAATTAGTCTAATGGTAACCGTTCACGGAATGATGGGATTGTTGGATGATCTTATGAAAAAGTTTATTCTAATAATTGTATTCATCGCCTTTTTCATATATCCATCTGTCGGTCTTTCCTCTTATCTCGTTGAGTTAAAAAACGGCTCTACATTTATAACTAACCACTATTGGGAGAAAAAAGGCCAGATAAAGCTTTACTTTCGCGGCGGAATTGTGGGGATTGAAAAAAGCCTGGTCCGGGAAATCAGGAAGTCTGATTTGCCTTACATAAAGGAAGAATCACGGCCGGTAAAAGAAGAAGAGGTCAAAGCAGAATCTGAATACAAACCGGAATCGGGGCAGGAAAAAGAGACAGGGCTGTTGTCTCATCCTGAAAAAGAAGCATTTCTTAAGGAAAAAATGCGTATCGCAACGGAAATCGAGACTGTTTCCGCTGCCTTCATGGAAGCAAAGAGGAAAAAGGATGGTAAGCAAACAGATGAGCAATGGGAAAAGCTTCTGTTGTTACAAAAAGAACTTTCAGCTCTCAGCGATAAGGTAAAACCCGCTTATGGGGGTAAAGTTCCTTCATGGTGGGATAAGGATGACCAGATGTAAAAAATAAAATCTAAAAAACTTCTTTCCAAGACTGAATTAACATATTGTTTGTTGTATTTGAATACTTGTTTTTCAAGGCTGTGTCAAAATAGAGTGTACCTGAATTTTTTATATCTAAGGTTTTAGCCCATATTGCTCCATAGACCGATGAACTGTTTTTCATGTCAACAGGTGCAAATGGAGCATATACCAGCCCCTTGAATTCACTGTTGTGTTTAAAATCGATCTTAGAAGCAGAGTTTGAAAAAATAGCAAAATCCGTTGCGTTCCCAACAACATTAATTGTCGAGCCGTTCTTGGCTTCAAGACCACCTTCCAGGAATATGTTGACCGGTGGTCCTGCCGTTACATCAACAGTGAGGCTTGACCCAACTTTCAGGGTGATATCCGTGAAGTAATAATTGGCTCCACCTGCTTTTCCGACGAGAGTGACGGGGCCGCTGGTGTTGATTGTGGTGCCGACTCCGGAGAGGTCATTGTCGTTGCTGACACTATAGGTAGAAGGATCATATATGCCTCCGGAATTTACACCAAGAGGGTCAGGATCGATCCTTCCTGCATTGACAGGGGTTGTTTCATAAAATGTTGTGCCGCCATGAATGCCGTCTGTTGTAGGAGAGCCGTCTGACTGTTCGCCAAATACTCCGCTTCCATCAATCAACACCCCATTATGGGTCACCAGCCAGTCATTAGATCCAACATCGGCTTCATGCGTGCTTTGAAATGACGGGTTAGAAGGATCGTTTTTTGTGGGATCGGGGCTGCTGCTGTCATAACTCAAAGTAGTTCCGCCATTTTTCGTATCTAATTTTGCATCACCAAATCCAGCGTAATTAATAGCGCTTGTGACCTCTCTCGCAAATGAGACTTCTATGACGGATTGCGAGTTTCCAGGACCGCTGCCGGTGCTGGTGAAGGTGTAGGTATTTGAATCAGTCATTGATATGTCTGAGATAGTAAAGGAAAAATCCGCAGGTGTTGTATAATAAGAAGTAAAAGAAACGGTATCTTCGATATTTGCAGGCAGAGCAAAGGTTTCATTTTCAAGTCCATCTTTTATGCTTGCAATTACGTATTGAACGCCGGCATCTGCATCGTAGAATGCCTGTTCGCTGGCCCTGTAATTGCTGCCGATTTTAAGGTCTGTTGTCGTTACTATAACCGCTGTGGTTCCCAAAATCGCTATAATAGCAAGGAACATAAGCCCAAGAGGAAGGACCATTCCTTTTTCATTTTTATATATCAAACCCATATCTGATATTTAAAACCCTTTATTGAGACCTTTGAAGGTCGAGCAGTCGAAACGAGCAACCAGTAACGAGTTTCTATAAATCAAGATTTCTCGGCGTTATTAAAGAGGTTAAAGTGTGTGTCCTGTAACCGTTATTTGCTGAATAATCAGAGCCTGCTTCGACAGTTTTGGCGGTTAAGGATACAAAGTATTGCCTTCTTCTACTATTAAGTCCCGCAAATTATATGCCATTTCGGCATTTCCAATAAAAATTGTTGGTAATCAACAAAAATTATATTATCATATTATATTATGGGATTCAAACTCTTACTTTAAAATAAATTATATCTTAGCTATTAAAATATTTAATGTTCTAATCGTTTGTATAAAATTAACTTTACCAATTTTTTTCAGAAACCAATATTTGACGGTTTCGTAATAAGTCCAGCATACCCCTTAATCGTCATTCCCACGAAGGCGGGGCACGAAGTGACACGTAGTGAAGCGGAAGCGCTAACCGTCAGCGCTATCCAGCAATTACAGGCTGTTGCAATCCATGAGATTGCTTCGCTTTGCTCGCAATGACGTGTTTTTGGACTTTTTACGAGTTTATCAATATTGACTTTAATATTTGATGGAATTATTACAACTAATATTATATCATGAAAATATTATGAAAAAGTTTATTCCGCTAATAATAATTTTCTTCATCATATGGCCTGCTGTATGCTTTTCTTCTTATCTTATTGAGTTAAAAAACGGCTCTACATTCATAACTAACCACTACTGGAAGGAAGGTCGTCAGATAAAGTTCTATTATCGCGGCGGAATTGTGGGGATTGAAAAGAATTTTGTAAGAACAATAAAGAAAACAGATATAGAATATGAAGAAGAGATAGATTCTGAAAAAAATATAACTGACATGGAAAGTAAAACCAACGGAAAAACTGGTATTGTAACGAGAGAAGAGAAAATAAAACCTGAAACATTAGATGTAAAATACTATATAAAAAGAAAAATAGAGCTGGTGGCCAAACTTGATGAAAGCCTGGAAAAAATCCGGGAAGCTACACATAATAAAGATCAGGAAGCCAAGAAAAAAGCAAGGGATGAAATGAGAAAGATTTCCGCTAAGATATATGATATTACTGACAAGGTAAAGGAAATTAACAATGGAAAGCTGCCTGAAGGCTGGTGGGTAAAAAAGTAGAGCTTCAAATAGCATCCCCTTTACATTTCCTCTTCCCAGCTAAGTATGAGCAAAGGATGGTTTTCTGTCTGATTATCTATCGCTGAACTGCAATAGACTATATTGGAATTTCCACCTACAATATCAGCATCTACGGATCCGCCGGCAATCAAAGCGCCAGTAATGTTCTTATCCCCGCCGCCGGTAATTGTAATAGCTCCTGTCACAATAACTATACCATACCATGAAAACCCGCCACTCATATCCAGATCTCCCTCAACAAGAAGTATCCCGCATCCTGCAGAGCCTCCACTAAGTTTTATATAGGTATTCTGTGTGTTGTAATAAACAATGTTGCTGGAGCTGCAAGAAGAAGGATCCTGCAGGGTTGCACCTGGTGTCGGAGTTCCCCAGTTCATTCCTGTATCAGTGGCGCTATTTACAGTATACGCGAAATCAGCGGAGCCTTTAAAGGAATCAACTACAGACTGGATGTCCATGTTTGCGCCGTTGTATGAGATAGCGGGGTCGCCGGAAATAGTGGGATTGCCGTTCTCCGTAATCGACCCCTCGGCCTGTGAAGTAATAATCCCCGGCTTATCCTCGCTTCCGCAACTATCTGTGCCGATAATATTAGTACTGGAACCCTGAATAGTCGTTGAGGCTTCAATATAAAGAGCGGCCGGCGCAGTTACAGGAGGAACCAGTGTCATTTCAACACATATTGCCTTGTTTGAAGTGCCTGAATAGCCGTAACTCGTAACAAGATAGATATTTTTGTTGCCGGAGTACGTCCCATCAAGATTGCGCTGGCTGATCCCGTCGCCGTCAGGATCTCCCCAGTATAAAATATTGCCTGATGTATCTGTCTGGTGTTTTATTTCTACAACATATGCCAGATAGGATTGAAGACTGGATACCCTAATATGCATCGCATTACTGCTGTTGTATCCCTTTCCTTGCGCTTTTACATTCTCTCCAATATATGCCCTCCATTGGTCAGAGGTGGGATGTCCATCATTAATATGATTTGCCGCACTTTGGCGGAGCCTCGCCCTTGCCTCTTCGATTCCCGCTTCCGCCGCATAAAATGCCTCTTCGCTGGCCCTGTAATTGCTGCCGATTTTAAGGTCTGTTGTTGTTACTATAACCGCAGTAGTTCCCAGAATCGCTATAATAGCAAGGAACATAAGCCCAAGAGGAAGGACCATTCCTTTTTCATTTTTATATGTCAAACCCATATCTGACATTTAAAACCCTTTATTGAGACCTTTGAAAGTCGAGTAGTCGGAACCCGTAACCAGTTTCTATAAACCAAGATTTCTTGGCGTTATCAAAGAGGTTAAAGTATGTGTCCTGTATCCGCCATTTGTGGAATAATCAGCATCTGCTTCAGTTGTCCTGGCGGTTATTGTAATCCTTATCTGTCGAATATCAGCATTTTCGGCAGTTGTAGTTACTTCCGTCACGCCATCAGCTTTTAGGCACAAAACTTCAAACGTCTCGATGTTTTCGGCAAATGGCTGGTTGCCGCCACCGGTATTCGTATTCCTGTCGATCTGATTATTCGTGCTGTCATATAAATATGTTATATGTTCGTAAGTACCGCTGGTGGTGTCGATACTGCCGTTGCCGTTAAGGTCCGCATATACATCGATTGTCGATGAATCCGCATTATATGGAATACCATCAAAACTTACACCAGCCGGATTATACCCCGCCATCCTGATTTCTCTGGTCATCATGTCCATGGCAGCTCTTGCTGTCTGAACCATCTCGACAATCTGTTCCTGAACATCATATGTTTTGCGCTGAATAAGGAAGGTGCTCGACAATGCCGTCAGGATAATCAGACCAATTGTCATGGCAATCAGCATTTCCACCAGGGTAAAACCGCTCTCTCTATTTTTAGGCAAATAATGCAATAGGTTTACTCCGCAAGGATAGTATTTAAAACAACCGAATGGGCATCAGAATCCCAATATACGGTAACAGTTATCTTCTTCATGCCAGCGGCTGGATCACCGGCAACTACGGCTGTGATTCTTTTATATAAAAGATAATTTGGAATGATATTATAGCCTTCTGTCCCAGCTTCAGCATCAGCGCCAGCGTATCCAACCCCTCTGATCTCTTCCATCTTATCCTGCGCCAGAATCGTGGCGGTGCTAATCCTGTTGCTAAGCTTGTTGCTGTTAATTACCCCTGTTATCAGGGCAGCCGTTCCAAGCAGTCCTACTGTCAAAATAAGCATGGCAAACAGAACTTCCATTAGGGTAAAACCATTGTTGCTGTCGCATAATCTGCACATTAGGGAAGTTTTTCCTTATGTTTATGTTAAATAATCCTACAATGACGCTTGTCATTTCGCTTGCCTGTGCGTGTCCGCACGCAGACAGGACCAAAAGGAGGAATCCTTAACTATATGTTTTGCAGTAAGATTTCTCGTCGCTTCGCTTCTCGAAATGACATCTAAATGGCAAATGGTGTTGTAGAGATAATTATAAATGAGTTATCTTAACACGTCCTGTTATAGTAACACTCACCTTCTTTGAGTTGGTCGAATTGGTTAGACCAACACTGCCGGTGTTTGATGTTCCTCTGGAAAGAAAACTAATATTACTGAAGCTGTTACTACTAAAGCTGCCGCCGCTAACGCTGCCGATAGTTACGTCATGATAATTGGGCCAGATATTCACGGTTTTCTCTTCACTGACAGTCGATATTTTATACTCATGGTTGCTAAGATACGTTACCGTAGCCGTGGAGTTCTCTTTAACAGCTCTCATCCTTGCTGCCATCAAATCACCCATCACCTGCCTGGCCGCTCCATTTAACCTGCTTTTCGGCATGTAAGACAGAAAATTTGGAACGGCAATGCCGGCAAACACCGCCAGAATAGCAATTGTAACGATCAGTTCAATAAGTGTAAAGCCGGATTGTTTATTGCAAAGCCGCATAGAGCCTCGATTCCTCATTTCCGTCATTCCGGCGAAAGCCGTAATCCAGTCTTTTCAAGTAGTTGCAGATCATCTGGACTCCTCCCGGACTTGATCCGGGATCTACCGAAATGACGACTTTTTGCGAATCCATTAAAATTGATTTATATGCAAATTTTGCGCCAGCCACTACGAGACCTTTGAAAAATGCTCAATTTTGTTTAAGTTCAAGGAAGGCGAAATTTTTAACCGTAGGAATACATTGAGTGTTTCGAGGCTTAAAATTTGAGCCTGACGCCAACACGAAGTGAAGCATCAGCGCTCAATTGGGCAAAAGGGGGCATTTTGCAAAGGTCTCCCACTACCTTTAGTCGAGTAGTTAACTGATCAAACGGTTGTTGCCATGTAGCCTGTCTACGCCGACCCCGCAGGTCGGAACAATCGTACTGGGATGAGTCTGCCTGCCCTGTTAAATTCCAAAGGACTATTTAACCAGGGTGGCTAAATCTAAAAGAAAAAACAGTGAAAATAACCAGTTCCGGGGGAAAATCAACTACCTGCCGCAAATAAAATCCACGCCATTTTGAAACATGCGTATGCCGGCTGTAGTACCTGGATTTATTGCGCCTCCGCAACGCTTTATCTTTTCCTTATCGCGCATCCAGTCCGGATGATTTGTCCAGTGGTTAAAGGCTTCGGGATGAGGCATAAGGCCGAAGATCCGGCCGGTGGGATCACATATACCGGCAATATCATTTATTGATCCGTTTGGATTAAATGGAAACCTGTTGTCGGCAAGACTGCCTTTTGGCATGGCATACTGCATAGCAACCTGGTTGTTATCAAATAATTGCTCAATTACGGCCTTGCCTGAATAAAACTTTCCTTCTCCATGTCTTATAGGAAGCTCCAGGGTATCGAATCCTTTTGTAAATACACATGGAGATAAAGGATTAACCTTAAGCATTACCCACTCATCCCTGAAATTTCCACAATCATTAAATGCAAGGGCAATAGATCGTGTCTTGTAATCGCCCTTAAAGCCGGGCAAAAGCCCCAGGTTGACAAGTGTCTGAAATCCATTGCATATTCCAAGCACAAGATTCCCCTTGTCAACAAATTCAAGTATCTTATCGCCTATATTTGTCTTCAGACGAACAGACTGAATCACACCTGCGCCGTGATCGTCTCCCCAGCTAAATCCTCCCACAAAAATCATTATCTGGAAATCATCAAGAGTCACGGAACCGTCAATAAGCGAGTTGATATGCACCCTACTGGCTGAAGCTCCGGCCAGTTCAAGGGCATAAGCTGTCTCATTATCACAGTTCAGGCCGTATCCGGCCAAGACAAGAGCATTTACCCTCTTCATATCAACTCTCCAAACGGTTTTTTCCACGCGGTTTTCAAGTCTTGAACAGGCATGGAAATAATGGTCTTGCTTTTCCCTCTGTTTTTAGAATCGCTGATAACCAAATCGCCGGACTTATCTGTTATAACCCCTATACAGGAACAAGGAAGCCCTTTAAAAATATCTTCAAAGATCTTTCTGTTTTCAGGATCTATTGTCACTATAAAACGACCCGCTGATTCTGAAAATAAAATGGTGTCAATACGATTAATCCTCTTGGAATGAATAAGAGCAAGATCGACCTTCATGCCCAGATCTCCGCCCATGGCAACCATTGTTAGATGCACTCCCAGACCGCCGCGATATATTCCATGGGCAGATGCGACAACCTCTTTTTCAATAGCGCTGCCAAGAGCTCTGTAAAGCAAGGCAAACCGCCCGGCATGCACCTGCGGGACATTCAGGCCGACATATCCATAATGCTCGTAGTATTCTGAGCCTCCAAGCTCGTTTCCTGTTTCTCCAAGAATATAAACCAGATCACCAGGTATCTTGGAGTCCATTGTAATGCATTTGTTTATATCGTCGATAACAGAGATAGTTGAAAACTGGATGGTTTCAAGAGCAGATACCTTGTGGGTTTCACCATACCGGCCTGCAAGATATCCATCAACATACATGCTGTCTTTGCCTGAAAGGAGCGGTATTCCATATTCCAGGCAGATATCCCGAAGCGCCCGGCATGAGCGAACCAGTTGCGCTGCCTTAAATCTGCCGTCAGGATTATCTTCAGGATGGTATTGAATGTTGGGCCAGCAAAAATTATCCACACCGCCTATCATGTCCAAGTCTGCCCCGACAGCAATCAGCCTTCGCACAGCCTCATCAATAGTGCAACTTGTCATGTGATAAGCATCTATTTCCGAATATGTGGGTAGCAGCGCCTGGGCAAAAGCAAGCCCCTTCTCAGAATCAAGCACAGGCCTTATAACCGACGCATCAGTGTTAACATCGCGACCAACGCCTACAAGGGGTTTAATAACGCTTGTTCCCTGCACTTCATGATCATACTGCCTGGATATCCATTCTCTGGAACATATATTGGGACGCGACAAAATGTCTGTCAGTAAAGATTCATAGTCACGAGGCTCTCTGATAACCGGTTCAAAGAGTCCCCTTTTTTCAGGCTCCTGCCAGTGCGCATCAAATTCCCACTGTGGAAAACCAGCGCTTAATAGATCAAGATTAATACAGGCGCACGTCTTCCCGTTATAGGTGATATGAAGTTTCCCTGAATCCGTATATTTACCGATAACGGTGCTCTCAACAGCATGCTTTTTTGAAAGTGCAAGGAAACTGTCCAGATCCTCCGGCCTTATAGCCACGGTCATGCGCTCCTGGGATTCTGAAATCCATATTTCCCATTGATCAAGGCCTTCATATTTTAAAGGAACCTTTTCAAGCTGGATTTCGCATCCGTTTGAAAACAGAGCAGATTCCCCGACAGAGGATGAAAGCCCTCCTCCTCCGTTGTCTGTAATAAATCTTATAAACCCTTTGTCGCGCACCTCTAATATAAAATCATGCATCTTTTTCTGGGTATATGGATCCCCTATCTGCACATGACCGGCAGGGGTGCTTTCAGAAAAAACCTCAGATGCCGCGGTCACGCCATGAATCCCGTCTTTGCCGACCCTTCCGCCGCACATAATTACCAGGTCTCCGGGTGATGTTTTTTTCTGTTCCGCAGGCTCTCCCTTTATCTGCGTGGGCATTATGCCGACGGCTGTCACAAAAACCAGGGCCTTTCCCATATAACCAGGGTGAAAAATGAGCTGTCCAAAGGTTGTGGGGATCCCGCTCTTGTTGCCGCCGTCCCTCACACCTTCTATAACCCCATCCAGAAGACGTCTTGGATGAAGATGCGGGGCAAGATCGCCATTATAATCCCTATGCCCTACACAATAACCATACCCCCCCATAATCAGCTTTGCGCCCTTGCCTGTTCCCATGGGATCACGATACACGCCGACGATACCGGTTATTGCTCCGCCGTAAGCCTCCATGTTGGATGGGGAATTGTGGGTCTCACCTGTGATAACGTAATAGTGATCGTCGTCAAATTGTCCTGCGCCGGCATTATCCCACAGCACAGACACAACCCACGGCTTTTTTTCCTTTAATGAGAGTGTCGGCTGCTTGATACAGGTTTCAAAAATATTGTCCACAACCTCTGCATGGCCTGTTGAAAGATCCTTGTAATGGAACAGCCCCTGAAAGGTATTATGGTTGCAATGATCGCTTCTTGCCTGGGAAATATATTCAAGTTCAACATCTGTGGGTTCTGCAAGACCGACCAGGGCCCGCTCTGCCTGAACCTTGGTGTCTAAAAAATAGGCCCTGATGGTTGGAATATCATTTGGATTCAAAGCAAGGTTCCGCTCATCGCTTATTCTTTTCAGTGTTTCATCAGTGTCAATCGGAATCGGCATAACAACCGGCTTATGATCAAGCCTGACCCTGGGAATAATAATTCCAGTTCCTGATTTATTGTCCCAATCCTGTTGCGAATATATCTTCCATTTTTGTATAATGTTGTTGGCAAGCAGTTCGCCGGCGATTTTGTCAACATCTTCGGCTGTCAGCCCTTTTGCTTTCAGGCAATACCGTTTTGAAGTATAGATCGCCTCCCCGGGCTTAAACTTTATTCCTAAAATATCCTCGACCGCCTCAACAGCGGTGCTGCCTGGATTGTCCCTGACACCCGGCCTGAAACCAACCCAGATAATCCAGTCAAAATCAATTAAAAGAGGATTATAAGAGGATGTCTGTGTTACAGGGTTTGTAAAGATTTCTGTCTGAATGGTTTTTAACTGGTCGGTGGTCAGGTCGGCATCAATGGTAAGTGCATTAATAGTGCGTACACGTGAAAGCTTCAGGCCAAAATAATCAAATGCCTTCCGGCGAATACCTTCCCCTTCAGCATCAACAAGATCCTGGTTAAGCGCTATTTCGAGTCGATACGGCATAATGGTTCAGGGTTCAGGGTTCAGGGTTCAGGGTTCGTCTCTTTCTAATTTGGAACCGTAAACCGTGGAACTGTGAACCTAAATTGTTACATTCCTTTTAACTAAAAAATACGCGTGAAATATCATTATAAAACACAAAGATCGTCAGCAATATTAATATGAAGATCCCTGCCTGCTGAGCGATTTCACGAACTCTTATACTGACCGGACGTCCTGTTGCAGCTTCGATAAAAAAGAAAATCAGATGACCGCCATCTAAAACCGGTATAGGAAGTATGTTTAAAACGCCAAGATTGATGCTAAGGAGAGCAATAAAAAAAACAAGGCTGGTCGCCCCCTCCCTGGCATGCTGCCCAGCCATCTCGGCAATCATTATCGGGCCGCCCATGGTTTTCATAGAGACAGTTCCCTGTATCATTTTACCAATACTAATTACAACTAATTTGGAAATTTTCCAGGTTTGGATAATACTCTCTGAAAAAGCCTGAAACGGATTCAACTCCCTTGCAAATGTAGCACCGGAGGCTGTAATTCCGATTACATATCGGTTAATTTCATCGCCGAATATACTTTTTGTGGGAATTTGCTTTGGAATAACATTTAAAACAAGACTCGATCCTACCCTGCGAACTGTTAAGGCAAGGCTTTTACCTTTGCTCTCGGTAATAATTTCAGCCATCGTCTCCCAGCTCTTGACAGCAAGTCCATCAATTTCTATTATTTCGTCATCCTTCTGCAATCCTGCCTGATAAGCCGGTGAACCTTCGGTAACATCTCCGATAACAGGTTTTAAAATAATAGCGCCGTAACTTTGAAAAATTCCAAAAAATATTATTGCGGCAAGAAGAAAATTAAAAAAAGGACCTGCCGCAACGATTAAAATCCGTTTAAAAACATGCTTATGTGTAAACGAAACAGGCATGTCAGCAGGAGATATATCTGCATTTGGTTCTTCTCCCACCATCTTAACATATCCGCCAAGCGGCATTATAGAAACAATGTACTCGGTTCTGCCTATCTTTTTTCCGAACAGTTTAGGGCCAAACCCCAATGAAAATTTTTCCACGCCCACTCCAAAAAGCCTTGCGACAAGGAAATGGCCAAGTTCATGAAAAAAAATAAGTATCCCCAAAACTACGACAAATGAAAATATGGTAGTTAACATAATTATAAGTTCCAATCTAATGCCATTAACTTAAGAAAACCCGGAGGCACACACTGCGATATTTTTACCACCAGAGCACGAAGTGAGTAAAGATAAAGAAAAAACCTTCGTGTTCTTCGTGGTAATTAACAATAAAATAGATTAGTTGATGATGTTGAGTTCCGGCTATTAACAGCCGATTATCTCCTTTTTTGAGTATTCCCGGGCCCATTTGTCAGATTCGATAATATCGGACAGCTCGGGATTTGCGACAACAGAGTGAATCTCCATTGTCCTGCTTATAACCTCTGGTATTTTAACAAATGGAATGCGTCTGTCTAAAAAAGCCTGCACAGCCATCTCGTTTGATGCATTTAAAACCGCGGGAAGGGTTCCGCCTGTCTTGCCTGCGGTATAAGCCAGGCCTAAACAGGGAAACTTATCTAAATCAGGCTTTTTAAATGTCAAAGGATCCATGTTTGCAAAATCAGGTATCGGTTGTCTTAAAGAAAGACGCTTTGGATATGATATGGCATATGCTATGGCCACCTTCATATCCGGTATGCCAAGCTGGGCGATTATTGCTCCATCCCTGAAAGAAACCATTGAATGAATCACGCTTTGCGGATGAATTACAACCTTTATCATATCCAGAGAAACCTTGAAAAGGGATTTGGCCTCTATTACCTCAAGCCCCTTGTTCATAAGTGTGGCCGAATCAATGCTGATCTTTTTGCCCATCTGCCAGGTTGGATGCGCAAGAGCATGTTCCGGCGTTATGCTTGCGAATTCACTTGCCGGCCGGTTCAAAAAGGGGCCTCCTGAGCCTGTAAGTAAAATACAGTCAAGATCCTCTTTTCGCTGGCCCGCAATACATTGAAAGATAGCGCTGTGCTCGCTGTCGATCGGAAGTATGTTTATCCCTTTTTCATCAGCTTTTTTCGCAACAATCTCGCCTGCCATTACAATGGATTCTTTGTTAGCCAGAGCAATGTTCTTGCCTGCCTCTATTGCTGCAAGAGTCGGAACAAGACCTGCTGCGCCTACCATTGCAGACACAATCATATCAACAGATCCATGTGTGGCTGCGGCTCTGTATCCATCTTCCCCGTACATTATTTCAACGCGGGTCTTTGGGGGAAGTATTTTTTTCAGTTCAAGAGCCCTGTTCCCATCAATAACAACGGCAAGCTCAGGAGAAAATCTCTTGATCTGGTCGGCTAACAGTTTAATATTGGTTCCGGCCGCAAGGGCTTTAATACCGAATTGCTCAGGAAACATTTCTATAATTGCAAGAGCATTACAACCGATTGATCCTGTAGATCCAAGTATGGAAAGCTGTTTCATTGTATAGTAAAAGTTATAAGTGAGCTAAAGTGCCTAAAATGCCTAAAGTTAAGGAATGCGCCTTCGACGCTGCCAATTTTAACCGTGGTTCAATACAAGACAATCTGTAAACCTACACAAATATATATTCTTTAAAGAAAAACATCACAGGGGCTGCAAACAAAAGCGCATCAATTCGATCAAGGATGCCGCCGTGACCGGGCAGGATTGAGCCTGAATCTTTCACGCCGGAATATCTTTTAAGTTCGGATTCAAACAGATCGCCAACCTGCCCGACAACTCCGATGCAAAGAAAAAACAGGATGCCTGGCCCCAATGGCAATGATTTTAAAAAATAATTCATAAAGATAAGCCCTGCCCCCAAAGTCGCTGCAAGTCCACCTATAGCGCCTTCAATAGTCTTTCCCGGGCTAACGGCAGGACAAAGTTTATGTTGCCCGAAAAGGCAGCCCACATAGAATGCGCCTGTATCACCCGCAAAAACAAGAGCCATCAGAAAAAAAATCCAGGCTGTGCCATCTGCATCATTTCGTATTAACACCATGCAGGAAAGAGATAATGGAATGTATATAATGCCAAGGGCCTGCCTTGCAATCAGCTCCACAACCGAGGGATTTGTCTTGAAGTAGTATAGAGAAATCAGTCCGGAAAAAATAAGGTTTAAAATAATAAGGCCAAAAATAATATTAAACGAGTTTATATATGCGGCCATAATAATCATAGTGCCAAAAACATAAGCTGAAACCTGAAAGCTGAAACCTGAAAGATTTTTAGCTTCCAGCTTTGAGCTTTGAGCTTTATTGAACGTTATGCCAAAATATTCTACAAGCGCCAGCATGCATACTATACAGATAAATATAGCAAACAGAATTGCCCCCCCTTTGCAAATCAGCAAGACAACAAGGGGAAGAGCCGCAATAGCTGTAATCCAACGTTTAAAATGCATATTGTTTTTCAATTATTCGTCGTGTTTTACACTTTGCCGAATCTGCGTTTTCGGTGTTGGTAATCTTTCAAAATCTGCATAAACTCATCCTTGCTGAAATCAGGCCACAATGTATCTGTAACATAAATTTCAGTATAAGCGATTTGCCACAGAAGAAAATTGCTTATGCGCATCTCGCCACTGGTTCTTATCAACAAATCAGGGTCAGGCATCCCTTTTGTATAAAGGGAATCAGATATAACACCATCTGTTATTGAATCAGGATCGATTATGCCCTTTTTAACCTTTATTGCAATATCTTTTACCATTCTGACTATCTCAGCTCTGGCACCATAACTCAACGCAAGGTTTAGAAGCATGCCGTTATTTTTTTCCGTTAAAGCCATGGTCTTATATAGTACATTCCGGACATTTTCCGGCAAACGCTCAATCTGCCCTATTGCATTGAGCCGGATATTATTATCCAATAATTTTTTTTGCTCTGATTTAAGAAAGTTTGCAAGAAGGGTCATAAGAGCAGCGACTTCCACTTTTGGTCGCTGCCAGTTTTCTGTGGAAAAAGCATACAGGGTCAGGATGGAAATTCCGATTTCACGGCAGCATTCGACAATTGTTCGAACTGTTTCAGCCCCTTTTTCATGACCTTTTATACGGTTTAAAAGGCGCTGTTTTGCCCATCTGCCGTTTCCATCCATAATGATGGCCACATGAGAGGGATTTGCAGTACTGCGATCTGTATAAACATGGTAAGCTTCACTAAAATTCAAGAATCTCTTTCTCTTTTTCGTTATAGACATCGTCGATTTGCTTGATATACTCATCTGTTATTTTCTGGACATGATCCTGAGCCCTGAAAGCATCATCTTCCGCAATCTCACCATCCTTTTTTAAACCTTTTAACAGATCCTTTGAATCACGCCTTATATTACGCAGCGCAATCTTATAATCTTCGCACATTTTATGCACGATCTTTACGAGCTCTTTTCTTCTCTCCCCTGTAAGCGATGGAATTGATATTCTTACTATCTTGCCGTCATTTGAAGGTGTTAGGCCAAGATCCGATTTCAATATCGCCTTTTCAATCTCCTTGATTGCGGAGCTATCCCACGGCTGTATTGTAATAAGACTGCTTTCAGGAACTGAAATAGATGCCATCTGGGCAATTAGGGTCGGAGTGCCGTAGTAATCAGCCCGTATGCCGTCAAGCAGCGACTGGGAGGCACGCCCTGTCCTGACCCTTTTTATTTCATTTTTCAGGGCTGATACCGACTTGCCCATCGAATCTCTTGTTTCCTGATAAATCGAATCAATCATCTCTTTCACCTAATCATAAAGTTTAAAGTGCCTAAAGTTGTGGTACGCCTTCGGCGTGCTAATTGATAACCCAAAGATAGAAGTAGTTTGCTCCCCTGTGCATTGATGGCTTAAGCAACCTATATAAAATGGCAGAATTCCTTAACGTTAGGCACTTTATCTCAACTGTCAATTCGTGTCCCAATCTCCTCACCACAGACAATCTTTCTGAAATTTCCTTTTTCTTTCAGATTAAAAACAACAATTGGGAGTTTATTATCCATAGCCAGAGAAATAGCTGTCGTATCCATGGCCTTAAGCTGTTTTTCAAGGACTTTCATGTAAGTTATTTTTTTTATGAATTTAGCATCCATGTTAATTTCAGGATCTGAATCATAAAAGCCGTCAACCCTGGTAGCTTTTAGTAAAATCTCAGCATGAATTTCCTGGGCTCTTAATACAGCAGCGGTGTCCGTAGTAAAGTATGGGTTGCCGGTACCAGCTGCAAAAAGCACAACACGCCCTTTTTCAAGATGGCGTATAGCTTTGCGAAGTATATACGGTTCAGCTATTTCATGCATTGATATGGCCGACTGTATACGGGTCTGAACCCCTCTTTTCTCAAGAGCATCCTGCAATGCAATACTGTTGATCACCGTAGCAAGCATGCCCATGTGATCAGCAGCTGTTCTATCCATGCCGAATGAACCTGCGCTAACCCCTCTGAATATATTGCCTCCGCCGATAACTACGGCAATCTGAATCCCGAGATTAAATACCGAACAGATTTCATCAGCCATATATTTTATCCTTTCCTGGCTGATTCCAAAGTCCCTATCGCCCATAAGGGCTTCGCCGCTAAGCTTTAACAAAACTTTTTTATACCGAGCTAATGCCAAAGTCTCAAGACTCCCCTAGCTGGAACCGTACAAAACGCTTAATCGTAATATTCTCGCCGATCTTTGCAATCAAGCTGTTTAAAAGATCCTCAATAGTTATATTGGGATCCCGTACGTATGCCTGGCTCATGAGACAGTTGTCCTTATAAAATTTCTGCAGCTTACCCTCTGTTATCTTATCTATAATCTGTTCGGGCTTGCCTGTTTCTATAGCCTGCGCACGATAGATTTCCCTTTCCCTGTTAATTGTCTCTTCGGAAATATCTTCAGGCCTGATCCCAACAGGATTGATGGCTGCAATATGCATCGCTATGTTTTTTGCAAACTCAATAAAATCATCGTTTTTTGCAACAAAATCGGTCTCGCAATTAATCTCAACCAACACGCCAAGTTTGCTGCCCGTATGAATATAAGATTCTATCAGGCCTTCACTCATAACCCTGCCGGATCTCTTTAAGGCTGTTGCCAGCCCTTTTTTTCTTAAGAAATCAATGGATTTGTTTATATCACCATCGCACTCTGTAAGAGCTTCTTTGCAATCCATCATACCTGCTCCTGTCTTTTCACGGAGCTGTTTAACTATTGCTGCGCTAATTGTTGCCATCCTTTTTCTCCTGTCGAGACCCTTAAAAAACGCCCTCTTTTGCCCGATTAGCGCTTTTCAAAGCCCTCTTGTCTATTCTGCCTCAGTAATATTTACCAGTTCTTCGCTTCCAGAATCATCCACAGGTTTTACTTTTTTTATTATCTCTATAATCGGTCCATCTGCACCGTCCGAGACAATTCTCCTTTGACCTGCTTCTAATTTTTCACCGAAAGATACTGGTTCAGGTTGCTTTTCGATTTCTTTGTCGGCCTCTGCCTGCTGTTTCTCGAGCATTTGCTTTCTGCCCTCTATACAGGCATCGGCAATTCTGGCTGTAATCAGCCGTATTGCCCGTATGGCATCATCATTGCCCGGTATGATATAATCAATTTCATCAGGATCGCAGTTAGTATCAACAATAGAAATAATAGGTATATTGAGACGTTTCCCCTCACGCACTGCAATTGCCTCATTTTTAGAATCAACAATAAAGATAGCGCCTGGAACCCCGTTCATGGTCCGGATTCCGCCAAGATTGTTGTCGAGCTTTACCCTTTCATGCTCAAGTTTCAGTCGCTCCTTTTTGGGAAACAAATTTATAGATCCATCATTAATTATATCGTTAAGATAGTTAAGACGATCTATACTCTGTTTAATGGTCTGAAAATTTGTCAGCATTCCACCCAACCACCTGTTATGCACATAAAACATTTCGCATCGATTAGCCTCTTCATAAATAGATTCCCTGGCCTGCTTTTTGGTGCCTACAAAAAGAACCGATTTTCCCTCTGTGACGATGTCGGTTACAAAATCATACGCTGTTTTAAACATGCGAACAGTTTTTTGAAGATCGATAATATAAATACCGTTCCTTGCTCCGAAGATGTATGGTTTCATTTTTGGATTCCAGCGCTTTGTCTGATGCCCAAAATGTACCCCAGCTTCAAGAAGCTCCTTCATTTTAAGATAAGCCATAGTTTTTCCTCTCTTTTAATTGGTTTTTCCTTTCACCTCCATCAACCCCGCTTCCGACCCTCAAAAAATGAAAGCACCAGGAAACAGGTCCAAAGGTCTGTGAATTATTTTAAACTATTTTTTGTATCAAACTTAAATAAACTTCGCAATATAAATTTGAGAATTTCGTAAAAAGTCTATCAGCAATTAATCGACCTTTTCATATGAACCACACGATAGTATCCGCTGTAGTCTTTTGTGAACACGACCTGTTCATAATGACCACAGGAATTGACAATCCTGCTGACATCCTCTTTCTGGTCATGACCTATCTCCAACAAAAGACTGCCTCCGGGCTTAAGATAGATATGCGCGCCGCTTATAATATGCCTGAGCCAGCAAAGTCCGTCCTTACCTCCGTCAAGAGCCATGACTGGTTCATACATAGAGATTTCAGGCTGAAGCTTATTGATAAGCCGGGTATTAATATATGGCGGATTTGATATTATCATATCAAACAGATGAGTATCCTCATTTAACGACATAAACCAATCACCTGAAAAAAACATGATTTTTTTATTAAGATTATGATGTGTTGCATTCTTTACGGCCAGTTCAACAGCCTTAATTGAACGATCTGAAGCAATAAAAATATGCTCAGGGCGATGCAATGCAAGAGCGCAAATTATTGCTCCGGAACCTGTGCCAAGCTCTAAAATACGTTTTGGGATGTTGCAAGAATCAGGCGCTGAACTTATTGGCAAAAGAGAAAGCGCTGCCTCAACAAGATGTTCGGTCTCGGGGCGGGGGATAAGAACATCCTTTGTAACAGCAATATCCATCAACCAGAACTCCTTAACCCCCACAATATAAGCAATGGGCTCTCTGGCTATCCTCCTTTTTATCAAAGCCTTAAAAAGCGCAAGCTCTTTTTCTGAAAGCGGCTGATCATAACGCATATACAGTTCTATTCTGTTTAATTTTAAGGTATGCGCAAGAAGTATTTCGGCTGCAGACCTTGGGCTGTCTATGTCGTGGGTTTGAAAATAGGAAGCGGTCCACTTAAGGATGTTAAGTATGGTCCATTCATTGGCGCTGGTCTTCAATTGATTCTGCATGCTGTAAAGCCTGACTCTGATAAAATGTTGAAAGCTCGTCTATTATTTTGTCTATATCACCCTGCAAAATATTTTCCAGTTTGTATAATGTCAGCCCGATACGGTGATCAGTAACCCTTCCCTGGGGAAAGTTATAAGTCCTGATTCTTTGGCTCCGATCTCCACTGCCTATCTGGCTTTTCCGATCTTCTGATCTTTGTTCATCCTGTTCTTTGGTGATATTGTCAAGAAGACGCGCCCTGAGTACCTTCATCGCCTTGATTTTGTTTTTTAGCTGTGATTTCTCATCCTGACATGTAACCACCAACCCGGTGGAAAGATGCGTAATGCGTACTGCAGAATCGGTTGTATTGACCGATTGGCCTCCCGGGCCGGACGACCGGAACACATCAACCCTAATATCAGCAGGATCAATGTTAACTTCAATATCCTCTGCTTCCGGCAGGACCGCAACAGTAACGGCAGATGTATGTATCCTTCCCTGAGCCTCTGTTGTTGGAACGCGCTGAACGCGATGAGTGCCGCTTTCATATTTAAAACGACTGTATGCCCCTTTGCCATGAATCATCGCAACAATCTCTTTTAAACCGCCGACACCTGTTGTGTGATGGTTCATGATCTCCACTTTCCAGTTTCTGTTTTCAGCATACCTGTTGTACATCCTGAAAAGATCGGCCGCAAAAAGACCCGCTTCTTCACCGCCTGTGCCTGCCCGTATTTCGATGATAACATTTTTCTCGTCAAGAGGATCGGTGGGAATAAGCAGCCTTGTTAGCTCATCCTCATAATCTTCCTTTTTAAGTGTAAGGGCATCAACCTCATCACTGGCCATATCCTTTATATCAGAGTCTCCATCCCTTAACAGCTCCATGCTGTCGTCGAGATCCGTCAATGTATGCTTATACAACCTGAAAACCCTTATAATCTTGTTTAAATCAGAATGCTCCCTGCTATATTTCTGGTATGCATCCCGATCCTGCAATATCTCGGGATCGCTTAAAAGTTTTTCAAGCTTTACAAAGCGTTCTTCAACCCCTTTTAATTTATTAAACATAATTTTAACTACATATCCCCATACAGGAACAAAACAAAGTGAACCGCGATAGCGAGCCCATTCCACGTAGCTTGTAGGAGCAAAGCGGAGATCGCTTCCCAGCGGAGCTGAGGAGTTAGCGAGCGAATCTAAAAATAGCCAAATTCCTTACAGTCGAAGAACCCTGTAGCTTGTGCTACAGGGAATCTTAAATTAAACCACGAGGGACACGAAGAAGTTCTTAACTAATGTCTATCTTCGTGTCCCTCGTGGTGTGACTTTCTAATATAAAGTATACAGGAAAAAGCTATTTTTTTTGATTGTTCTGAAATTTTTCATATTTTTTGCGGAAACGCTCAATTCGACCGGCTGTATCTATGAGCTTTTGTTTGCCTGTAAAAAAAGGGTGGCATTTTGAACAGATTTCAACTCGAATATCCTCTTTGGTAGAACCAACCTCGATGACATTTCCGCACGCACACTTTATTGATGTTTCATAATATTCAGGATGAATCCCGGCTTTCATGTTTTCTAAACCCCCTGTTTGTTAATTTTATGCATTCATAGCAGCCAAAAATGATTTATTATCCTTTGTTCCGCTCATTTTTTCAAGCAAAAACTCCAAACTGTCAACAGGATTTAATGAAGAAAGAACTTTTCTCAATATCCATACGCGGGCAAGTGTTTCCTTATCAAGAAGTAATTCTTCTTTCCGTGTGCCCGATTTCTTGATGTCAATCGCAGGGAACAGCCGTTTGTCGGAAAGTCTGCGATCTAATACAAGCTCCAGGTTTCCAGTGCCCTTGAATTCTTCAAAAATAACTTCGTCCATGCGACTTCCTGTATCAATTAAAGCAGTTGCAATAATAGTCAGGCTTCCGCCCTCCTCAATGTTTCTGGCAGCCCCAAAAAAACGTTTGGGACGCTGAAGCGCATTTGAATCAACCCCGCCTGACAGGATCTTCCCGCTTGGCGGCATAACGGAATTATAAGCCCGCGCCAGCCTGGTTATGCTGTCAAGAAGGATAACCACATTTTTTTTATGTTCTACTAATCTTTTTGCTTTTTCAATAACCATTTCAGCAACCTGGACATGTCTTTCAGCAGGTTCATCAAAGGTTGAGCTGATAACTTCAGCATCTACCGATCTCGCCATATCGGTAACCTCTTCGGGCCGTTCATCAATAAGGAGCACAAACGGAATAATATCTTTGTGACTCGCTATAATGCTGTTTGCAATATTTTGCAGCAGCATTGTTTTCCCTGATCTGGGCGGCGAAACGATCAGCCCTCTCTGGCCAAACCCGATTGGAGTCATAAGGTCCATAATACGCATAGAATAATTATCGAAAGAGTTTTCAAGATTCATCTTCCTGTCCGGATAAAGCGGGGTCAGGTTGTCAAAAAGTATTTTATCCCTGGCCTTTTCCGGATCTTCATAATTAACGGCCTCGACCTTTAATAATGCGAAATACCGCTCGGTTTCCTTGGGCTGGCGGATCTGCCCTGATATGGTATCGCCGGTCCTGAGATTGAATCGACGTATTTGTGATGGAGATACATATATGTCATCAGGCCCCGGCAAATAGTTGTAATCAGGCGCTCTTAAAAATCCAAAACCGTCAGGCAGTATCTCCAGTGTGCCTTCTCCAAATATCTGCCCGTTTTTCTCAATCTGTGCCTGAAGTAATGCAAAAATAAGTTCCTGCTTCCTCATTCCAGCAGCGCCCTCAATCTGAAATTTTTTTGCCATCTCCATAAGTTCATTTATTTTCTTGTCTTTTAGTTTAACTACATTCATCGAATCATTACCTCTCAAAATATTTTATCCTTCTTATTTGAAACCGTTGAAAAATACTCAATTTTTTCTGCTCTGTTTTTTCTGTTTAAGGAGGGGCTCCTGCCCATCGTATAACCAGAGGAATACATGGAAAATTTTGAACCGCAATAGCGAGCGCATCCCCTGTAGTCCCGCTTCAGAGGTAGGGGGTTAGCGAGCAAATCTAAAAACAGCCAACTTCCTTGCGGTCGAATCCCGCGCAAAAGCGGGACTTTAGCTTGCTACAGGGTTATTCATAAAATCTAGTTTCTTCTTCATTCACAATTAAAATTTGAAAGCTCAAAATTATACTTGAGCCTGACATAGACGCTTTACTAAAACACTAATTAGGCAAAAGACGGTTTTTTGCAAAGATCTCAAATTAAATATCACAACATATAATCTTCTATATATCATATGCAAAAATCAAACAGAATCTATCAAAGGCTTTAAAATGGGAGTAAATCAAAGGTCTTAACTGAAGGAATTAACTGAGGCATTCTCTCCAACAAGCAAATTCAATTGCTTTAATTCTAAAAAGGCTAAATTATAATTTTGTATTTGTCAAGTACTTTCAAACTCTTTTACATATTTTTGAACCAGATCTTTGTAAAGATGATCAACAGATCGTATCATCCGGGCGAATGAACCGTCATTTTTTATTACAAATTCAGCCCGCCTTGCTTTATCTTCATCCGGTAATTGATGGTTCAAGAGGGCTTCGGCATCTTCGCGGGAAACATCATCACGATCCATAAGCCTTTTTACACGCAGTTTACGACCTGCGATTACAGCAATAACCACATTAAAGCAACCCTCTAAGCCTAACTCAAAAAGAAGCGGAACCTCTACCAGCACAACATGGTTCCCATCCTTTTCTGCTTTAATCATCTGTGAATGCATCAGTTTTATTATTTCAGGGTGCACAAAGCTCTCAAGAGACTCTCTTGCAGAATTATCATTAATGATAATTCTGCGCAGCATTCGACGATTTAAACCGCCATCCTCTGTTAACACTTTTTTACCGAAGTAATTAACAACCTTATTATAAGCAGGCGAACCCTCTGCAACCGCTTCTCTTGCGAGGATGTCTGAGCTTATGACCTTTACACCCAACTCTTTAAAACGGTTGCAAACAGATGTTTTGCCGGAACCGGCGCAGCCTGTCACGGCAATTTTAAGCATAGATTTTTACCCGATTTTTTTTGTTTATTATGGCTCATTGAAAAAAATTAAATTTTAAGATATGTTAAATTTAATAGGCTTATGATTCAAATCAATTCAAATATTATTCCCAAAACAAAAAACGCATATCTTGTCGGCGGTTCAATCAGAGATCTTCTTTTAGGATTATCTCCAATTGATTATGACATCGCTGTTTTAGGAAATCCAGAACAATTCGCAAAAAATATTGCCTCTAAAACATCAGGCCGGATTGTCAGGATGGGAAAACCAGGGCGGATGATAATCCGTGTGGTCTCAGGCAATAAAATTTTTGATATTTCATCAATAAATGACGCCTCGATTGAAGATGACCTTAATAAAAGAGATTTCACAATCAATGCCTTAGCATACTCTTTATCTTCAGGGAGAATTATCGACCCGCTCGGCGGCATACAGGACCTTGCCGACAAAAAAATTCGCATGGTATCAAAACAGGCCTTTATAAGGGATCCGATACGAATGATAAGGGCATACAGGATATGTGCATTGCTTGATTTTAAAATCGATCCGCAAACAGTTTGCGCAATTAAAAAAGATGCAGGGCTTATTAAAAACTCAGCCGGAGAACGGGTCAGGGCAGAACTTTTCAAGATACTCCGATCGTATAAAGCATATTACTATCTATCCCAAATGGCTAGCTCCGGACTTCTTAGTGAAATCTTCCCCGAACTCCACGCATTAAAAGGATGCATGCAAAACAGGTATCATTCTTATGATGTTTTTGACCATACAATGAAGGCTTTTTGCTGTCTTGAAAAAATCCTTAATGATTATTCGGAGTATATGCCTGAAATATATAACCAAAACATAAACCAGCTTAACAATAACAAAGGATATCTTCTAAAATTCGCAATACTTCTGCATGATATAGGAAAGCCTGTTGCGCAAAGCATCGACAGCCAGGGCAATATTCATTTTTACGGGCACGGTAAAAAGGGAGCCGATATGGCAAACAAAATCAGCAAAAGGCTGAAACTTTCAACTAATGAAAGATATTATATAGATTTTATTGTCCGCAACCATATAAGATCGTTATTTCTTTTTATATCTCATCAGAAAAAAATGCTGCCCAAAAAAAGTATAACACGATTCTTTATAAAATGTGGCGATAATGCCCCTGCTTTATTGCTTCATACAATCGCCGATATTCAAGGAAAATGTAACAAAGAGAATGTAAGGGACGCGGCGTTTATCGAATTTGCAAAAACCATGCTCCACGATTTTTTTTCGGATTTTATGCCGGGGAGAACAAAGCCGTCCCTTATAACAGGTTACGACCTGATTCATGAGTTCGGCCTGACACCTTCGCCTTTATTTAAAAAAATACTGAAGATTGTTCAAGAAGAAAGGCTGTCTGATAAAATCAACACCAAACAGGAAGCCCTCGGCCTGGTAAAAAATTTTTTGACAAACCTGTAAAACAGAAATTTACAAACTCAAAAAAACAACCTGTTAGCAGCTTGAGGTGGTGGACACTTAGATTTAAAACAGCTGACTGTTTGAGCGTATTAGTGAGCGTTAAGAAAGAACGACGACTTAATAAAATTTTCTATGAGTCGGATAATACCGACTTTAGCCTGGCTTTTTATGAAAGGATTGCTCTAAGTTCTTTCTTTAGGGTCACTTATGCGCGAGTTTCAGCCGTTCTTAAATTTAATTGTCCGATGCCTCAAGTCAAGCTTATAATGAGTTTGTAAATTTCTGATAAAATTAAATTTATCAGATTCATCAACTCTTGACAAAACATAGCTATTTTAATAGTAAAGTTAAAGATGACGAACTGAATCTGAGACCTTTGAAAATTAAAAATTAAATCAGAATATCAGCGAACTATCTTAAAGAACCTAATTATAATTGAGAAAGGAGAATTTGATGAACATTTTGTTTTTTGGGCCAAACGGCAGCGGCAAGGGAACTCAGGGAGCTATTTTAAAGGATAAATACAACACTCCTCATATTGAATCAGGCGCTATTTTTCGTGAAAACATCAAAGGTGGAACAGAACTTGGCACAAAAGCCAAGGGATATATCGACAGAGGAGATCTGGTGCCTGATGAAATCACCATACCCATGATACTTGACCGCCTGCAAAAGGATGACTGCAAAAACGGATGGCTTCTTGACGGGTTTCCGAGAAATAAAACTCAGGCCATAAAGCTGGACGAATCTCTTAAAAAAGCAAATATGAAACTCGATATTGTCGTAGAAATTATTCTTGACCGCGAAATTGCCAAAAACAGGATCATGGGCCGCAGGCTCTGTGTTAATAACAACAACCATCCAAACAACATTTATATTGATGCCATTAAACCTGATGGAGACAAATGCAGAGTGTGCGGAGGTGGATTAAGCGAAAGAGCAGACGATCAGGATGAAACCGCCATCAGCAAACGACACGGTATTTACTATAACACCGAAAACGGCACACTTGCAGCATCTTACTATTTTAAAGATCTTGCCGCTAAAAACGACTCTATTAAATATATAACGCTTGACGGCAAACCAAGCGTAGGGAATGTTACTGCAGAGCTTGTTTCAAAGCTGTAAAAACAAGCCTAACCGTGCGAGAAGACTCTTCAATTTCTTGCCCTGTGTTTGATGTTTTGTGTTTACAGGAAATATTTTTCTTGCTTAACGATATATTTTAATTTATATTATCTAATTCAAAAAAATTAAATGTTTAATAACCATCAAAAAATATTCATGATTTAAGGGTCTTTTTTACAAAGGTCTCATCTTAAATCATCTGATGGAAAGAAGGGGGCGAGGAGTTTGAAGGAAATTCAGGTCAAAGTTTTCGATAATGATATTGAAAAGGCTATGCGAATTTTGAAAAAAAAAATTCAAAACGACGGGCTTTTTAAAAGATTAAAACTCAAAAAAAACTATGAAAAGCCGAGTGAGCACAAACGTCGTAAACAGCGTGAAGCCTTAAGAAGGCGAAGAATTACAGCTTCGAGATATAGATAATACAAATTTATATGGAAAATCAACCCGGCATGAATATTAATTCTGCCGGGTTTTTTTTATTAATATGCATCTAAAAGATTCTTATATTAATTGCATGAAGGCTATGAATAGCCTCGGAAATTTCGGGATAAAATTAGGTCTTTCAACCATCACAGGCATTCTAAAAAGCCTAAATAATCCGCAGGATGGTTTTTCATGCATACATGTAGCCGGAACAAACGGAAAAGGATCAATCGCCTCTGCTCTTTCCTCAATTCTGCAACTATCCGGATATAAAGTCGGCCTGTATACTTCACCTCACCTTGTAAAGTTTAATGAAAGGATCCGCATAAACAACATCCCTGTCTCAGACAAAAAAGTTGTAGAATCTTATAAGGCTGTAAATAAGGTTATACCAAACGACCTTGAAGCAACCTTTTTTGAATTAACAACCGCAATGGCCTTTTATGAATTCAGCAGGCAAAAGGTTGACTGGGCTGTCATAGAAACAGGCATGGGAGGAAGGCTTGATGCAACAAATATTATAAAACCGGTCATTTCTATAATATCCAATATATCTGTTGAACATAAAAAATATCTGGGAAGCACCATAGCGCAAATAACAGGTGAAAAAGGGGGCATAATAAAAAAATCGGTTCCTGTTATTGCCGGCGTAAAACAAAAAAAAGCAATCTCGGTGTTAAAAAAGATGGCCGCAAAACAATCCGCCCCTTTTTATCGCCTAGGCAATGAATTCCGTATCAGGCGAAATAAAGATAAAAGCTTTTCCTACTTTGGTATTAACACAGTATGGAGAAATATGCGCACAGGTCTGCTCGGCAGCTACCAGATTGACAATGCAGCCATTGTCCTGGCCGCATGCGAAATACTCAACCAGAATAAAGCAAACCTTTCCTTCCAGAATATCAAAGATGGTCTTGCGCAAAACAGATGGCCCGGAAGACTGGAAATAGTCTCCTCCTCTCCGCTCATCCTCCTTGACGGAGCACATAATTTAATCGCCACCCGTTATCTGGCAAAATTTATGTCCGAAAATCTGGCTAAACGGAAGATAACACTTGTTACAGGCATACTGGACGACAAACCTTATGCTGCAATGCTTGCCTGCCTTCTCCCTCTTTGCAGCAAGGCAATATTAACCCGCCCTAAGGTTGATCGAGCTTTATCTCCGGAAAGATTATTTCCCGCAGCAAAGAAAATCATTCAGGATATAGAGATTATCCCTGACGTCGGCAAAGCCATTAAGCATGCAATTAAAACAACATCCGTTAATGATGCGATTTGCATCGCGGGCTCTCTATACCTTGTTGGAGAAGCAAAAGAGGCTCTTGACTTATCATCGCTAATTAAATAATTATCATGTAAGATCTTTGAACCGCAAAAGCGAGCTCATTCCCCGCTGCTTGCGGCGGAGTTAGCAAGCGAATCCAAAAACAGCAAGCTTCCTTACGGTCGAAAACACCCCGTCCGCGTGCGGCGAGGAGCTTCAAAAATATGCGCCCGTAGCTCAGGGGATAGAGCGTCAGCCTCCGGAGCTGAAAGCCGCTGGTTCAAATCCAGCCGGGCGCACCATTTATCACAAGAGAAATTTGACAGGCAAGCACAGGCTTTTCACGATACATCACCGCTGAAAAACAGCCCACATTGGCATATAATTATTAGATTTAATACCTTTGACGAAAATTATATTATTAAGGATTTCCCGAAATGCTTTGAAAAGATAGACAAGTATTCCAATAACCGGGGGGAACGCTGGGACCATCCTCATGCAGACAGTAATAATCGCAAGAAATATAAAGAACTGTGGCCACTTCGGATAGAATCATGGGGTAACAAAGTTAATGCCGTTGCAAATGGTTTTACTTTTCTCTTTTGAAGAGAGCATAAATATATGGTCTTGGATCACCGGAAGGATTTATGTACGTATGGTCAAAATGAGACACAATTTTAAAAGATGAGCCCAAGTTTTTCGACAATTCATCAATAGAGTACCTGTGGAGCGTCAAACCCGCACATTTGGGCGCACCTATCATTGAGAATTCTGCAAATATGGCATGACCACCTGATTTCAGCATTGATTTTAAATTTTCAAAATACCCTTTGATATCATATTCATTGGTTAAAAAATGTAAAACAGCCCTATCAATCCATATATCGACTTCCGGTATGGACCCTTTGATCGGCTGAGCAATATCTTGGCAAAGCCAATCAATTTTTTCACATTTGTCTTGCAATCTTTGCCTGACCAGATTTAAGGCTTCATTGCTAATGTCATTAAGAATCAGTTTGATCCCCCTGGAAATAAGATTTTCTATGAGAACAGACGTGCCGGCACCAGGAAGGAATACTGTGGCTTTTTCCCAATCAGGAATTTTATGCAACAACTTAAATGTCTGAGAAGTGTCCTTTTCATACCACCCCAACTTTGCATCTTCTGTTTTGGAAAATATTTCATCCCAATGTTTGCTGTTTGATTTCATAAATTTCCTTTATTTATAGGCTTGCTCGTATAAAAGCTAACTCGAAATACTGCGGAATCTATCGGACGTTCCTCAGCTTATGAGTTTACATCGTCAAGGAGTTAATATTAATTTTCTCCATATTCTTACACAAACTCCGAAAGAAACAGGTGGGCTGAACATATCCTGATACCTTACTTTGTGTGATGTAAGCCGTTATGTTTTGCTTTTCAACAATTCATTATATGCTTCCGACAATTTGACAAATTTTTCCTTTTCTCCCCCTTTGTCGGGATGCAGTTTTTGGGCCATTTGCCGGTATATACGGGTTAAACCCTTTTTGCTTATTTTTCTCAGTGCATCCTTTTTTACACCAAATATTGTACTTGCCTCCTCTAAAATTACCGAAGCGCTTCTGCGTGGAGGAACATAACCTCTTTTGCTGTTCATGTAGTCGCGGATATAGTCGTCCAGGAAAGAACTCCTGCCATATTCGCTATCAAAAAACATAATAACATACCTGATCAGATATTCGTCCAGGTTCCCCTCTGTATCCATTCCGCTCCAGAAAGAGCTGTCCTTGTTCAGCAGGCATATTTCTTCGAGGAAATATTGATCAATCTTGTTTTGATTAAGGCCCTGGGGCATTGATTTTGCTATCAACTCAGTAAAATACTTCTGCAGATCAAAAATTACATAAACATATAGCTTGAATTCTGATCTATCAAGAGACCTCTCCGTGTCCATAAAGTATTGTTCGAGCTCATCCCTTGATTTGTTTATGAGCCTATTAAACAGCTTGGGGGACACAAGTCCAATTCTTCCCTGGTCTATATGGCCGAACTTTAAATAATGAACTCTCCGCTTGTCGAAAAGATGAATCTCTGTCAGCGTTTTTTCCTCTTTTTCTTTATCGGCTCTTTTCCCTCTCGATATTTCTCCCCTGTGACGACACGGTGAAAGCGCGGCTCTGATTTCAGGCTTTAAAAAAGGCCAGAAAAGATCGTCAAGATCATAAACAGAATAATTACAGCTTAAAGTCCGGAGTCTGTCATCAAGTGTTTCATCGACATAGAATGCATTTCCTCCAGGATAAATAATATATTGAGATGGGTCTGTCCCTAAATCAAACAGATCGCGGTTCCGCAGGCATGTCCCGTCACGATAGGATTCCCTGATAAAATAATGAGTTTCCCCTTTGATCGTTTTTAAAGCAAGATACAAATCGTTTTATCTCCAGAGATGCCGGCACATAAGCTGAATGCTGCCTCAGGCGTCGGCAGGCGAAAATGACGAAGCCGCGAAATGCCCGGTAAATCCCGTCAAAAAAAACATTTTTTATACATTAACAAATTACACCATGTTATGCAAAATTAAACAGGACGACAATTGTAAACCAGCATTTATTTTGCTATGATAATTTTATGGTATCGGCACCTAAACAATCTAATTGTAACCGATGTGGAACCTGTTGCAAAAAAGGGGGACCATGTTTTCACATTGAAGATAAGAACCTGATTGAAAAGGGTATTATTTTATCAAAATATATTTATACTATCAGAGAGGGTGAACCTGTCTTTGATAATGTTCAAGGCCGGTTTCTGACGGCAACCACCGACATAATAAAAATAAAAGGGGGCAAGCATTCATGGATGTGCATCTTTTTCAACGAAGATGATAATAACTGCAAAATATATAAGAACAGGCCGATTGAATGCAGAGCCCTTAAATGCTGGGATACTGAAGAATTAGAAAGGATCTATTCAAAAAACCGGCTGACCCGTAAAGACCTGTTATCAAAAATCAATGGACTGTGGAATCTGATCGAAGATCATCAGGCCCGGTGCTCATATAAAAAGGTCAGCGGGTTTGTAAGTCAATTAAATTGTGATAAAAAAAATAAGGCCGTTGAAGACATACTCGATATTATCCGATATGACATTCATCTGCGCCCTTTGCTTGCTGAAAAGGCTGGAATAAACCCTGATATGATTGATTTTATGTTTGGCCGTCCTTTAACTGAAACAATCAAAATGTATAACTTGCAGGTAAAACATAAAGACAACAGGTATTATCTTAAATCATTAAATATATCCTCAAAATTATAATTCATCCGCATTGAACCGCCGACAATAACCATGCCCTGGATAGATAAACTTTATACCATTCATCTGCTTGATTTTATCGATTGAATTTTTCTGATCCTTCCTGCTTGCCACAAATGAATTGTTTACAAGCTTATCCTGAATCACCACAATGAAGTCTCCGGAAACAAGTATTCCGCTGTCAGGGTCAAAAAAGGAGACCGAGCCGGGTCTGTGACCAGAAGTCTGTATTGTAATAAAGCCCGGCAGCACTTTTTGTTCATTTGCAAAGAATTCGACTCGATCCAGGGGAAATCCTTTTTTAAACGGCGTGCCATACAGCCCGCCATTAAACAGATCACCAAACTTCGGGGAATAACCATACTCTTTCATACACGGCAGGAGTATTTTAATATAATCGCCAAATGAAGGACAAGGGATGCGTCTGCGGCCTGCAACAAAAGGTTTTGCCCTTTCGTGAAACCAGATTTCGCAGTTTTTGAAGACTTTTTTAAGATTGATCCATCCTGCAACATGATCCACATGAAAGTGTGTGCAAACAATGCGCCTCAACTCCGGCAATCGCTTTAAAGTGTCAAATAAAACCTCTGCATCGGACGGCATTCCGCAGTCAATAAGGAATGTAGCATCTTCCCTGTTAGCCTCAACAATATAAATATTGCTGGTTTTGCCTCTGAACTGATGGATAGCACGGTCACCGGAAAGCTTTTGCGTTTTAGTAATCATTTTTTATTACTCAAATTTCGCACTCTTGATTTCTATCAAAGTCAAGGCGGTAAAGGAGCCAAATTCAATTTTTCAAGCAAAAATGATTTATCTGTCTTTTTTAACCAGCACTCCATGACTTGTGCCAAGAACAGGCACAAAGGATATATAACTTGCTAAACTCATACCTTGTTTCAAGTATTGTCTTGATGTTTGTTATCGGTGCCGTTGTCGAAGCTTAAGAAATAATATTTCGCTTTAAAAATTTATTTTGGCCATTACCGTTTTATCCGCCTTAGTAGGGTTAAGGGCTTTAATAAATAATAAGGGTGCAAACCTTGAGTTATTGTTTAACTTTCGGCAGACCGTTTTGATCCCATCCTCTAAGGTTATAGTAATCCTTCAGCATGGCCTTGAGCTCATCTTCAGTTATTCTGCTTTTGGTTTTATTAAACTTTTTGTATAAACGACTGGGAAGATTGTCATCCTCCGGCCTCATGCCTTCACGAATATTAAAACAACGGATCAGGTTCTTTATTTCCGCAGCTCTTTTCTGAAGAGACTCTTTGCTTTCCTTTAACCCTGTTGTAATTTGAATGAGCCGGCTCAGCCCTTCCCAGGAACACTGGTCTTTGTAAAACCGGCACAGTATCAGGACATCCATGAGGGTCAGACGATCCTCGAAATCAACAAAGAGCTTTGCTTTGTCTTTAATAACAGCAGGATCGATCAGGCCGGTTAATTCCGGATTATGGAAGTTTGCTCTTAAATGGCATGCGCCCCTGTCAGATACCGCAAAACCAAGCCCGCTTCCCTTAAGGCTTCTTGGATCATATCCTGGCGGCTCAAGGCCCTTAACATGAACTGCCAAATCCTCCAGGTTCCATTCTTTTGCGGCATATCTAATCCCCCTTGCAAGAACATCCCCGATCCCTTCTCTTTTTGCAATCATTTTAAGCAAACCGGCAATGCCGTCTACATCGCCATAATCTATATGAAATTCTATGCTTTTCTTTCTTGCAGCTTCGATTGTAAACCCGCAAAGGTTGCCGGCTGTTATTGTGTCCATACCAAGCCTGTCGCAAATATCGTTTAAATAAGCGATTTCCTCGATACTGTCAATCAGGCAAAGGCCGCCAAAGGCATAGATAGTCTCGTATTCAGGCCCTTCGATCTTAAGCCCTGCATGGCGGCCGCTGACAACCGTGGTCATCCTTCCGCATGAAATAAAACATTTGGGGCAGGCATGAGGTGTAACGCTACAGCGCTCATGCAGCGCCTGTGAGCTGATATTTTCCCATCCGTCAAAAAATCCCTGCGCCCAGTATCTTGTTGGAAATGCCCCGGCCAAATTAGCGGTCCTGACCATGTTTGGAGTCCCCCAGGATTTGAAAGCCAGAACCGACGGATTATCCCTTGATTTTTCCGCAACCTGCCTTGAAAAGGGTTTGATATTCTCTTTATCAAAAAGCAAACGCCTTTTATCGCCTTTAAAAACTACTGCCTTGAGATTTTTTGATCCCATGACCGTTCCCACTCCGGTCCTTCCGGCAGAACGCCAGTAGTCGTTTTCGATAACAGCAAAGCAAACAAGCTTTTCGCCGGCAGGCCCTATTACTACTGAACCTGTCTTTTTTCTTTTACTTCCGGCGATTCCAAACCGATGATTAACAGCATCTTCTGCTTCATAAGTTTCCATTCCCCATATATCACCGGCATCGTGAAAAACAGCCCCTTCAGGGTGTACTTCCAGAACAGCTGGCTTCTTACTTTTACCCACAATAACAATAGCGTCAAATCCTGTTGAATCAATGGCTTCCGGCACTCTGCCTCCTGAGTAGGATTCTGAATAAAGGCCTGTCTGAGGTGATTTGGTAAAAACCCCGTATCTGCTCGAACCCCATATAACACTTCCGGTAACAGGGCCGGTTGCAAAAATCAGGCAGTTGGCAGGAGAAAGAGGGTCAACCCCTTCAGGATTAAGAGTATAAAGAAGATAAGAAGCAAGCCCCTTTCCGCCAAGATATCTACAATAAATTTTCTCGTCTATTGTTGTTATATTAAATCTTTCCGTGGAAAGATCGACCTTTAAAATCCTGCCATAAAAACCATACATGCTAATCCTCCTGCCGCTAACCCGAATATTTCATGAAAAAAAACAAAAACATTTTTATGCCGAACATAAACAGCCCAACATAATTGACAGTAACAGTCTTTTTTGATAGTTGTAAATAACAAGTTGCGATAAATTGAGGATTCGCTTGCTAACCCGGCAGCAAGCTACGGGGAATGCGCTCGCTATTGCGGTTCAGATTAATCCAGATTGGGGAGATTGGGGATAAATTATGGGAAGAAAAAGTCGATTTAAACAAGAAAGAGCAAAAAACCAATCTCAAACAGCAAAAAAACACCCAATGACAACGGAAATCAAGGGCTTCTTATTGAAACGAGATATTGATATAAATAACGCATCAGGGCTATTGTATATTGTATCTATAATGGCTAACTTTTTAATATTTCGCTCAATTAATGAACACTCCGAGCTTCCGGATATTCAGCCGCAAGAAAACAAGGTAGATGAAAATCGAATGGAAAAGCTCGGTCAAGCCCTGTCTTATGAATGTGAACGACTCAGTATTGAATTTCAGGAAATCATGAACGAGCTGGTATTTCCAATGGCCGGCAATACAGCGCTTGTTAAACCGATTTTAAAAAAAATTTACAGTCTCCTTGAATCCCTCATACCATCCGATAATTTTCGACAAACCACGGAAAGCCGGATCGAAAATCCCGATTTTTGGGGCGACAGTCTAATTCACTATGTAGAATTTAAAGAAAAATATTTTGAGGCAATTAAAGATCTCTTCGCCCTTGGCTTAAAGGTCGTCCAATATGGTCTTGACGGCAGGGAAATAGAAAAGGCCGAACATATAAAAAAGCTTGAAGAAATCAGAAAAACACATAGGATCAAGACCGATGATTTTCTAAAACTCAGACGCAGGGCAACAGAGTTTTTTAGAATCGCGTTTGCAACATACCTGAGGATTGAATTCCAACCTATCAGGGAAGAGGTAGACACAAAGATTTTGCAACCTGCTAATATGTATACCGGCTATTGAAGTGATCACACGAATTGTAAAAATTTCAACCTTCATTATCGCATTAATCATTATCATCGTAGTATCTGCCTATGTTACTCTCACACTCATTATTAAGAGTGAAGACACGGTTGTCGTCCCTGCTCTTGTCGGAAAAAAAGTATTGTATGCTCTTGAAATTTTAACAGACCTTAAACTTAATGTAAAAATCAAGGGGTCTGAATACAGCTCAGATATTCCAGCAGACTATGTAATCTTTCAGGAACCCGAACCAGGCTCGGAAATAAAAATTGGGCGTGATGTCAGAATAATTATTTCAAAAGGAACAAAAACTATTTCAATGCCTAATCTTCAAGGTCTTTCCATTCAGCAGGCACGAATAATTCTTGAAGAAAACGGATTGCATTCAGGAGAATTATCGACAATATATAGTAAAAATATTAAAAAAGAGGAAATTGTCGGCCAGTCCGCCCCCCATGGCAGCATTATTAAGCGTGGCGCACATGTAGATATTCTTGTAAGCGGTGGTATGCGGCCAAAAGCATATAAGATGCTTGATCTAAAAGGGCTTTCTCTTGAGGATGCAATATTTTTAATTGAAAAAAACAATCTATTACTTGGAGAAATTAAATTTTATCCCCGTGAAGACAAACCAAAAAATGTCGTTGTCGGCCAGGAACCGTTATATGGACATCGGGTTGTAGAGGGTACATTTATAAATATTATCATAAACCAAAAACACGACCGGATAAAAGAGCCATATTTGCATGCTGAAAAAGGGGCAAGCATTTTCAGATACAGCTTAAGTAACGGATTTCTAAAAAGACATATTCTTGTACACTTAAACAGCTCCGGGCTTTCAATTGATCTTTTTGATAACTTTGCAAAACCCGGTGAAGAAATCTTGCTGATAGTCCCCAAAAATCATGATTCAACCATTCTTCTATATGAAAACAATAAACTGGTTAAAACTCAGGTTTTTGACTCATAATAGAACAAACTTCAGGAGATATGATAATGAAGAAACTTATTGCGCCTTCAATACTATCTGCCGATTTTTCAAAGCTCGGAGATGAAATAAGATCTGTTGAAGATGCAGGGGCAGACTGGATACATGTTGATGTTATGGATGGTCATTTTGTCCCAAACATAACAATGGGGCCATTAATCGTTAAAGCGGCAAGCAGTGCTACATCGCTGCCCATAGACGTGCATCTGATGATAGAAGCGCCTGACCGCTACATTCCGGATTTTGCAAAAGCCGGAGCAGACCTGATTTCCATCCACATTGAAGCATGTGTTCATGCAAACAGAACTATCCAGATGATAAAAGAATCCGGCTGCCGTGCCGGAATAGCGCTAAACCCCTCAACAGCTATTTCATCAATAGACTGGATTCTGGAATATGTCGATCTTGTGGTAATAATGAGCGTTAACCCCGGATTCGGAGGGCAAACATTTATAACAAACACGCTCGAGAAGATCAGAACCATGCGCAGCATGATTGAGGGGCGGAACCTGTCCACCCTGATCCAAATAGATGGCGGGGTGTGCGAAGAAAACATTGAAGATATTTCAATTGCGGGTTCGGACGTCTTTGTGGCTGGATCAGCGATTTTTGGAAGCCCTAATTATAAAAAAACAATAGCAAGTTTTAAGAAAAAAATAGGAAACTAATTCAGGTTTTAGTTTCTTAACAATAAATTTTGTGGATTTTACGGCAAAAAATTAAAAAACAATCACGAAAACACAAAATAAGGAAAGCACGAAACAGAAAAAAGTTTGAAGTGAAGTGGTACAGGTATAGTGGACACCTCGAAAAGTGTGTTATAAGAATAAAACTTTTGGAGGTGCAAAATGACAACGAAGAAAAAGAGCTACTCGAAACAATTTAAAATCGATGCCGTTAAACTTGTAATCGAGCAAGGTTACAAGGCCGCAGAAGCTGCCCGGAACCTCGGGATCCATCCTAATGTTCTGCGGCACTGGGTAAACCGGTTTAAAGAAGACAGCGACCATTCATTTCCCGGCAAAGGCCATATGACACCGGAAAAAGAGGAATTGAATCGGCTGAGAAAAGAAAATAAGCGGCTTAGAATGGAGCATGAAATATTAAAAAAAGCCGCGGCCTTCTTTGCCAAAGAGTCAATGTAAGATACGACTTTATCCGGCAGCAACAGAAGGCCTACCCCGTAACCGTATTGTGCAGGGTTATGGAAGTCAGTCGGAGCGGATTTTATCGATATTTGAAAATGAGCCATGATATAAAAATAGATAAGGATTTCGAATTGATGTCAAAGGTTCGGCAGATCAACGGAGAAACCAGACGTTCGTATGGTTCCCGCAGAACATCTAAAAGACTCCGTTCTCAGGGGCATGATGTGGGCCGGTATCGTGCCCGCAGCCTGATGAAAAAAGCCGGTGTATCTGTAAAGCATCGCAAGAGGTTCAAAATAACGACGGACAGCAGGCATAATCTGCCGGTGGCGCCTAATCTTCTGGATCGGAATTTTCAGGCGGATCGACCCGACGCCGTGTGGTGCAGCGACATTTCCTGTCTGTGGACAATGGAAGGATGGCTATATCTGTCTGTAATAATCGACCTGTATTCAAGAAAGGTTGTCGGTTGGGCCATTAGCAGCCATATGAAGGCATCGCTTGCCACGGAAGCTCTTTTGATGGCTTACTGGCGGCGAAAGCCTGGAAAGGGATTGATTCATCATTCTGATCGCGGAAGCCAATATGCCGGTAATGATTACCGGAAGCTTTTGAATGCCTATAGCATGATCTGCAGCATGAGTCGAAAGGGCGATTGCTGGGATAATGCAGTTGCGGAGAGTTTCTTTCACAGTTTAAAAACCGAATGGACATCTGAGATCATTTATCGTACCAGGAGGGATGGGAGAAGTGATGTGATCCGGTACATCGAGATGTTTTATAACAGTAACCGTCTGCATTCTTATCTGGGATACAAGAATCCTAATGATTTTGAAAAGAATTTTACATTGGCAAAAGCAGCTTAAC
>Ga0307380_10000354_pt1 | contig 75261 bp, 67 predicted proteins | sample UN3MG_FD_202239 | JGI IMG/M metagenome (GOLD analysis project Ga0307380, IMG submission 202239) | Soil microbial communities from Risofladan, Vaasa, Finland - UN-3 | ecosystem: Environmental > Terrestrial > Soil > Coastal area > Acid sulfate soil | place: Finland: Risofladan, Vaasa | collected...
CTCGACCTGATCCATACGGTTACTATGCACGAGATCTACCACTGCGGCCAGCTTGCCTATCTGGCCAGGGTCATGCAGCAGAAAGCCAAAGAATCGCGCGAGGAATGAGCTTTCAGCGCGTAGTCACCCACAACGACTTCGACGGCGTCGTCTGCGCTGCGCTCTGCTCCCATATTTACGGAATGGAGAACATCTTTTTCATCGGCCCGCGGGACGTGGCCTCGTCACGCTTCCCGATCGGGCCCGGCGACATTGTCTGTGACCTGCCCTTCCCGCTCGACTGCGGTATGTGGTTCGATCATCACCCCGGTAATCTCGAAGACGTCAAGCTGCGAGGCCTCGACCCAGAGGCGATCCCCGGCCGCTTCAATCCTGATCCCAGCTGCGCTCGCACCGTCTACAGTTATTTCTCCGAGGAATGGGAGATAGACCCTCACCTGCTCGACACCGTGGCGGAGGCCGACCACATCGATTCTTTCGCTTACAAGACCATCGAGGAGTGGCGCGAACCGACTCCCGGCAAGCACGTCGATTACAGCCTCAAGAGCGATTTCCTCGACAAGCGCGAGCAACTGCGCTACCTCAAACGGGTAACGCTTTGGATACGCGATTACCCGCTCGCCGAGATAGAGCGCTTCGATGAAGTTGTCCGACGCCGGAAAGACTACGAGGAGAAGGAAAAGCGCTCGATCGAGATCATCCGCGAGAGCACCATCTTCTTGCCGGAGGATGTGGACAAGGTGGTGCCGGTGGTGGACCTGACGGGCTACCGCACCAGGCCGAATGTCATCCGCCACATGGCCTACCAGGAGTTCCCGGAAGCGCAGGCGGCGATCCTGATAGCCAACCCGATGATCGACGGCCGCAAGAGCACCAACCTCGGCCTCAGCATGAGCCTTTCGCTGGTGCTGAACAACTACGACCACGCCAAGGATGTCGGCGAGATCATGCGCCTACTTAACATCGGCGACGGGCACGCGGGCGCCGGGGCGGGCGCGGTCGACTGCAAGGGCAAGGACGAGATGCTGCGGACTAAGGAAAAGCTGCTCTCCGAGGCCGTCGGCCTTTTCCTCAAACAGCCGCTTGATAAGAGCGAAAATAAGCCTTAGAGCGCAGAGTCGGCCCCGCGAACCTGCAAAAGACAAAAGAAAAGGCGGCTGTTCGCCGCCTTCTGTATAACTGGTTCAGTGACTCCTGCAGGGCTTTTCAGTTTTTCCGCTTCACCGGGAAATCGCCGTAGGGCTTGTGGAAGACGGCCTCGCTGACGTTGCCCGCCTCGTCAAGCTTGAATTCGAGACTATAGCCTTCGTCTGTTTTCAGCTTGAATTTATTCTCCCTCACCGGCACGAGTTCGCAATCAGGCTGGTCGGAGATGACGGTGAACAGAACTCCGTTGCGCATCTCGATCTTGATCGTCTGCGTCCTCGACTTGAACTCACCCACAAACCTGCGCAAGTACTCCTCGTTCTTCAAGCTCTCCTCGGCGACGCGGTTGAAGACGATCGGATCGACACCCTCCTGCAGCAATGCTTGGACGGAAGCAATGTCGCCGTTGATGTCCATATTGAACTGCCACCTCTCTTCCTCTCCAGAGTCACTGCTCACCAGGAAGACGTCGTAATGGTAGTGCTCGAGAGGGTTCTTCTTACCCTTGTCGACGAATTCGAGTTTGTCACCCGCAAGCCCGATGATGACCCGCCCGTATGCCGGGTGTTCATAGGTGCCGACGTATTCGGTGAGCGGATGCGAAGGGGTCGTGCCCTGCCTGCCGACGAAAGCCTTCTCCGCCTCCTTCGAGGCTTCCTCGGCCTCCTCGGCCTCCTCCTCGGGTGGCTCGGAGACCCTCGCGTTCCAATCGATACCCTCGAGATTGAATACACGGTCTAAGGTCGTGTACGCGACAATCTCGGCGAGCCAATGGTTATCCTCGTTGGTCAGGATCACCATGCCGTAATTATCATAGGGCAGGAAGCAGATGAAGGCGAAGAAACCATCTATGCTGCCGTTGTGCCAGAGGAGATGGTGGCCCCGGTAGGGTTGGATCGACCATCCGAAGCCATAAGCGGAGATCGGCATCTCAGCCGTGCTGCTACCCCCCACCGTCTTGGGAGAGTGCAAAAGGTTAAACGTGCTCTCAGTCACGAGCGCGGTCTCGCCGACCTTGCCATTGTTGAGGTGGACCAGGAGCCACTTGCCCATGTCCTCGATGGTGGAGTAGATCGAGCCGCAGGGCCCGATGGCCCAGTCTCTGTACTGGGGCACCTTGGTGAGCTTCCCACCCCGCATTGAATAAGGAGAAGCCAAATCAACGCTCTCGTCCTCAGGCGGTCCGAAGATGGAGTGGCTCATGCCGAGCGGCTTGAAGATACGTTCGGTGACAAAATCTTCCCATGTGCCGCCGCTGACCTGCCCCACAAGGTAGCCGGCCATCGTGTACATCAGGTTGTTGTATTGGAATTTCTGGCGAAACTCGGCGGAGGGCTCGAGGTAACGGAGGCGGTTGTAAAGCTCCTTCCGGCTTAAACCTTTGTTGTACCAAATGCCATCGTGACGCGGCAGGCCTGAGATGTGGTTGAGCATGTCCACCGGCGTTATGTGGGCGGAGGCGTATTCGTCCATGAGCTGGAAATCCGGCAGCCAGGTGCGCACCGGCTTGTCCCACTGGACCTTGCCCTCGTCAACCAGGATGCCCATCGCGAAGGCCGTGAAGGCCTTGGTGGTCGAGCCGATGGAGAAGATCGTCTGGGGCGTCACGGGTAACTTCTGCTCGAGGTCGCGATAGCCGTAGCAATGCGTGAAGACGATCTTGCCATCCTTGACCACGGCCAACGCGACACCCGGCACCTCCCATTCCTTCATCATCTGCTCGACGAAGGCCGAGAATCCCTCGAACGGTTCTGCCTGCGGCTTCTCCTGAGCGGCGACGCAAGTGACGCTAAAAAGCACAAGGATGACACTAAGAGTAGCAATTAGGCTCTTTCTCATACTCCCCCTCCCTGTCCTTCTCTTTGGTTGGATTGAAAACTGCACTTCCCTCTTTTAACAAACGTATCTCATGCGGGTTTTGTTCAATAGTGTCAATTCGATGATGCCCTTATTCCAGCATAGGTAGCTTGGCCACACAGACAGTAAATTCTTCACAGAAGAGCAAGAAGTGAGCCAAGTCGAACCGGTTTTCCATGATCGAAAGGGATAAGGGGAGCGGCTGGGGCTGCCGTAAGGACTAATCCCTCATACCTGCGAAGCGCTGCTCGATTTCCTCGAGCTCCATGGAGATCACCTCCCACTGGCGTAGTAGGTCTTCGAGGAAGGATTTAACGGCTTTCTCCTCGCGTCCGAGCTCGGCCATGCGCTCCGGCAGGGTGGAGGGATCGGCGAAAGCCATATGGATCTCATCGAGCTTATTCTCTGCGGCGGCGATCTTCTCCTCGCAGGTCTTGATTTCTTTCTTCAGCTTGCTGGTGGCTTGCTTGCGCTCATTTCGTCAGTGGGCTTCGCGGCGCTTGCGCTCCTCGCTGCTCTCCGATGATGTGGTTGATTCAACGATTTTCCTTGCCGGTTGGGGAGGCGGCGTGGGTGTCGAGACCACGGCGGCGGGCCGCGTTTCGTCGCGCTTCTGGAGGGGGAAGGTGTAGTCGTCGTAGTTGCCGATGAAGTTGGTGAGGCGGCCTGAGATAACCTCGACGACGCGGTTGGCGAGGGCGTACTCAAGTGCATCGAACATCGCGGCGCAGAACATCTTGTAATAACGGCTGTCTCCCGCCTCGTACTTGGCCTTGATCCGTGCGATTTCCTCCCTTTCGCTCGGCTTGCAGGCCGCTCTGATGAATGTCTTTAGGAAGTCATCCTCGAATTCCCGCCGCCGCAATTCAGCGTGACCAGGCGTGTCGAAAAGGGCCGACCACTGTTCTTCCGTCGGCTCGAGGTCGGCAAGCAGAATGTCGGCCACCTTGTAGAGCTCAATCAGCCTGGAGAAATCGAAATTCGGATTCCTGCTTTCCTGCGCGGGCGAACTGATCGCAACGGCAACCAGCAGGCAAGCGGTAATCATCAATGTCTCGAAAAAGCGCATCATCCCTTCCGATATGGACATAGTCACCATGCGGGCCGCCGGAGAGACCCGCGAATCCCCTAACGTAAGACGCGGCGGTGAAGCGAGTGGTTGCCAGCTAAAAGGGCGTCGTCGATCTCGCTTCGAGCCGAGCCGGCTCTCGGTGACGACGTACAATGATGGGGCGGCCCGAAGACCGCCCTTGTTTCGCACAAGTTGGAAGGACCTACTGCTTCCGCTTCACCGGGAAGTCTCCGTTGGGCTGGTGAAAGACCCCCTCGCTGACATTGCCCTGCTCGTCCAGCTTGAATTCGAGACTATAGCCATCGGCGATTTTCAGCTTGAAGTTGTTTTCCCTGACCGGCACCAACTCGTAATCAGGCTGGCCGGGCACAATGGCAAAGAGGACACTGTTGCGGACCTCGAATTTGACAGCCTGCCCCATCAGTTCGTACTCGCCTGCGAACTTGTTAAGGTATTCCTCGCTCTTAAGGCTCTCCTCGGCAACGCGAGTGAAGACGATGGGATCGACACCGATCTGCAGCAGAGATTCAACGGAAACGATATCGCCCTGAAGATCCATATTGTAAGTCCATTTCATCTTGCCACCGGCCGGGTGATCTATCACAAACACGTCATAGTGAAAGTGCTCCAGGGGCAACTTCTCACCCAGCAATTCCATCTCGAGCTTCCCGTCTGATTGCGTTACCTCAACCCTGCCGTAAGCCGGATGCTCGAACACTCCAGCGTAGTCGGTGAGCGGATGAGTGGGGCTTGTGCCCTCCTTTTTACCCGAACCGCCCTGCTTCTGCTGCTCGGCAGCTTCCTCGGCTTTCGTGCGCTGCTCGGCGAACTTCGCGTTCCAGTCAATGTCCTCAAGCTCGAAGATGTGGTCGAATGTCGTGCGCGAGATAATCTCCGGCGCCGGATTTCCCGCCCTGTTAGTGAGTATCACCATACCGAGGTTGTCGTAGGGCAGGAAACCGATGAAGGCGTAGAAACCGTCGATGCCGCCGTTGTGCCAGATGAATTGGTGGCCGCGGTAGGGCTGGATCACCCAGCCGAAGCCGTAGGCGACGATCGGCATTTCGGCCGAGCCGCCGCCCATGACCACCTTCGGCGTGTGCAACAGGTTTAACGTACCCTCTGTAATCAATACCTCGTCGCCGATTTTGCCCTTGTTGAGATGGAGCGTAAGCCACTTGCTCATGTCCTCGACCGACGAGTAGATCGAGCCGGCGGGCCCGACGGCCCAGCCCTGGTAATGCGGCACTTTGATTACATTTTCGTCGCGTTTTACGTAGGGCGATGAGTACTCGATATTCTCGTCCTCGGGTGGACCGAAGATTGTCCGGCTCATGCCGAGAGGCTTGAAGATCCTTTCGCCGACGAAGTCCTCCCAGGTGCCGCCGCTAACCTGGCCGATGAGGTAGCCGGCCGTCATGAATATCAGGTTGTTGTACTGGTAAGCCTGGCGGAACTCTGCTGTCGGCTCGAGGTAGCGTAGCCGATCATAGATTTCCTTGCGGTTTAGCCCACTCCTGTACCACATGACGTCGTGGCGCGGTAAGCCCGAGTTGTGATTGAGGAGATCAACCGGCGTCATATGCAGCGTGGCGTACTCATCCTTTAACTCGAAATCCGGCAGGTAGGTCCGCACCGGCTTGTCCCATTCGACTTTCCCCTCGTCGGCCAGGAGACCCATAGCCAACGCCGTGAAAGCCTTGGTGGTCGAGCCGATGGCGAAGAGGGTCTGTGGCGTCACCGGCAACTGCTCCTCGACGTCGCGGAAGCCGTAGCCGCGCATGAAGATCACTTCGCCGTCCTTGACCATGACGATGCCGATTCCGGGCACTTCCCACTCTTTCATGATCTTCTCGACGAAGGCCGAAAAGCCCTCGAACGGTTCAGCCTGTGGCTTCTCCTGGCCAAAGGATAGGCTCACCGTAATCAGCGCCAGAAGGGCGCATAGCACTATGCTCGATTTCAGTTTCATTTCTTTCCCCTTTTATACTACTCGGTAGTCCATTCGGCTGTCCGGACCTCCCACATTATTAACGAACCAAGCAGCGATTTAGCTCCGCCGTTACTTCCTATCCGCCGTGAAGGTCCCATTCGGCTGGTGAATCGCGGCGGCGGTGACGTTGCCGGCATCGTCCAGCTTGAATTCCACGCTGTAGCCATCGAGTCCCTTGAGCTTGAACTCATTTTCCCTGTAGGGCGAAAGTTCATAGGTCGGCTGGCCGGGCACATCAGCGGTTAGCACGCCGTCCGCGCGTAGTGAGATAGCGATCGTCTGACCCATCAGATCGTACTCGCCGACGTATTTCTTGAGAATCTCCACGTCGGCGAGCGACTCGTCGGGAACGCGCTCGAAGACGATGTCTTTCACGCCGTCCTGCAGCGGAACGGCTACTGAACCGATCTCGCCGTCGGCATTGAGTTGGAACCAGACGCGCAGGTCGCCGAATTCCTCGGACGCGGCTGTGAATATGTCGTAATGATAGTGCGCGAGAGGCGACGTCATGCCGTTGTAGGTCAGCTTCAACTGTTCCTCTTCGAGTGCCACCACCAGGCGATCGTAGCCGGGGAACTCATAGGTTCCGGCGTACTGCTCGAGCGGCAGTGAGGGGCTCGTGCCCAGCTTGCGCTTGGAATCGGCCTCGGCTTTCGACTTTTCCTCTGCTTCCTCCGCCTTCTTGCGATCCTCCAGCCCGCGGGAGTTCCAATCGACGGGATCGAGACCGAGCAGGCGATCATAGACATTGTAGGTGATGTACGGCGCCAGTGGACTGGGGGATTTGTTGGTCAGCACGACCACACCGATATTGTCGAAGGGCATGAAGCTGACCAGCGAGATGAAGCCATCGATGCCACCGCCGTGCTGGATCATATGGTGGCCGCGGTAGGGCTGAATAAACCAGCCGAGGCCGTAAGAGGCAATCGGTGTTTCAGCATAGCGGGCAGCCTGGCGCAGGGCCATGTGCGGCGTATGCATTTGGGCGATCGTCGCTTCGTTGATCAGCTGCTCCTCGCCGGCCTTACCCTTGTTGAGGTGCAGCAGGATCCAACGGCTCATCTCCTCGACATTGGAGTTGATCGAGCCGGCAGGCCCGATGGCGTCGATGTTACGGAAGGGAATCTCGACTGTCTCCTTGTCCTCTTCGCCGTAGGGAAGGGAAAAATCCTCGGTCTTCTGGGAGTCGTTGACCGAAAAGTTGCTGCCGCTCATCCCCAGCGGCTTGAAAATCCGCTCGGAGACAACCTGTTCCCATTTCTGTCCCGTGATCCGCTCAACCAGCACCCCGGCGGTGAGGAACATGAAATTGTTGTATTGCCAGAGCGAGCGGAAATCGACGTTCGGCTCGAGGTAGCGCAGGCGCTGGTAAAGCTCGTCGCGGCCGGCGGAAGAGCCGTACCAGGAGAGATCGTGGCGGGGCAGGCCGGAGTCGTGGCACACGAGGTCGCGCGGTTTCATGTGCAAAGTGGCGAATTCGTCTTTCAATCTGAAATCGTTGAGGTAGTCGATCACCGGCTTGTCCAGGTCGAGCTTGCCCTCGTCAACGAGCATCCCCATCGCCATCACGGTGAAAGCCTTGGAGCAGGAGCCGATGGCGAAGAGGGTTTCCGTAGTTACCGGTTTCTGATTCTTGACATCTCTGAAACCGAAACCTTGTTTGTAGATAACCTCGCCGTCCTTGATCACCGCAACGGCCAGGCCGGGCACATCCCAGTCGGCCATCACTTTTTCGACGAATTCCGGGAAGTCGTCGAACGGATCAACGGCTGTTTTTTCCTGAGCTGTGACAAAAACAGCCGATGAAAGCATCAATATGGCTGAGAGAAATGGGAAAATTCTGTTTCGCATCTTGCCCCCCGTAGAATTTGCTTTGCAGGTTTTGGATCGCTCCTCCATCCACTAAGACGTTGGAAATGTCGTTCTTGTTTGGAAAACCATGTCGAAGATACGGTGATTCTACCATGGCACACATCCCTCAGGTACAGGGATAGCCTTTTAATTAGTGCAAGATGCGGGCCAGTCGATCCGCAATGTATAACTAGTGGTATCCCTGTTACTCTAAGGAGCGGGTTTTACTCAAGGCCCCGATTCAAAGCTCTTTTCAGCGTTTCACCGTAATACGGTCGGCCGCTTTGCCGCCGGGACCTCGGGCGGTGATTTTCAGCTTCAGTTTCGAGCGCTTGATTTTAATTATTTCGCAGCCGATGGCTGGGAGGGTTGTCAGCTTCACTCCCTTACCGGTTATTCGCAGTCTGTCGCAGCCGGTAGCTGACCAAACAAGAGCCCTTCGATTGCCATCGAGATACTCTGCGCCCGAATCAAAATAGACAATCTTCGGCTTCTTGACCGACGGCGGCAGGGAGACCTGGTTGACGTGGACGTGGCGAAAACTCTTGCCTGTCCTTTTGCCTGCGAATGCTATCGTTGTGGCCGTGCCGGTGAAAGCCTCAACTGGCCGGAAGCCGGGAATGTATTTCACATCAGCGTAATATATCGGTTCGCAGAGGAAGGTCCCCCGGTCCGAAAACATCAACAACCGCATCTCGGGGCCCGGGTTGAGCAAGCAGGCCACGTTGTCGCCGTTCCAGATCGGCCAGGACCAGGTGAACCATATTGAAGCCCACCCCAGGTCGGTTGGCCCGTAGATGGTTTTCCCTTCGGCATCAAAGACGAGGGAGCTATGCGTATAAACGTAGTTCACGTGCGTGGAGTAAAAGATCATGAAGCCTTTGCCGAAGAATACGGGGCCGCCCATAAAGATCGATGATGGGATAGGATCCTCAAGTCCGTAAGGCTCGCCGACAACATTACCATCGAACGAGATCCTGACTAGCAAGACTTTCTCGAAGGCGTAGCCATCCGACTTGTCCCGCTGTCCGACCATGGCGATAAATCCCTCAGTATCGTAAGTCATGCCGATAAGCGGGTTGTTCTTCAAATCGCCTTTGGGCAACTCGGTGAGTTCGCATGCGCCCTTCAGCGTTTTCGGGCCGACAACTATCATCGCTCGCTGTTGCTCGTAGATAGGCCGTCTGTCGGTGAAACCCAAGACGAATTTGTCCCCGACAACTTGCATAAACGTGCCGTTGAAAACACCGGCGTGCGGACCGTGCATCCAGTATTCTATCGGTTCGTCGAAATCCACCCTCCTGATCAACGAACCATCTCTGGCGACCCGTAGGACGCAAATCTTCTGTTGCTGCAAGTTTGTAACAGCGACAAGGAACGCCTCCTTACCATCGGAGCAGGCCACTATAGGCCAGTCGCGGCCCTCATCAGCGATAACCATTTCCTGGGGACTCGAGGGTATCCCGTCGCGGTCCAGCCGACGAAAATAGAGTTGCATATCCTTGTCAGTCGGGCCTTGAAAGGCATAGAAAACGGCATGATCGGTTCCATTGAATGTGATCACGGGATCAAGGTTATATTTGTTGGGATTATCGTAATCGATCTGGAATGGTTGGTCGTAGATCATCTCCTGTCCGATTGCTGACGAGGTAAACCCAGCCGCGACCAGGCAGACAAACACCAGTACTGCTTTTCTCATTTCATCCCCCGTAAAGAAATGTTTACAGAAACTTAGGCGCAAAAACAAATATGTCCCAAAATGTATGAATATTTATACATTCCGTGATGGAGCCTGTCAATTAAGGGAGGCTCATTAGCCAACCGTAGGACGGCTTCGCTCTAACCGGGATTCCGGAGACGTAGCTACTCGCCGTTCTGAGCGAAGCGCCGCTCCACTTCCTCAAGCTCAGTGGAAAAAGACTCCCATTGGCGATAGAGGTCTTCGAGATAGGCTTTGACAGCCTTCTCTTCCCGACCTAACTCGGCCATCTTCTCGCGGGAGGTTGCGGGATCGGCGAAAGCCATGTGGATTTCGTCAAGCTTCTTCTCGGTAGCAGCGATCTTCTCTTCGCAGTTCTTGATTTCGTTTTGCAACTTGCCTGTGGCTCGCTTTTTCACAGAGCGCATTTGTGCCTGGCGGCGCTTGCGCTCCTTGCGATCCACCGCGTTTTCTTCCCGCACAATCGCCTTTTTGGGGAATTCAGGAACCGGCTTGGGAATCGCAGTTGACAAGGTTTCGGCAAGCTTTGTAGCCCCGCGTTTCTCTATGGCTAGTATGTAATCGTCGTAGTTGCCGATGAAATTCGTCAACCTGCCGGCGACGACCTCAACCACTCGGTTTGCAATGCGGTTGATGAATGTGCGGTCGTGGGAGATGAAAACGAGTGAGCCGTCGAACGCCACCAACGCTTCCTCGAGCACCTCGCGCGCTTGCGGATCGAGGTGGTTGGTCGGCTCGTCGAGCAGGATCAGGTTGGCCGGATTGACCAGCATCTTCGCCAGCGCCAGTTTGGCCTTCTCGCCGCCGCTCAGATCTGCGATGTGCGTCTCTATCTCCTTGGGGCCGAGGAGCATCGCTCCGAGTAGCGAGCGCAGCCAGGAAATCCTGTCCCAGCCCGGCAAGGCCATCATCTCCTGCAGGGGGGTTATGCCGGGGTTGAGCGACTCGAGCTGGTGCTGGGCATAGTAATGGACGCTTACGTTGTGTCCTAGTTTGCGGGTCCCGGCGTCGTGCGCAAGCAAACCGGCGGCTATCTTCAGCAGCGTCGATTTTCCAGCTCCGTTGGGACCGACCAGGGCCACGCGATCGCCTCGCGCCACGGTGAAATCCATGCCGCGGTAGACTTCAATCTCACCGTAGGCCTTGTCGATGCCGTGCAGTGTTAGCGCCGGAGTGCCGCTGCGCTCGGGTTGCGGAAAGGAAAAGTGCACACGCTTTGGACGCGAAGGTATGTCGACCTTCTCTTTTTCAAGTAGTTCGAGCATCTTCTTACGACTGCCCGCTTGGCGGGCGCGGGTCTTCTGGGCGCGGTACTTGTCGATGAAACGCTGCACCTGGGCGATGCGTTGCTCCTGGTTCTTGCGCTGCGCCTCGAGTAGTTGCAGTTGCCGCTCTTTGAGCTCGACGTAGTCATCGTAGCCGCCGGGGTACTCGTTCAGCCCGCCGCCCTCCAACTCGATGATGCGGTCGACCATTGTGTTGAGGAATGTGCGGTCGTGTGAGATCACGAGGTAGGCTCCACCCCAGGTTGTGAGGAAGCCCTCCAGCCAGGCGAGGGCGGGCAGGTCGAGGTGGTTGGTCGGCTCGTCGAGGATCAGAAGGTCCGGTTTCTGGAACAAGAGACGCGCCAGCGCTGCACGCATAATCCAACCGCCGCTGAAGGTGTGCAGCATGCGCTCGTAGTCACCCTCGCGGAATCCCAGTCCCGATAAGATGCGCGCCGCCTCCGCCTCGGCGCTATAGCCGCCGAGTTGCTGGAAGTGGTCGAGCGCGTGGGCGTATGCGAGCTGGGTACCCTCGTCGTGGCGCTCGGCCACGAGACGCTCGAGACGCTCCAGCTCACGGTGGGCACCTACCAAATCAGGCCTACCGCTGGTGACGAATTCAATTAGCGGCTGATCGCGGAACGTCTTGACGTCCTGCGAGAGATAACCAATGCGGCTGCCGCGCGGCCGGCTGACCTCTCCGCGGTCAGCCTCTTCCTCCCTGGCGATGATACGCGAGATGGTGGTCTTGCCGACGCCGTTGGGACCGACCATGCCGACGCGGTCGCCCGCTTCGATCCTGAAATTGACGTCGGCGAACAGCTCCTTGCCGCCGTAGCTCTTACCAATACCGATCAGACTGATCATCAGCCATACTCCGGGAGGGGTGATATACACTCAGTGAATGGGAGTGTCAAACTCAAACAGGCGGAGTGTCGCGGCCGAACGGGCTCTTGGGGGCGGGCGCCGATTCAACGCCGCGAAGCATGGTCAGCGCGCGCTCGGTGTCGACCATCTCTTTCTGTAGATTCTGCAGCCGGTTGCGGGCCTCCCTCGAACCGACGGCATTAAAAATCAAAAGCAAGAGCGTAGCGGCAAGCAGAACCAGCAGGATCGCCAACGCTATCCAGCCCAGCGACCAGGCCGTCAGTCCAAACAGCAGGATTACCGCGCTCAGGGCGAGGATCATCAGATTGCCGAGCAGGATCCAGCCTGTCCGCTCGGCCTTGATGCTCGCTTTGCGCAGCAGGCCGGCCGCCTCCTGCTCGCGACGCTGCAGCACACGCAGCTTATCCGCCAGCAGTTCCGAGCGCCGCCTGAGGATGTCGGCCGGGCGCTGATCGTTCAGTCCGTTCTCCATTATCGGAAACTGACAGCAAGTGCTCAGGAAACTTTTTCTGTTTTAGACCTGCGCAGCAGTTCGGCCTCGATAAACCCGTCGAGGTCGCCGTCGAGCACGCGGTCCACGTCGCCGACCTCCACGCCGGTTCTGTGGTCCTTGATCATCCTGTAGGGGTGCAGCACGTAGGAGCGGATCTGGCTGCCCCAAGCGATCTCCTTCTTGCTGCCGTGCAGCACCGCCTGCTTCTCCTCATGCTCGCGACGTGCGCGCTCATAGAGACGCGCGCGCAGGATTTTCATCGCCGTGGCGCGATTCTTGTGTTGGCTGCGCTCGTTCTGGCAGGTGACGACGACGCCGGTCGGGATGTGAGTGATCCTGACGGCCGAGTCGGTGACGTTGACGTGCTGGCCGCCGGCACCGGATGAGCGGTAGGTGTCGATCCGCAGGTCGTTCTCGTCGATCTCGACTTCAATGTCATCCTCGATCTCAGGGACGACAAAGACCGAGGCGAAGGATGTGTGGCGGCGCTTGTTGGCGTCGAATGGCGAGATCCTCACCAGCCGGTGGACACCGCTCTCGGCCTTGAGGTAGCCGAAGGCGAAGTCACCTTCCACGGTTACCGTGGCGCTTTTCAATCCCGCTTCCTCGCCGGCCTGGTACTCGACGATCTCCTTGTGGTAGCCGCGCCTCTCGCACCAGCGCAGGTAGAGGCGCAGCAGCATCTCCGCCCAATCCTGGCTCTCGGTGCCGCCGGCGCCCGGATGGATGGTGAGGATGGCGCCGCGCGGATCGTCCTCACCCGAGAGCATCATCATCATCTCACGCTCGGAAACACTCTGCTCCAGCTTGTCCAGGGAAGCCGTGAAGTCGCTCTCGACGTCCTCACCCTCCTCGGCCAGCTCAAGAAGCGTTTCGGCCTCCTCGGCGTCACCAATCAGCGCTTCTGCGCCGTTGACGGCCGACTGCAGGCGGCTACGCTCCTGCTGGATCCGCTGCGCGTGCTCTTGATCGTCCCAGAAATTTGGTTGTGTGATTTCTTTATCGAGTTCTGCTATTTTTTTTCGATTACCTTCGAGGTCAAAGATAACCTCGCAGGGTGGAATAACGTTCTCTGATCTCTTCCCAGCGCTGCAATAATTCTTCGTTCATCTCTTGCTCCCTGTTGCTTTAAGTGCATCTCTCCCGGCGCGCGAACCCCTATTATAACGCAAGGAGGCCAGAATCGACGCGCTGAAAAGGAAGCAAACGTAGGAAAAGATATCACCGTAGGCGGCGTAGAGCGTTCGCCCGGAACGCATCGCCACCGTTCCTCTGATCTCCTTGCGCTCGTAGATGGGGGTTCGCTGCAGCACACGTCCGTTGGGAGCGACTATGCCGCTGACACCCGTGGCGGCGCAGCGCAGCAGCCAGCGGCGATTCTCGACGGCACGCAAAACACCGTGGTCGAAGTGCTGCTCGTTGGCGGCCGAAATGCCGAACCAGGCGTCGTTGCTGATCGTCACCAGCAAGCCCGCACCCTTGGCGACGAAACGGCGTACGAGGTCGGGGAAGATAATCTCGTAGCAGATCGGCACGCCGACCAGCCCGTCCCGCAGCGGTATGGGCCTGATCTCATCGCCCGGGTCAAAGTCCGAGATCTCCTGAATTACCTGCGGCACCCAGCCGAAAATGAATTGATAGGGCACATACTCGCCGAAGGGTGTGAGGTGGACCTTGTCGTAACGGCCGGCGGGCTTGTTCTCGTTGAATGGGCTAACCGTGACGGCCGAGTTGTGCAGCTTCGCTCCCTCCTCGTAATAGTCGTTGCTGCCCATCAGCAGCCAGAAGCCCTCGTCGCGGGCAAGCGCGTAGATGTCAAGTTCGTAATCCCAGGGCTTGTAGCTGTCCTCGTTCATGTCGAGGAAAACCATCGTGCCCTCGGCCCAGATGATCACCTCTGCGCCGGTGCGGGCGGCGTCGATGGTGCGGCCGAAGTAATCGATGAAAAGCTCATTGCCTTCTCTGGTGGCGCTCCGCGGGCGCTCGGCGTTGGTGAGATCATCCTGGAGTATCACGAAATCGAACGGCTCACCGTCGGCGCTCTCGTCACCGGCTTTAACAAAGCCATAGGTAAAAACCGCAATAACCAACGCGGCAACAACAGCCAGGGGCTGCCAGACCTCACGCCTGCCGATCTCACGCCGTCGCAGCAAGAGGAAAACCACCGCGGCGTTGAACGCAACCAGAACGAACGAGACGCCGTAGACGCCGGTAATATCGGCGATTTGGATGGCGGGCAGGAAGCCGATCTGGCTGTAGCCAAGCAGACTCCAGGGAAATCCCGTGATCAGGTATGTCTGCAGCAGTTCGCCGCTGACCCAGAGGAACGGCGCGAGCAGCAGGGCGACAGGGCCGTAACGCTTCAGTGGGCTGCGCAGCAGGAAGGCCACCGTGGCCGGATACAGCGAAAGGTAGAGAGAGAGGAGCAAGAGGGTGCCAATCGCGGCCGGGAGGGGCATTGAGCCATGCACCATCATCGTGTGGACAACCCACGGAATGGAAAACAGGCGAAAAACCAGACCGCTGGTCAATCCGAGAAACACTGCTCCGAGAGTGGTCCGGGCCGAAGCGACTGCCCACAGCAACGGCACGAGGCACAGCCACCCCAACGGCCAGAAGCCGTAGGGCGCATAGAGTACTACCGAGAGTAGACCGGTTACGATTGCGGCCGCGGCAAGGGCGGCCCGGCGGCGCAGTTCCACGTTATATCTTGGCTACTATCGCGTCCTTGAACCTGGGCTGCAAGCTTTGCTTGAAAGCAAGAGCGTTTTCGCTCGAGGGAAACGGGCCTATGCGAACCCGGAAGTGCTGGCGGCCCTTCACCGTGACGGGTTGCAGGATCGTCTGGTGGTTCTTGTACTTTCCCGCCAACTCCTGCTGCAATTTCTTCGCGCTCGACTCGTCGGTCGGCGAGGCCACCTGCAGATAGTAGCCGCCGGTGGCGGACGTCGTAGCAGGTTGAGAAGCCGTTTTTCCCGTTTCAGCAGGTTTCTGGATCGGCTGCGATTCCGTTCGCGTCGGTCTGGATTCCGTCACTTTCAACTCGGACCTGCTTGTTGATTTCGCCTTCAGCTCAAGGGCGTTGGCTTGCTTCGCGGGCGTCTCGCTTGCTGTTGTCCTCTCGCCACCGGCGCCGGTCTCCCCTAGATTCTCGTCAATCACGAGAGCCGCTTTGCTGCGGGCGGTGTCCTCGCCGACCCGCAGGCCGATGAAGAAGAAAATGGCGCAGATCACCAGCAGGCCGACAAACAACAGAAGCAGTTGCTTGTTGCCCAGCTGAAACTCCACCACCGACTGATCGTCAACCTCGAATCGTCCCGCCATAGCCTGTTAACCTCTATTTTCCGACGGTTGTCGCCTCACCGCCTCTCGTTTACAACCCTTGTAGATAGAGCATTTTAACATAGGAAGACATTGAAAGTCAATGTAGATAGAATCACCTCTATAGACTTATATAGCAAGGATATCACAACAGCGTGTGAATGAGAGAAGCGACAAGCAGCGGCCGGTGCGGCCTCAGTGCCAGCCCATCTTTTCGCTGTACTGGAAGACGAAGCGGCCGATGAAGTACATCTTGAGGAATGTGGCGCATATGCCTATCGCTTGCAGCGCGAGTTGGAAAGGCAATGTCAGCACCGTCAACGCCCCCGCTCCCGCCGGTCCAAGCGTTGAGAGGCCGACGATGAACACGAGCACGAACAGCAAGGAGCCTGCCAGCAGGTCGATTGCGAGCATAAATGCGAGTAACGCCATGTAAGGTCCGAAGGCTCGGGCGATCGAGATGAAGACCGCCGGCAGGTTGAATGTGGGCATGAACTCGCCGTAGGCCGCCTGGCGCATTAGCGCGATCGGGACGTAAAGGAACCAGAGGAGCAGGAAAATCCAGATTAACGGATCGCTGCCAAGCCCGGCCATGGAGGTCGGTATGACCTGCTCCATGATGGTTACTTCCTCGCCAGTGGGAGTGGGCATATTCAGCGGGATGGTCTCATAGCCGGCGGGCGCGGGCATCAACAGAATCGCCCAGGGAATGGAGTAGATCACCTGAATGTAAGGCAGCTTGAAATAGAAATCGAACGGCCCGAGTTTGAAGACCACAAGGTAGAGCACAAGGGGCAGCGTGGAGACGAGGGTCGTGAGAAAGAACTGGACGGCCGGGCGAATCAGCCCTCCGCTGAGATCAGAGATGTCGCTGAACTCCGGGAATGTCTTGCCGCCAGTGGAGGCGTTTCCGACCACGCGGAAGTAATACGAATAGAGATAAAGGGAGGTGAGGATAGTCAACGGACCGGCCACGATCGGAATCTGAATGAAATAGGCGATGCCGAAGAATAGTAGGATAGCGATCAGGTTGAAGAGGAATCGCAAGTTGCCGTAATAGATGAACGGCACACCGAGGTCCTTGTAGAAAGCCGCGCCGGTGTCGCCGCCGCCCGGCAAGAAGCCTTTCTCCCTCACCTGGTTCCGGCGGAGATCGAAGTAGCGGCGCAAGTCTTCCGTGTCCCCAGCCATCTGCCAGTATTCAGAGCCGTGAGGTCTTACCCTGTCGGTCGCCGTCAGCTCGCCGCGGCTGATCTGCGCTGCCACCTGCTGGCGTGTGAACGGACCGCCGATATCCTTACCCCGCAGCACATCGAAATAACGGGGCTTCGGTTGCGGAGCGTGAACCGGCTCCGGCGTGGCAGCCAGCGCGGCGGCCGTCTCAATGAAGTACTTTTCAAGCTGCGGCACCTTGCCAAGTTCCATCCAGCTCTCCGAACCTGCACGCGCAATCTCGTGCTCCGGCTTGAGCTTTCCGCTGCGGATGTTTTTGATGATGACGGCAACGCTGAGATCCTCGTAGATACGCTCGCCCACGCGCAGCCTGTATCGCTGCCCGGATGAAGAAACTGCAGCCACTACAGCACCCCCCTTCCGTTCAGATTCAGGCGAAAATATCCCGTCAATGTTCGCTAATTATAACATATATAGGGGGTTGTTAGCCAGTCGGATTTCCCTCGTCACATTTGATCCGCATGACGATTTCGAGCAAGCATCTATCCGGGAGTCTGCATCGACGCCGCTTCTAGCGCCAGATTCCCCACTTCTTCAGCAGCATGCGCCAAGCGCGCGGTCGCAGGGCGAGGGGCAATCGGCTGGGTGCTTCGAGCTGCCAGTCGGCTCTTTCGATGCGCTCCCGCATGATCTCGGGATGGGAGCCGCGGAACGGGACACAGGCGGCCAGCTTGCGGAAATCGTGCTTCTCTTTTCCGGTGTATTTCCGTTCGATGTATTTATCGTCATGGTAGAGCTTCTCGAGTTCGCGGTTCTTGCGATGCATCCTTTCAGGAGGGCGGGCCCAGCCGTAATGAAACACCCGCGCCTTGACGTTCTGGACCCGGAATTTCCTGGCGTCGGTTCTCTCGAATCCGCAGGCATCTCCCGCCGACCTGATTTTCCCGTCATTACGAATCACGCGCACCTGCCGGCGGTAGCGGAAGGGGTTGACTGTACTGTAGCCCCCCTCGAAATGGATGAAGCGGAAGGACAGCCCGTCGACCTCGTCGCGGTCGGCGTAGAAGCGCATTGCAGCGCGGATAGCCGGATAATCCTCCTCATGCAGGACTTCATCAGCCTGGAGGTAGAAGGCGATGTCGCCGCTGCAGCGCTCCAGGGCGCGGTTAGTCTGTTGCGAGAGGATAAGGCCGCCCTTGCGTAGCCGATTGTCCCAGTCGCTTTTGAAAACCTGCAGCTTGCGATCGCCGATCGCCTTGACGCGCGCCAGTGTGTCGTCGTCGCTCTCGGGTACGTTGACGATCAGTTCGTCCACCAGGGGAAGTAACGACCGGATCGATCCCTCGAAGGGGTAGTCGAGCAGCACGCCGTTGCGTACGAAAGTAAAACCGCTAACTCTCATCTGCCTGATCTGCCGCGCCTGAGCTTTTAGAGATCCCGAATGGCACCGTTAGCACCACAAAGAAAAAGATCAGCACTTCCATATCACCGAAGTTGTATTCGAACATGCCCGCCGTAAAAAGAGCGGCGATCGCTCCGCAGGCGGCCATCGCCGCAATTCTCTGCCAAGGCTCCACGGCGGGGGCCCGTGCCATCCTTGCGGTCGAGATGAATGCGGCCGCCATGAACCAAAGCCAAACGATTGCAGCAGGTATGCCGCGCTCGGCGGCGATCTGCAGGGGATTGTTGTGCAGGTGGGGCACATCGGAGGAAGATTCTGATTTCTTGTAGCGCGGATAGAGCGTCTCGACCTGGTGCAGTCCGGCGCCGAATATCGGGAAATCCGACACAATCGCCGTCCCTCGATCGAGCATCTCGAAGCGGTTGCGGATCGAAGCATCCTCGAGGTCGGCGATGCTGAAAATCCTCTCCCTGACCATCGGCGGCGAAAGCAGCACGGCCAGGCTCAGAACGAACGGCAGCAGGGCGACCACCCCCGGCCGCCAAAGGAACAGCACGACGACGCAACCGACCGCCAGCCCGACGTAGGCGTTGCGGCTCTGGGTCAGGCCCAATGCGGCCAACGGCAGGATCACCGCCGCGAGCGCCGCCAGCTTCTCACCTCGCGATTTTGCTGCGAGGATAACCGCAAGAAGGGCGATCACCACGATCATCAGCATCCCGCCGGCAGTCATGTAATGCCCGAGGAAACCGGTAAGCCTCCGCCCAGATTCGCCACCACCGGTGCCAAGAAACACCTGCAGCAGGCCCCAGAGGGCGGTGAAGATCCCCCCCGCTGTAAATGCGGCCAGAACCGCGCGCGCCCTTTGCGGCCGGTCGACGACTGTGAGAACGAGTGGTATCACGAGTAGAACCACAAGGCTTCTGGCACTGTAGAGGCTCTGCAGTGGATTAATTGAAAAGACGACCGCGGTCAGCGAAAGCGCCACAAATATCGCCAGCGGAAACATGAAGGAAGGCCACTGGAGCGATATACCCTTACGAAGGATTATTCCCAGCCACAGCAACAATGCAGCCGCCCCGGCAAACTGTGCGCCGCCGATTGAAACCGGCAGGGAGAAAGCCATGAGAAGCACGGCGCCGAGCAGTGTTTTTTCGAGCACACCGCCGACCGCCCACATCGATTTGGGGCCGGCTTCGTTTGCGATGGTCAATCCCGGCATGGCGGGCCGATGTTAGCACCGGGCCGGATCGCGCGGCAAGTGCGTATCGGTCGCGACCGCAGCCGTTGCTGCATCGAACTCCCCTCTGCTAGAATCAGATGGAGTAACATCCTCCGAGAAAAGCAGATATCGCGATTATGAGTATCTGGGACTGGTGGAGAAAGCGCCGGCGGGTGAGCGGCGGATCGCGTATCGACATCGAAGAAACCGATGCCGTGCGCAGGAAGATCTCTGAACTCTGCTTAAAGCGCCGCAATTGCGAACTGCGCATCGACAAGGAAGTATTCACCAGCATCTTCCTCTCTTCTTCAGATAAACACTTCTTCATCGACATCATGATGCCCACCTACGGCAACAAGCTGATCAAGCAGGGAGAACCGACCACTCTTGGCTATCAGGAGCGCGCCATTCCCTACTCGATGGAATGCCGGTTCCTCGGCAAGGAAAAGGAAGAGGGTTACGACGCGCTCAAGTTCGAAATGCCGCAGATCATCCGTCACAGTAATAGGAGGGGTTTATTCCGCGTCGCCCCGGCGAGAAGCCGCCCGATGCGGATCATCATCGACTTCGGCATGAACCAGAACATTGACACCGACGTAAGGGACATCTCCGGGGCCGGTGTCGCCGTTAGCAGCAGCGTGTCCAGATACGTAGGCATCGGCCAGAAAGTGAAGTCGGTGGAGATCGAGATGCCCGATGGCTCATGGGTTATCTGCAGCGGAATAATCCGCCGGGTCAGCGGGACCACGGTCGGCATCGAGCTCGACGAAATCATACCGCAGGACCGCTCGCGCATCTTTCGCTACGTCAATCAGCGTCAGAAAGAAGATCTCTCCTCCCGCCGGTTGAAATAGGTGGTTTCAGCGGTCGAATACCCGGTCTCTCACATTGACTGCCTTCAAGCGCCATGATAGCCTGAAATCGTACCGGGGGCATAAACTCTGAGATAATAAACAGATAATCAGGTGTAGGCGTGACACAGCAGAGGGAACTATTTTCATCCCGCTGGGCCCTTATCCTCGCCGCACTCGGCATGGCCGTTGGCACCGGAAACATCTGGCGCTTCCCGCGCATCATCGCCAAGGTTGGAGGGGGGGCATTCATCATTCCTTGGCTGCTGTTCCTTTTCCTCTGGTCGATCCCGCTGCTTCTGCTGGAATTCGGTCTTGGGAGGGGTACGCGCAAGGGCTGCATCGGCGCCGTCGGAACGCTGATTGGCGAGAAGTTCGCATGGTTGGGAGGATTCGTGGCGCTCTGCTCCACGGCCATCATGTTCTATTACTCGGTGGTTACCGGCTGGTGTCTGAAGTATCTGTTCGCTTCGATTTCCGGCGCTCTCGGCGAGGTTACCTCCGCTGACCAGGGGCTTAACTACTTCGTCCAGTTCAGCAGTAGCTGGGAACCTCTCCTGTTCCATCTGCTGGCCATCGGCATCTGCGCCCTGATCGTCTGGCGCGGCGTGACCGGCGGTATCGAGCGAGCCAACAAGATCATTATCCCCTCGCTTCTGATTATCCTGCTGATTTCGCTCTGGCGCGCGCTAACCCTTCCGGGAGCAGAGCGGGGACTGCAGTTCCTGTTCACACCCCATTGGGAGACGTTGCTCGACTACCGTACCTGGCTCGAGGCGTTGACGCAGAGCGCCTGGTCGGTCGGCGCCGGCTGGGGCCTGCTGCTGACCTACGCTGTCTATATGAAGAAGCGCGAGGACGTCACCGTCAACAGCCTCGTCATCGGCTTGGGCGACTACAGTGCCTCGCTGCTGGCGGCGTTGATCATCATCCCCACCGCATTCGCGCTGATACCCGCAGCGCTGCCCGGCGGCGCCGATATGACGGCGGCGCAACAGTTCGGGGAGACCGTCAAGGTGATCCAGGCCGCGCCGCCTTACGAGCATTACAATCCCGCTTCCACCGGCCTGACATTCGTCTTTATTCCGGCGTTGCTAAACTCCATCCAGGCCGAATTCGGCGTCGTCTTCATGGTCATCTTCTTCCTTGCGCTGACGATGGCCGCCGTCTCGAGCCTGATCGCGATGGTGGAACTGGCGACGCGCATACTGATGGACGCGGGCATGCCGCGAAAGAAGTCGATTCTGCTCGTCGGCACCGCGGGCTTCTTTTTCGGCGTCCCCTCGGCACTCAACATGAGCTTCTTCGAGAATCAGGACTGGGTTTGGGGTGTGGGGCTGATCGTCAGCGGCCTCTTCCTCTCGATCACAGCGATCAAGTACGGCGTCGACCGATTCCGCCGTGAGCTGATCAACGTCGGACCCGGCATCAAGCTCGGCCGCTGGTTCAACCTGCTGATCGCCGTGGTTCTGCCGCTGGAATTCCTCGCTCTGATAGCCTGGTGGTTCTACCAAACCGCCGGAGAAGACTGGTGGAATCCGTTCGCGGTCGCCAATCCGGGAACTTGCCTTTTCCAGTGGGGAGTGGCAATAATCTTCTTGATCATCGTCAACCGCCCCCTGGCGCGTCGCTCGGTTCGGGGAGAGATGCTCCCCGGCATTACAGAGGAGTAGAGCAATGAACCTGGACGCGATTCTGATGATGGTTGTGACAATGGTGGTTATCTGGGGCGGGTTCATTGCCACACTGGTGATAGCAGCCCGGCAGGAACGCAGAGCACGCAAGGAGGGGGCAGTTGATAGAACAGGGGAATCGTGAGCAATGGGGTTCACGCATCGGCTTCATCCTGGCCGCTGCGGGATCCGCGATCGGGCTGGGCAACATCTGGCGTTTTCCCACCACCGCAGGCGATAACGGCGGCGGCATCTTCGTACTCCTCTACATCGGCTGCGTGCTTATCCTCGGCGCGCCGATCATGTTGGCCGAGTTCACCATCGGCCGGTCCGCGCAGACCAACGCCGTCGGGGCTTTCCGCAAGCTCGCCCCGGGCTCGCCATGGTTTGCCGTCGGCGGCATGGGAGTGCTTGCCGGCTTCCTGATTCTCAGCTATTACGCGGTCGTTGGCGGTTGGATTATCGGCTACCTCGTCGACAGCACCAGCGGTTTCCTCTTCACGTTTACCGATCATGCGGCTCTCGACGCCCATTTTAAGTTCGTCGCCCAGGACCCGGCTTTTTCGCTCGGATACCTGGCAATCTTCATGGGCTTCACCATCTTCATTATCTATAGAGGCGTCGGCGACGGCATCGAACGCTGGAGCAAAATCCTGATGCCGATCCTGCTCCTGCTGCTGGTAGTGGTCATCCTACGCGGCCTCACGATGCCCAACTCGCTCGCAGGGCTCAACTTCCTTTTTATCCCCAACTTCGACAAGATCGGGCCCGGGACGTTGTCGGCCGCGATGGGGCAGGCGTTTTTCAGCCTCAGCCTCGGAATGGGAACGATGATCACTTACGGCAGCTACCTCAGCCGCAAGCAGAACCTGCCGAAGAGCGCGCTGCAAGTCGCGGGACTGGACACTTCAATCGCGCTGCTGGCAGGAATGGCGATCTTCCCCGCACTCTTCGCCATCACTCCCGACCTCAGCGAATCCATGCGGGGCGGGACAAGCTTGATATTCGTTGCCTTTCCCAGAATTTTCGTTGAAATGTTCGGCGGAAATTTGATCTTCGCCCAGATGTTTGGGCTCACCTTCTTCCTGCTGGTGTTTATCGCCGCGTTAACTTCCTCAATCTCGCTGCTGGAGGTTGTGGTCGCTTACTTCGTCGACGAAAAAGGCTGGGCGCGGCGCAAGGCGGCGATAGTGATGGGAGGAATCATTTTCCTGATAGCAATACCTTCGGCGCTCTCAAACGAAAACGCCGCCCAATCGTTCACTGTGCTCGGGAAAGGCTTCTTCAGCATCGTCGACCTGATCGCCACCGAATACATGCTGCCGATAGGCGCGTTGCTGATCTCGATCTTCGTCGCTTGGCGTTGGCACAAGGCGTCCTGCCTCGAGGAGACACGAAAAGGCGGCGTGACATTCAGGCTGGGTCCGCTCTGGCTGATGATTCTGCGCTGGATCGCTCCGCTGATTATCCTCCAGATAATCGTTCTCAGAGTGGTCAACGACCTCACCGGCAATAAGATTATCGAGATCGGCCAATCATTTGTCGACGGAATGCAGTGGGTCTTCACTGCAGTTGATATGGTGCTCCTGATCGGCGTCTTGATCGGAGGCGTTTACTGCTGGTTCCGCAAAGCCAAGCCCGAAGTGGCAGTCGAATAATCAGCTTTGCGAACTCTTGCAAACGCGTAATTGACCTTTGACGATCAGGGTTACATCGAAGTATCCTGTCTCGAATTCTAGGAATACGTAAGGAGATTTTGCGCTGATGAAGGCCATCGTTCTGGTCGGTTTCATGGGAGCCGGCAAGACCGAAGTCGGCAAGGCTTTATCCAAAAAGCTGGGCCTGCCGTTGATCGACCTCGACAAAGAGATCGAGCGGCTCGAGGGCAAGACTGTCGGCCGCATTTTCTCCGAGGAGGGCGAAGATCACTTCCGGCGCCGCGAGCGGGAGGTCCTGCAGTCACTGAAGGGAGGCGACATGGTCCTCTCCGTCGGCGGCGGGGCTTTCACCACTGACGAGAACATCGCTTTGATCAACTCGATAGCCGACTCGGTCTGGATCGATTGCCCGCTCGAGATCTGCCTCGAGCACTGCGCGCGCACCCCCGGCATCAGGCCGTTGTTCTCCGACCCCATTGAAATGGCCAGCCTCTATAAACACAGAAAACGGTTCTATAAGCGAGCCAAATGCCGCGTCGAATGCTCGACCGACACGCCGGCGGAGATCGCCGACAAAGTAATTGAAGCCCTGGGGCTGGAAGTAATAAACTAAAACGAAATCTCCCTTACTTGCCTGTAATTTCTCTGTCATATATATTTACACCCACCTGCCCTCTTCGGGGCCGGCACAAGTTTTTCACGATCTTTTTCACACGAGAGCCGAGTCATGAAGAAATTCGACAGACGCAGTTTTCTCAAGACCTCCGCCGCCGGAGCAGGTATTGCGCTTTTCGGACCGCGCCTTATGCCCGCTGCCGTCACAGATGCCGACCTCGGCATCGCCACCGGCGAGGACCCCGAGGCTATAACGCGAGCCGCCGTCGACGCAGTCGGCGGTATAGGCAAGTTCGTCTCTCGCGACGATGTCGTGTTCCTCAAACCCAACATCGGCTGGGACCGCCTGCCTAACCAGGCCGCCAACACCAACCCCCTCGTCGTCGCCGCCATGGTGAAGTTGTGCCTCGAGGCCGGCGCGAAGCGCGTGCTGGTGATGGACAACAGCCTCAACGACGCCCGCCGTTGCTACACGCGCAGCGGGATCTACAAGGCCGCCACCGAGGCCGGAGCCGAAGCGCCTTTCATGAACGTGCGCCGCTTCAAGCTGGTCAACACCGGCGGCGCCGTGCTCGGTAACTGGCCGGTTTATCAGGACGCCATCGAGGTCGACACGCTGATCAACCTGCCCGTGGCCAAGCATCACAGCCTCTCGCGACTCTCGATGGGCATGAAGAATCTCTACGGCCTGATCGGCGGGCCGCGGCACCGCCTTCACCAACGGCTCGACGAGGGCATCGCCGATCTCACCGGCTTCTTCCGCCCGAAGCTGACCGTGCTCGACGCCTACCGCATCCTCAAGCGCAACGGCCCGCAGGGTGGCCGCCTCAGCGATACGGAGATGCGTAATATGGTGATCGCCGGGATCGATCCAGTCGCTGTCGACGCCCGAGGCGCGGAGCTTTTTGGCCTCACGGGCGCTGACCTCGGCTACGTCCGCGTCGCCGCCGAAAGGGGGATCGGAACCTACGACCTCTCGAAACTGAACATTAAAGAGGTCACGGTTTGAAAACAAACCAGGCCGCGGCACGCGCGGCCTGAGACAGGGAAAATCCGGTGAGAAGAAGGATTCGCCTGGCAAGCCAGATCCTGTTTTTTATCATCTTCCTCGTACTTCTCGTTCAGACCGAATACAAGGGTGAGGACACGCTGGGTGAGCCTGAGCGTGTCTTCCCCGTGGGTGTTTTCAGCGAAACCGACCTGCTATTTACGCCTAATCAGTTCATGATCCTCTATCGCGGAGACACTGTACGTGTCTTTCTTGAAATCGACCCGCTGCTGACGCTGGCCGCCACGATCGCAGCGCAGGGATTCTTCTTTTTCGCGATCGGCTTTGGAGTCGCGCTTGCGCTGGTCGTCTGGGGAGGCAAGCTCGCCGCGGGGATGTTAGCCAGGCTCGGCGCCGGCGATTCACTCATCCTCGCCGCCGGGCGTTATGTGCCGCTCACCGTCGCAATCGCGATGATGGCCTGGGCGGTGTTCCCGTTCGGTGTCGACCGCGGCCTGCCGATCCCCATGACCCTCGGCATCGCCACGGTGCTGGTGACTCTCACGCTGGGGCGGGTGTTCTGTGGCTGGTTCTGCCCGATGGGTACGCTGCACCAGTTCGTCGCTTGGCTCAGGCGCGACAAGCTCAAGGCCCGCATCTTCAAGAACCAATACATGCCGAGCCAGCGCTGGAAGTACATGTTCCTGCTCGGCCTGCTGGCCGCAGCGCTGCTGGGCTTCCAGATCACCGGCGTCGCCGATCCGATCTCGCTGGTGATCCGCAGTTTCAGCGTCGTCGTCAGCCCGGTCGTCAACCAGATCTTCAACGGCGCCTACGACCTCACCTACGCCACCGGCAACGATGCGGTCAAGGATTTCGCCGACCAGCTCTACAGCGTGGTTGCCTACCCCAACCTGCTCTCCTTCCACGAGCCGCATTTCATGGGAGCGGTGCTGATCGGCGGCGTCTTCGTTATCCTGCTGGCGCTGAACCTGCGGCGGCCGCGGTGGTGGTGTCGTAACCTCTGCCCGCTCGGGGCGCTGCTCGGTTCGATCTCCCGCAACTCGTTCTATCACCTGGAGATAGACAAGGAAACCTGCATCCACTGCGGTCGCTGCCACTCCGGCTGCCAGGGAGCCTGCGATCCCGAGTTCAAGGAGGGCTGGCGCCCGGCGGAGTGCTTCGTTTGCTTCCACTGTGTCGACGAGTGCCCGGTGAATTGCCTCAGCTTCCGCTTCGGGCCCGTCCCGGCGGAGACAAACGAGTATAAAGGCATCGACCTGAAAAAACGCCGCGCTCTCGGCGCAGTCGCCGCAGCGTTGTTGGCCGTGCCGCTGCTCAAGGCGAGCGAGCAATACAAGACCGACGCAACTCAGGGCGCCGCAGAGAAAGCGTTGTTCAACCCGTCGTTGATCCGCCCGCCCGGCTCGATCCCGGAGGAGGAATTTCTGCAGCGCTGCGTCCGCTGCGGCGAGTGCATGAAGGTCTGCCTGACCAACGCCTTGCACCCGGCCACGTTCGAGGCGGGCGTGGAGGGGCTCTGGACACCGGTGCTGGTGCCGCGCATCGGCTACTGCGAATACTACTGCACACTATGCGGCCAGGTCTGCCCCACAGGCGCCATCCGGCATCTGGATGTCCGCACCAAGATCAACACAGTGATCGGCACCGCTTTCTTCGACACCAACCGCTGCCTCCCCTTCGCCTTCGGCAAGACCTGCATCGTCTGCGAGGAGCACTGCCCCACCTCGCCCAAGGCCATCTATCTCGTCCCCGCCGACCGCATCACGCGCGACGACGCCGTCTCCACAGCCGATCCCTACGGCTTCGGCGGCGACCGGTGGGCCAGCCCGACGGAAGAAGCGGAAGCGCCTGAGACACAGGACGGAGAGTTGCAGTCCGGTCAGATAAGCCCGTTCGAAAACGACCAGGATACGCAGCCGGGGCAAATCAGCCCCTTCGGCGACGACTCGGAGTTCGATCAGGGGGAGACCGTGATGCAGCCACGCATCGACCTCGACCTCTGCATCGGCTGCGGCATCTGCGAGAAGGTCTGCGTGCTGGTCGACAAGCCGGGTGTCTACATCACCTCCATCGGCGAGACGCGCAATCCCGCCAACCGAATCACTCTCGAAGGTACGTTCGGAGAATCTCAGCAGTAGACGGCCAACCGGTAAGGAATTTACGTTGCTAGCGCAGCAATTGTACGAGCACGATCAGCTCGAAGGCCTCGTAGATTGCGCCGACCAGCAGTATCACCGCCACCAACGGCAGGATGACGAACTGGAAGACTGCGACCTTTTTGTAAGCCTCCCAGCGCGATTCCAGCCCAAAGCGCTGGGGCCGCCACAACGCCAACGGCAGCAGCACGGAGACAAACGCCGCCAGCGTGTAGGCCTGCAACTCGAGCAGGATGGTCGGCAGGTGCAACACCTTCGACTGGCCGAAGATCAGCGTCGTCGGCGCAAGGCTGAGGCCGAGTATCTCAGTGCGCAGGGCGTTGAAGATGAAGCCTGTGGCGATCGGGATCAGCGAAGGCAGGGTCAGGACGATAACCGTTCCCTGGAGGAAATTGACCGCAAAGGTGATCGCCGCGGCGAGGATGACATTGCCGCTCGAGTAGGCCCAGCCGGCCGTGCCCAGCGGCCAGGTGCCGCCGGCGAACTGGCTCTGGAACCACTGAATCAGGCTGCGCTGGCCGCTCGGATCGATGTAAGCGTAAGCAGAACCGCTGATCCAGAAGAACATCACCAGCCCGACGACTACCGAGTAGAGCCGCGCGTTGGCCGTCACCAGCCCGGCGGCGCGGCGCATCATGTTAGCCACGTGCCGCTTTTCCTCTTCAGGTTTGCGGGCGACGGCCGCCACCAGATGATAGAAGAGGAGGAAGCCACCGAGCAGGAAAAACAATTCGCCGGCCACCGCGGCCGCGAACAGGTGCGGCGGGTGCAGCATGTCGGTGGAAAAGATGTTCGGCACCAGCCTGTGTTTCTCGCCGATTTGATCGAACTCCTCGCCGATAGCCCTGCCGAGCAAGCCCGCGCGCTCGCCGAACTCGGAGACGGTCATGTCGCCGCCCGAAACAATGAGAGCGGCGTTGGGCTTTATCTCATCGACAACAGCTACTACATGGCCCGACAATGCAGAAGCCTCTTCGGGTAGAATCCCTGCGATTCCCTCACGCTCACCGGACGGCAGGATCATTTCCCGCGGTCCATCGCCGGGGCCGTATGGATGCGGCCCGAGCCAGTAGCCGCCCTCAGCGTATTCGCTACCGTTGCCCAGCAAACCGAACAGCCAGGAGGAATCGTCGCGCCTCACTTTGAGCACCCTGTAGTAGGCCTGGCCGGTGATATCGTCCGGATTTCCCGGCGCAGCACCTGCCTGGGTGACAAAGCGCGACTCTAGTTGAAGAAGCTCGACGGGTAGAAGCCGGATTCCCTCCGGCGGTTCCAAACCATCCAAGAAGGCCTGGAAACGAGCGCTGAAATCATCGCTCGGCACGCTTTTGTATTGCGCGACCGGATCGGGTTGTTCCTGCTGCTCGCCGGTTTCATCCGGTTGCTGGGGCGCTTCCGCAGCCCAGAGAATATAGAACAACTTGTGGGGCAGAGCAGTCTCGGATGCTGTTAGCGCCTGCAGCGAGAAGAGTACGACACCGAGAAACAGGAGTCCGGCCGCGATCAGCAGCCGTCTGCGCGCGAACGGTCCTTGCTCTATCGGCGTACCTGTCGCTCCGACGGGCTTTTTTGCCTGCGTATCGTCCTTGAAGAGCTTCCTGAATTGTGGTCCTGCCATGTGTTCCCCCCGATTCTCAGAGCCCGTAATCAATCATCCGCTCGAGGAAATCGCCGTACCGCCGTGCCACTTCCCCGGCTTCGTAGTTCGACATTACATATTCCCGCCCGGCTTCCCCCATGCGCTTGCGTTCGGCGTCAGACATCTCTGCCAACTCGACATACCGCTCGATAAACTCCACGTGCCCGCCACGGTAATACCGTCCGCCGCCGCAGGTCTCGATGTGATCGCGCAGGACGGCGCAGTCGCCGTTGACCAAGGCCGGCACGCCGACTCCCCAACTCTCCAACAGGGCCAGCGAAAGGCTCTCGTATAACGACGGATGGATAGTGAACGCCGAGCCGGCCAGCAACGCCCAGCGCTCTTCGTCGCTGACCCGGCCAAGGTAGTGAATCTGCGGATTGTCGGGGATCTCCATCTCGGTGAAGCCGAAGACGACGAGGTGCATGTCAGTGCGATCGTTGGGGTAGTGGCGAAAGATGAGGTCGTGCCCCTTGCCATAGCTGATGCGGCCGAAGGTCAGAGCGTACGGCTGGGGGATGTCGAATCGCGAGATGACCGCCTCGACGTCCATCTCGCCGGGCAGGTCGACACCCATGCCGACAATGCTGCGCGGGCGATGCCCCAGGTCGAAACGGCGGTTGATCAGGTCGTGTTCTGGTTTGGTGTTGAGCAGAAAGCCGCTCGGCGCGGCAAACACCTGATTGTATAGTCTCAGCTTGAGGGCCGGTTCGTCGTGGGCCGTGGGCAGCAGCACCGCCTTGTCGCCGATCTCCTGGATGCCTTTCGCTGTGGTGTAATACAGGTAGGTGAAGAAGAGGAAGATGTCGAAGCGGTTCTTCTCGCGGCGGATCGCCTCGATCAGCGCGGGAGAGACCGGCCCCTGCATACGCAGCCAGTGCTCCTCGTCCGCGTCGCGATGCGGCTCGTTGAAGACCCATCTGCTGTAACGGTCGAAGGCCTCCATGTCGCGCCCGCCCTCGATTGGGAAGCGCCGCACCTCGGTGCCCTGGATATCTTCCACACCAGGCGGAAAGTGATTCTCCCAGGTGATGTAGTCCAGCGCGGTGGTTGTGAAGACTGTGGTTTCGAAGCGGCCGCGCAGCTTGTCAGCAACCCAACGGCTGTGCAACTCCGCGCCGCCGGTGATCTCGGCACCGTATCGCTGCACCACGATGGCGAGGCGTCTCATGCCTCTTCGAAAATGTCGAACTGCTCGTGATGGACATGTTCGTCGGCGAGCAGGCTGATCTCCAACTTATAGGACTTGCGGATCTCTTCGAGGTACTGCGACATTTCCCCGGCAAGATATTCCGACACCTCGGGGTGAGCCACAACACGCAGGTTGCCGCGCACGCCCTCCTGAGCGATCTTTTCCAGCTCTCGAAGAACCTCGCAGGATACCGTCTCGTGATTCTTGACCACGGCGGTCCCGTCGCAGTAGGGGCACGGCCGGGTGCTCATCCGCTCAAGGCTCTTGCGCGTACGCTTGCGGGTCATCGCGATCAGCCCAAACTCGTTGATCTTCAGTACGGTTTTTTCGGCCTTGTCCCGTAAAAGCTCTTTGTTGAAGCGCTCGATCAGGGTGTCGCGGTTCGCTTTCCTCTCCATGTCGATATAATCGATGACGATTATCCCGCCGAGGTCGCGGATCCTGATTTGATTGACGATTTCGCGCACCGCATCGAGGTTGGTTTTTAGTGCGGTGTCCTCAAGGCTCTTTGTGCCGACGAAGCGCCCGGTGTTGACATCGATCGACACCAGCGCCTCTGTCTGCTGGATGACGATGTGTCCACCGCTGCGCAGCATCACCTTCCGGCACAAGGCGCTCTCGATCATCTCCTCGATACCGAATTCCACGAATATTGATTTCTTGCCCGTGTGCAGCTTGACCCGATTGGCCAGCTCCTTTTGGTTGCGCTGGACGAAATCGACGGCGGCGGCATAAGCATCCTCGTCGTCGATGACCACCCGCGCGATCCGGCGGTCGAAAACGTCGCGCAGCACGCGTTGCATCAGATCGAGCTCGGAGTGGATCAGTCCGACGCCGGTTTTGTCGTCATCCGCGGCGGAGGTGACCGCCTTCCAGAGGTCTTGCAGGTACTCTATCTCACGTTTCATCTCTTTGGCGGAGCAGTGGTTCGCGGCGGTGCGGATGATGTAACCGACGCTGGGATCGCGGCTACCGAGCACCACGTCGCGCAGCCGCGATCGCTCCTCTTGGGAGGTGATTTTGCGCGAGATGCCGATGCGGTTGACGGTCGGCATCAAAACAAGGTAACGCCCCGCCAGAGTGATGTGCGAGGTCACTCGCGCACCTTTCTTGCCGATGCGATCCTTGGTGACCTGCACGAGGATGTTCTCTCCCTTTTTCAGCAGGTCGCGGATAGGCCCCCTCTGCCGTCCGCGGCCTTTTGCCATGCCCTTTTTACCGGACTTGCCCTCTCCGTTGTCGGTCCACACCTCGAGCATCTTCTCGAGATTGGCAATCACATCCTCGACGTAAAGAAAGGCATCCTTGCCGAGGCCGATATCCACGAAGGCGCTTTGCATACCCTGCAGCACCTTCATCACCTTGCCCTTGTAGATGTTGCCAACGATGTTGGTGTTAGCCCGCTCGCTGAAAAAATCGGCCGGTTTGCCGTTCTCCATCACGGCAATACGGGTTTCGTACGGCCGGACGTTTGCAATGATTTCTTTTGGCATTACTTCTTTTCTCTTTCCATCGGCGAGATCAATTCGCCGTTGCATTCAATAAACAGCTGTTCTCTTATCACCTCTATCTCATTGAAGTCAAGGGAGAACGCCGCCGCTACCACCTCCGGTGGACGGGCCTGAGGGCCCTGGCGGCGCGCGTCGAGACTCAACATTACCAGCAACTCGGCGCCACCATCAGCAGTCTCCATCGACAGCACCGCCGGGCGAAGATCGAAGGTCTTCTCCTGCCCGCTTTTGTGCTTCCGCAGCCAATCGACCCGCTCGCTCTCCATGAATTTCTCGATCGCAGAGCCTTCGAACGCACCGCCGTTCAGCCTCCTGATCCGGTAGCGGGCGGCGACCGCCGCCGCAGAGAGCGATGGCTCACCCTTATCGATAATCTCCGCCGCATCGAAATACAGCCCTTGTGGTGACGAATCATTGAGGCGCTTTACCAGCTCTCCCGGCTCGTGATCGGAGAGGATTTTCGCGTCAAGGTACTCACTGCGCCCCTCCACCCCCAGTGGCAGGGCGGGCCCAAAGGAGATGCGCGGTTGCGGATGGAAGCCCTTACTGAGCGCCACCTTTACGCCGGCGCGCCGGAAAATCCGTGCCACCAGGCGAATCATGTCGAGGTGCGACAGCAGCCGGATGGTTCCGGCCTTGGAATACCGCAGGCGCCAGCGCTTCGGCTCGCCGGAGGTTTTCTCAGCCTTCGCCAAGCTAAGTTTAACCGCCTGCCTTTCATCACCGCGCCAGCGACGTTTCAGCATTGACGGCGGGCAGGCGCCGCATTCGGGGCAGTTGCGCGGGCTGCAGCGTGGAGTTGGTTCGGATCTCATCGCCCGCTCGTACTCGGTCTTCAGGAAACCGGTTTTCACGCCGGTATCGATGTGACTCCAGGGCAGAACGGCGTCGAGCGGCAATTCGCGGTAGAGATAGAACGCCGGATCGATTCCCGTCCGTTCGAAAGAACGCTGCCAGTGCTCGATGCTCAGGTGGTCACCCCAGCCGTCAAAGCGACAGCCAAGCCTCCAGGCGGCCTCGACGGCATCGGCGACCCTGCGGTCGCCGCGCGAGAGCACGCCCTCCAATAGGGAGGTGTCGATATCGTGGAACTTGACACCGATGCGGCGGACTTTTTTGACGACCTGTAGTATGTCCGACTGTTTTTGCTGAAATTCCTCTTTCGACGCCATCCTGACCCACTGGAACGGCGTGTGCGGTTTGGGAACGAAGTTGGATACGGCCGTATTGAGCTTGACGCCCTTACCGAGGCTCGCGACGCGCAACGCCAGTTCTCCGATTTCCTCTACGTCCTCTGCGGTTTCGGTTGGCAGGCCGATCATGAAATATAGCTTGATCAGCCGCCATCCGAGATCGAACGCAAGGCGCGAGGAGGCCAGGATCTCCTCCTCGCTGATGCCCTTGTTGATCACGTCGCGGAGCCGTTGTGTGCCCGCCTCGGGAGCGATAGTCAGGCCAGTCCTGCGCACGCTTGCTACCAGTTCCAGAAGCTCCTTGTCCAGACCCGAGGGACTGAGCGAGGCAAGCGAGAGGGAGACGCCTTCTGGCTCCAGCCGATCAATGAGAGCCTCCACCAGTTCGCGCAGCCCGCGGTAATCGTTAGGTGTCAGAGAGGAGAGGCCGACGTCGCCGTAGCCGGTGGCTGCCAGCATTTTCAACACCGTATCTGCAGCCTGCTGCGGGTCGCGATGGCGCTCCGGCATGTAAATCACGCCCGCTTGGCAGAAGCGGCAGCCACGGCTGCAGCCTCGCGCCAGCTCGATCGCTGCGCGGTCGTGGACGATGTCGCAGAAGGGCACGATCGATTCCGCCGGAAAAGGGTAGCGATCGAGGTCTTCGACAACGGCCTTTTTGATGAACGGCCTTGAGCCTTTGACAAGCTTGACCACCTCGAACTCACTCACCGAATCCGTGTCGGTCTCGTACAGCGACGGTGCGTAGACGCCGGGTATCCTAGAGAGTTCCTTTAGAATCTCTGATTTGCCCACGCCGGAATCCTTCAACTCCGAATGGCGCAGCATCAGCCTCGGTAGTTGCTCCTCCGCGTCGCCGATCAGGAACAAATCTATGAACGGAGCAACCGGCTCCGGGTTGAACACCGCCGGTCCTCCGGCGATCACCAACGGCGTATCATCACCACGCTCTGCGGAGCGGACCGGCAACCCCGCAAGATCGAGCATCGTCAGCAGATTCGTGTAGTTGAGCTCGTGCTGAAGCGAAAAGCCGACTATGTCAAATTCCGCCACCGGCCTGCCGGTCTCCAGGGACTGCAGGGTCTCCCCCTTTGCTCGCATGCGTGCTTCCATGTCGGGCCAGGGAGAGAAGGCGCGCTCCGCCGCCAGATCGTCATGCCCGTTGACCAGCGAGTAAAGGATACGCAAGCCCAGGTGGGACATGCCGATCTCGTAGGCGTCGGGAAAGGCGAGCAGGAGTCTGCAGCGTACAGAACCGCCCTTGACGACGCTGTTCCACTCGCCGCCGATGTAGCGCCCGGGGCGCTCCACGCTCCGTATGTCGTTGAATTCCTTCGCTCTCACAATCGGAAGAGTATAGCAGACAATGCGGGATCCAAAGACCGTGGCCTTACTTTTCGCTTCTGTGGGCATAGACGCTGATAATCAACCCAACGGCAATCATGCTTGACAGCAGCGACGAGCCGCCGTAACTGAGGAACGGCAGCGGCACGCCGGTGGTCGGGAACATGCCGATCGACATAAGGATGTTGATCACAGCCTGAAATGCGAGGAACGACACCGCCCCCACGACGATATAGATGCCTGCCACGTCGTGAACGTCTCGTAACGGCAGCAACGCACGCGCAAAGAAAGCGGCAAATAACATCAAAATCCCCACAACGGCGACAAAACCGAGCTCTTCGCTCAGCACGGAGAAAATGAAGTCGGTGTGTTGTGCGGGCACAAAACTTAGCTGGCTTTGGGAGCCGAGAAAGAGGCCCTTGCCGGCTAGACCGCCGCTGCCGATGGCGATGAGCGATTGCTTGATCTGGTAGCCGGAGTGCGTCGGATCGTCGTCGGGGTTGAGAAAACTTCGCAGGCGATCCTTCTGGTAGTCCTTGAGCACGAACATCCACGCGAAGGTGAATAGGATGAGGCCGATCAGGAGTAGAGCCACGACTGCGCGAAAGCGCAGCCCGGCGACGATGGCGACTCCCATCAGCAAGGGCACCATCGTTATTGCCGTCCCGAGATCCGGCTGAGCCGCCGTCAGCGCCATGGGCACGGCTGCCACCAAGAGCGGTTTCCACATATCGGCCAACGTCAGATAGCTCCGCTCTATGGAGGCAAACACCTTCGCCAGAATCAGTATCAAGGCGATCTTGGCGAATTCAGAGGGCTGCAAATTGAGGCCGCTGAAATCGAACCAACTCCTGGCCCCTCCCGCCGCGCGGCCGAACACTGCGAGGAAAACGAGCATTCCGAGGACAATGATGTAGATCGGTGTTGCGAAGCGCAGGATAAAACGATAGTTGACCAAGCCGACGATCAGCATGGCGAACGTGCCCACGGCGAGCACGAACAACTGCTTTAGCCAGAGTCCCTCGAGCGGACGACTATGTGTGGCGCTGTTGATCAAGACCACTCCGGCCAGGCCGAGGAATACAGCGAGGGCGGCCAGCAGGTAATCGAGACGGAATATCAGCCTTCGCTCGGTCATTCGGCGATTCTCACTCCGGCCTTGCTCTTGAGATCCTTGCGGCGCTCCGCGTAAGCGCGCAGGAATTCGGCGCCTAAAGGTACGGAACTTAAGTTAGAGGAGCCGCCGTGTTCAACGAAGATGCATACGGCAATCTCCGGCTCCTCGAAAGGAGCAAAGCAGACAAACCATGCGTGGTGGCGGAATTCCTCGGGTAGATCCTCGGGTTTCAGGCCGAAGCGCTTGCGGATCACCTGTGCGGTGCCTGTCTTGCCGGCTGCGCTGATCTGAGGAATGCGGGCTCGCACAGCGGTGCCGCCGCGGTTCACGGCGCCGTATAGCCCTTCGCGCACAACCCTCAGGTGCTCTTCGTCGATACCCACCGACCGCGGTGCCGGGTGGGGGAAGCTCTTGATCTTGCCGTCGAGATCGCGCACCCCACGCACAAGCTGCGGAGTCAGCAGTCTCCCGCCGTTGGCTACGGCAGCCATAAAGACCGCCATCTGCAACGGCGTGACTTCCAACGGACCCTGCCCGATGGACACCGAAACGGTCTCGCTCGGGTACCACATCTCGCCGCGGACTCTCTGCTTCCACTCGGGAGTGGGCACCAGGCCGGAGACCTCATAAGGCAGGTCAATGCTCGTGGTCTCGCCGAAGCCGAAGCGCCCCGCCCACTTTGCTATCCTCTCAATGCCCAGGCGGTGGCCTGTCTTGTAGAAGAAGACGTTGCAAGAGACAGTCAACGCCTCGACGACATTCAGCATGCCGTGCCCCCCCGACGCGTGGCAGTGGACGAAGCGCCCGGCGAGATTCACGGCGCCGGCGCACAGCTCTTTCCGATCCGGCGTGATAATCCCTTCCTGCAGCGCGGCGGCGGCGATTAGAACCTTCCACACCGAGCCTGGAGAGAATTTACTGGAGATAGCCCGGTTGAGCAGCGGGCTGTTGCTGTCGGCAACGAGTTGTGGGAAAAGCTCGATGTAGGAGTTGGGATTAAATGCGGGGGAGCTTACCATCGCCAAGATATCCCCGTTGTGCACATCGATGCAGACCAGCGCTCCATGCTTATCTTCGTACAACTCTTCCGCACGATGCTGAAGCTCGTAATCGATGGTCAAAAGTAGGTCCTGCCCCGGAAGTGGCTGGCTGCGCGAGACCTCTCTCATTACCCTGCCGAGGCTGTTGACCACTTGCACTACGCGGCCGTCGTCGCCGCTTAGATAAGGCTGGTAGCGTAATTCAAGACCCGTCTGGCCGACCATCGATCCGCTCCGCGCGCCGGAAAACAAGTCCGAGGTGAGCTGCGTCTCGGTTATCTCTCCCACGTGCCCGAGCAGGTGGGCGGCCGTCTCTCCCATCGGGTAGGAACGGCGATGGTCGACAGCGATCAGGACCCATGAATAGCGGCGCTCGCGGGCCTCGAAGAAGGCCATCAATTCGAAGGGAATATCCTCCTTAATCAGCAATGGCCTGAAATCGGGCAGTCGCCTCCGGCGTTGCTCAACTCTCCGCAGCTCTTGCTCGCTCGGATCGACCATTTGCCGAAGAGTCTCGATGGACTTGTCGACATCGTCGCAGAGTTCCGGAATGATGTAGAGATTAAAAGCCGGGCGGCTGTCGACCAGTACCACACTTCCGGTGCGGTCGAGTATCTTTCCTCGGGGTGCGGCGATATTTCGCTCGCGGAACTGGTTGTTCTTCGCCAGCTGGCTGTAATAGGAGCCCCTGACGATCTGCACCATCCAGTAGGTGACGGCGCAGAAGGAGAACGCCCCCACGATGAGGAACAACAGCCAGCGCGCGCGGCTTTGAAGAAGGATAACGTCGCTAGGCGACCTCATAGCGTTCCATTTTTTGCCGCTCTTCAATTCTGTTTTGGAGCAGCAGGACAGCGATCAGTCCGATCGCGGTGTTAGCAATTGCCCGTATCATTAATGACAGCGGGTCCAGCACAACCGGTAGGTTGAACGCCGAGGCGATCCCGGCCAGAAGAAACGCATCGGCTATCGTGGCGAAGGTGAAAGCCAAGGCTCTCTGAGGCGCAGCCTTGATCATCACTGCCTGTCGAAGGCTGGCGATCGCATACGCCAGAATTGTGAGCGATACAGCATTCAGCCCGATGATCTCGTTGCTGAACACATCCTGGATAAGCCCGGTAGCCAGCCCAAACAGCTGGGCATGCATCGGGCTGCGGAACAGGGCGACAAATACCACAACAATGAGAAACAGGTCGAACGGCAACGGCGCTTGGGGGAAGAGCCAGCGAAAGGCGGACGAAAAGATGAACACAGCTACCAGCAACAGCGCATAGCGAATTATCCTCACTGGATCTGCTCCTCCGACGCATCAGGCTTGGGCTTGCGTTCGACTATCAGTACCCACTCCAGCGATTGGAAAGCGACCGAAGGCATCACATCCACTTCGCGGAACGGGGGCTCCCCCGGCTGAATGCTGCTCACCACACCAATGAGTATGCCATTGGGGAATATGTCCTCCAGCCCGGAAGAAACAATCCGATCCCCCTTGGCAACCTGATCATTATCGCGAATGAATTTCAGTTCGCATGTTCTCTCGCCAACGCCGTGAATAAGCCCCCTCACCCGGCTTGACTGGATACGGGCCGCCATAGCGAAGCGCGGATCTGTCACCAGTTGCACCAGGCAACTCGTCGGCCCGACGCGAACCACCTTGCCTACCACACCTCTCGGACAGATGACGCCCTGGTACTCGGTCACGCCGTCGAGGCCGCCCCGGTTGAGCAGGACGGTGTGGGAAGAATCTCCTACGCCCGCGCCGATCACCATAGCCATTTGGGAACCGCGGTCGCTGAGATCCTCAAAAATCTTACGGAACGCATCCAGTTCCTGCAGCCCGCCGACAATCGCTAGTGTCTCGCGCAGGCGCTGGTTTTCGCGCTGAAGCCCGGCAATTTCCCCACGAAGAGTCTCGTTTTCCTTGCGCACATCCCTTAGGTCGACGTAATTACTCCAGACATCTCTCGTGCCGACGATTACATAGGAGACGGTCTGCTGCAGTGGAGAGAAAACCGCGTAAATCGCCCAGGCGAGCACGGAAGGATGGCGAGGAGCCGGCACCTGGGCTGCTATCGTGCTCAACAGCACGGCAACGATCAGGATAAAGCTCAGCCCGGTCTTATGTCGCAGGATGAAACCAATCATCGAGCGCGAGCCTCCGCTGCAGGGCTAGGGCGGCCGCTTGCTTCCCGGCCGCCGTCAGATGGTCAGCTTGCGCAGCAACTCGAAGTCCTCAAGCATTTTACCGACGCCCATCACAACCGACGTCAACGGATCCTCAGCAAGAGTGACGGGCACGCCGGTCTCCTCGCGCAGGCGCAGATCGATGCCGCGCAGCAAAGCGCCGCCGCCGGTGAGGATGATGCCCTTGTCGACGAAGTCGGCGGCGAGCTCGGGTGGAGTGATCTCGAGGGCAACCTTGACGGCGTCGACGATTGTGCTTGTGATATCGCTAAGCGCCTCGCGGACTTCCTTGTCGGTGAGCAACAGCGTCTTGGGGATCCCCTCGATCAGGTCGCGACCCTTGACATCCATCGAGATGGATTCCTCCAACGCGTGTGCGCTGCCGATCTCTATTTTGATCTGCTCGGCCGTTCGCTCGCCGACAAGCATGTTGTACTTGCGCTTTATGTACTGGATGATGGCGGTGTCCATCTCGTTGCCGGCGACGCGGATCGAGCGGCTGTAGACGATTCCGCTCAGCGAGATCACCGCGATGTCGGTCGTGCCGCCGCCGATGTTGACCACCATGTTGCCGCCGGGTTCGGTGATCGGCAGGCCTGCGCCGATCGCCGCCGCCATCGCCTCGAGGACCAGATGGACCTCCGAGGCCCCGGCTCGCAGGGCGGTGTCCTGGACAGCGCGTCGCTCGACCGGCGTTATCCCGCTGGGAACGCAGATCACGATGCGGGGCCGGATCCAACGCCTGCGGTTACAAGCCTTTCGGATGAAATACTCCAGCATCTTCTCGGTCACTTCGAAGTCGGCGATCACGCCGTCCTTCATCGGCCTGATGGCAATGATGTTGCCGGGCGTGCGGCCCAGCATCTCCTTGGCTTCCTGACCGATCGCTTCGACTTTGTTGTTGTTCTTACGGTTGATGGCGACGATCGAGGGCTCGCGGATCACAATACCCTTGCCCTTGATGAAGAGCAGTGTGTTGGCAGTGCCCAGATCTATCGCCAGGTCGTTGGTGAAAAAGGAGAAGAGATTCTTGAACGCCATATTCTGTTCCCAAGTGAGATCTCAGAAGTCCACGCGGACCTCCCCCGTTACTGTGGCTACGTTTTCCGGTCGATAATAGGCGGTGACCACCACAGTGATGATGCCCCTCACGTCGACCGGCTGCTGATGACGGAAAGAGCCGTCCGGCGCGACGATAACCCTGCGCTCGCTCGGAATTGCCCTGCCATCCGCCTCGAGTCGTATCTTCACCTTGGCCCCGGGCTCGGTCTGTCCCAAGATGGTGATGAGGTTGCTCTGCGCGGTGATCCGCCCGAGACTCAGAGTCGGAGCCGCCGGGATCTCCGCCCTGCCCATCTCGGCTGAGCGCACTGTAAACGGCCACGGGCCTGCCGGCTCGCTCCGGGCATCGCCTCTGCCAAGGGCTTCCACCCGCCAGTAATACCTTCCTTCGGCCAATCCGGCAAGAGCGAAATTGAGGTTGGAGGATTGGCGGGTCGTTATCAACCTGGCAAAAAGCAGGTCGGTCGCTACCTGGGCTCGGTAGCTGGTGGCTCTTTCTACTCTGCGCCAGCGGAAGTCGATGTCCAGCCGCTCTTGGCCCTCACGCAGAAAGATGCTCCCTGCCACGGGACTCACCGGCTCGGGCGCTCGCAACAGAATTCCCTGTTGCGGCTCTGCGCTTTCCAGGTCAGCCTCCACGATCGTTCCCGCCGGGTAACTCATCTCCCTGCCCGAAGCAGAATCCTCGACAAGGCTCGCCGATCCGCTAAAGACTTCAAGCCGCAACGAGTCTTCCCTGACCTGAAGCCGCACCGAGGAAGGCTGCTCAAGTTCCAGCTTGTGGCCCGGAGCACCGACAATGAGCCCTTTTCCGCCCGGTGAACCCGGCATCCTGAGGCGAATCGTCCCTTCCTCAAGGATGAGATCCTTGTTGGTGCCGCTACTTTTATCCACGACACGTAACGTGCTTCCTGGCAAAAGAATTGCCTCCAGCTCATCGACCGTCGAACGTATCAGCGCCAGCCCGTTTCTTTCGCATCGATAGCGATTTGCCGGCAGCAGATCATCACCTGTGTTCACCGGAATTTCATCGGCGGCGTCATCTTCGGGCGTTACGATAACCAGATTGCCGCTCAGCGCGGACAAGTAAAACCTGGGCGGCTCGGGAATCCGCTTGAATCCGCCGGATGCGGGCGCAACCGGGAAGAACAACAGATAGAAGAATGCCGCGAGGACCACCAACGACACCAAGGCCCCGGCGAGGGTCTTGGCCGCGACTTTACCAGGCCGTGTTTCCGGCCGAAACGGTTGCGTTGATTTCGGCATAACTCGTTGTTCTCTAACGAACTTCCAGCAATCACTCTATCATGACAGCGCGCTCTCGACAATGCCGTTCACACCGCGGTGAGCGAGCGGGCCAGCGTCAGAACAACAACCTCTTCCGCACCGGCACGCCTCAGAACTCGCGCACATTCCCGCACCGTCGTTTCAGTGGTCGCCACGTCGTCGACCAGCAACACCTTCTTTCCCCTCAGTAGCCGGGGAATGACGGCTTCGAAGGCGCCCCTGACGTTGCGGCGTCGATCATCGGGCTCCAGCAAGCTCTGGGGCGGTGTGTTTCGCACCCGCTTGAGTTCCCACAATGCCCCATGTCTCGGGATCGGTTTGCCGAGCTCACCTGCCACGGCACGCGCCAGGATGCGGGATTGGTTGAATCCCCTTTCGATCCTGCGCAGCGGATGGAGCGGGACAGGGATCACCAGATCGGCATCGCGCAGCCCGCGGATTCCTGCTACCCACCCCGCAAGACGCCGGGCGAACTCGCACCCAAGATCAAGCATCCCCTCGAACTTGAACAGGCGGATCATTTCCCGCAACGGCGTTTCGTAGCGGTAGAGCGAGCGCATCATCTTGTAAGGGACCTGCTTGACGCGGCAGCGGGAACAGAAGTAAGCGTCGGGCAGGTCTTCCGGTGTGGACTCAATCGGAATACCGCACCGGAAGCAGACTGCGTCGCCGATCTCGCGGATGCCGCTCCAGCACTGACGGCAGACGTTGACATGCAAATCCGCTTGCGGTTGCCGCTCTCCACAGACATAGCAAAATGAGGGGAAAAACAGGGTGGAAACCGGCTCTATCAGGCTGCGAAGGCTGAATTCCAATCCATTTCCTCCGCCCGGCGACATTCATATATCGCCGGATTCTTCATGATATACTCGCCTCACGGTGTGATTGTGGACAATGTAGAAGAACTCATCGTCGATGTAAAGGGACTGACGAAACGCTATCCCGGAACCCGCCACCCGGCTGTGGACGGCCTCTCGCTTCGCATCCGGCGAGGCGAGATCCTCGGCTTCGTCGGCCCCAACGGCGCCGGCAAGACCACCACGATCAAGATGCTGCTCAACCTGGCCTGGCCCGATTCCGGCGGAGGTAGAATTTTCGGCTACGACATTATCAGGGATTCGGTGGCGATACGGCGCCGGATTGGTTTCATGTCGGGTGAGGTCAGGCTTTATAACTCCATGCGGGGAGATGAGCTGCTGCGGTTTCTCCTATCGCTCCACGGCGGTGGAGACAAGGAAAGAGTCAGGGATTTGATCGAGATCTTCGACGTCCCGCTGCACCGCAAAATCAAGTCGTACTCGAGCGGACAGAAGCAAATGCTGGCGATGCTTGCCGCCCTCGGCCACAAATCCGACCTGCTGGTTCTTGATGAGCCCACGAAGGGTCTCGACCCGAGCAAAAAGATGCTCTTCCTGGAGCAGGTCGAAAAATGGCCGGAGCAGGGCGGCGCGGTGTTGATCAGCTCGCACGTGCTGAGCGAGATCGAGCACATCTGCACTCACGTCGGGTTCATCCGCGAAGGCGTAATGATCGCCGACGAAGAGATAGAAGCGGTACGCAGCAGGCTGGGATCGGTGATCGTGGCCACCTTCGAGGATAGCGTGGAGGAGCGCCACCTGATGCTTGCGGGGGTACGCCGTGTTATACGTCGCGGTGCGGAATTTTTCATCGAGACCGGCGGCGAGGGCGATGGCCGGGCCGTTCTGCGCGCGCTGACTGAACTGCCGGTCAGGAGTCTGCGCTACCGTAGCGCTACGCTCGAAGATATCTACGAGGGAATTTACCTGAATGAGGATGCTGGGCAAACTGATCAGGGATGAGTGGATTAAGATCCTCGCTTTTACGATCTTGATGTCAGCCGTCTCCATCGTACAGGTCCTCTTCTGGCCGAAGATCAAAGTGATGGTGCCGTTGGTGCTCGAACAACTGCCGGACTTCCTCCAGGGAATGGTAGGCGGCATCGCCACCGAGGGCTTCATCTTCTACATCATTACGCAGCAATTGATTAAGAACGGTGTGATCTTTGGCACAGGCCTGGCGATCCTGCTGGGCGCCTCGGCAATCTCGCGCGAGACGGAAGCAGGCACATTGGAACTCCTGCTTTCGCGGCCGGTTTCGCGCTCGCGCATCCTCGTCGAGAAATTTGTTTTCAACGCGGTCGCCCTCTCGATACCCGTTATTTTTTCGACGATGATCGCTTGGCCTGCCGCGATGTTGGTTAACGAGGCGATTGATCCCCTTGCCCTTCTGATCGCTGCCATCTACTGCTACCTTGTGTTGCTGGTGATCTTCGCCTTCACTTTTATGATCGGGGTTGTTCTGGACGAGCAAATGAAGGTGCTGTCAACCAGCCTGGCACTCTGTATCGTGATGATGCTGCTCGTCATCTTCGAGGAGACAATGTATTTCTCGCTCTACGGCTACATTTATCCGGATGTGTTGAGGCCGATCTTCGTGGCGGGGAGAGTGCCCTATCTGCTGGCATTCGCCATGGCTCTGATCAGCGCCAGCTTCCTCGTGCTGTCTTATCTGCTGTTTCGGAAGAAAACGATCTAATTGCCCACGCGTGCGTAGGGCAGGACTTCAGCGAAATAAAGCTCTTGGAACAGAACGCGGATCAATCTGCCCCTCGCGATAAAGGGGCTCAGCTTAGCGTGCAGTTCCTCCTTAAGTGCCTCGATGCCGTCGCCGTATGCCAGCTCAGCATAGCTCTTGGATTTGAGTGTCCTCAACATCAGATCCACCATGCGGTGGTACTTGGCTGGATGGTCGTTGAGATCGTCAGCCACGCTGCGGTTATCGACCTCGAGCCTGATCTGGACTCGCACCGCGTAGCGTCCGTCTGCCCCGGCGAGATTAACGATCAGAGGTGGCTTGACGTGAATGAACACCCGCTTGCCCTCGCCGCGGATGAAATCGAATCCGGCGATGCTGACGTCCTGTATTGAGCTCCCCTGTTCTCCAACGCCGTCCGAGGGCGCTATTACACGGAACGTCAGGAACCATGCGCCAATGGCAAACAGCACAATGAAAAAAAGCACGATCAGCATTTTCACGAAACGCGGCAGCCGGCGTGCTTTGAGCTCCGCCTCGAAAGAACGCTGCTTCTTTGAACGCGGTTTGGGCTCCTGGACCACCGTTTCTCTGCCCCTGTCTGCTAGACAATACAGCTAAATGTACGATTCCAATTCAACAATCGCAAGACGCCGGTGGAATCGGTGGACGAAAGCGCCGTTTCATAGAGCACCAACAAATCCATTGGGAATTCAGCTTTGTCGCGTAGCTTCAGCCAGGTAAGCGGCTTGGCGGTTGTGAATATATCCCCGGCGACCCACAGCATCACCCACATCAACAAGCGTTGATCTCCAGGAAGTCATCCTATGTAAAGAACGCCGCCGCGCCGGGTAAGCGGAGCGGCGGCATCGTGAATCTATATAATCAGCGGAAACCTGCTTTCAGCTTTAGGCTTCTTCTGCAGGTCCCTCCTCCTCGGGTTTCGCCCGCAGCGAGTTCCAGAAAAGCCAGGCTGTGAGCAGGAAGATCATGACAAAACCGATCAGGTTTGCCATGTTGGCCTCCATACCCATGAGGTAGGTGTTGGAAACCTCATTGGCATTGTAGGAGCCGTGGATAACAGCCAGTAGGTTCTCCCCGTTGAAGGGGATGATCCTCAGCACAGCTTCGAGGATCTTGAACAGCGCTGCGCCCGCGATGAAACCACTGGCGATGAGCACGCCCTTTTGGTAGCGGGCGTTGGCCAGTTCCTTTTCCTTGCTGCTCTTCTTCAACAGCCAGGCTGCAAAGGCGCCGAGCAGCAGTGGAGTGTTGATCTCCTGCGGCAGATACATACCGAGGCCGAATGCCAGCGCGGGAACGCCGACAAAGTTCATGAGCAGCGCGATGATGATGCCTATGCCGAAGAGCATCCAGGGGATGATGGCGGTCGGATCCATGAAAGTGATGATCACCTCGCGCATCAGGTTCGCCTGCGGAGCCGGCATCGCCGGGTTGGCAATGATCTGGCCGGTTGCCGGGTCGGTGATGAGGAAGCCGAAGGCGCTGTCGATCAGCATGATCGCCAGGCCGACCAACGCCGCGCAGACGATCGTGCCGATTATTTTGCTGCGCTGCTGTTGCACCGGCGTCGCGCCGAGCCAATAGCCGACCTTGAGGTCGCTGACGAAACCGCCCGACATACTCAGCGCAGTGCAGACGACGCCGCCGATGATCAGCGCGATGAACATTCCGTTCGGGCCGCTGAGCCCGGCAGCCAGCAGAAACACGGAGCTGAGGATCAGTGTCATCAGGGTCATGCCGCTGACCGGGTTGGTGCCGACAATAGCGATGGCGTTGGCCGCCACCGTAGTGAAGAGGAAGCTGATGACGAAGACGACCAGCAAACCGATCAGCGTGTAGTTTATCGCGCTGCCGGTCACAAAGTAGAAGAAGACGGCCATCACTATCAGCGCCGCCCCCAAAAGGCCGAGGATCAGCTTTACGTTCATGTCGATCTGGGTCCGGGGTATGGCTTTGGAATCACCCTTCTCACCCCCGGAAATGCCCTTGAAGCCGATCTTGAACGAGTCGATGATAACCGGCATGCTCTTGATGATGCCGAGGATGCCCGCGGCGGCGATGCAGCCGATACCGATGCGCTGCACGAAGTTACGGAAGATGATCTCGGGCGTCATGCTGGCCACGGCGATTGACGTAGTCCCGGCAACCATCGAGGCATCGGGGAAGCTGCCGATCACCCAGCCGAACAACGGCACCAGCACCATCCAGCTCATGAAGCTGCCCATGACGATTATCGTCGCGTAGCGCATGCCGACGATGTACCCAAGCCCGACGAAGAAGGCCAGGCTCTCCATCCGCACCACCATCTTTGTGTTGGCGGTGAATTCCTGGAACCATCCTCCAAACGCGCGCCAATTGAAGTGCGAACCCCAAAGGCGCAGGCCGTCGCAAAGGAAGTCGAAGATGCCGCCGATAACCATCGCGATCGCCAGCACGCCCGCCTGCTTGCCGGCTTTTTCACCCGTCACCAGAATCTCGTTGATCGCCGTCGCCTCGGGGAACGGCAACAGCCCGTGCTGGTCGGCGACAAAGTACCTCCGCAGCGGAATGAGGAAGATGACGCCGAGCAGGCCGCCGAGCAGCGAGACCATGAATACCGTCAGCAGATTCGGCGGCGAAATTTGGCCCGGATAAATGGTGGCCAGCATATAGAGCGTCGGCAGGGTGAAGACCGCTCCGGCGACGATCAGGCCGCTGGCTCCTCCGACACTCTGGATGATGACGTTCTCGAGAATCGTGTTTTTACGTCGGAATAGCTTGCCAATGCCGATTGCCAGGATTGCGATCGGGATCGCCGCCTCGAACACAGTGCCCGCCCGCAAACCCGACACCGCAGCCGCCAGCGTGAAGACGGCGGCCAGGATGATGCCGATAACGACCGAGCGCGGCGTGACCTCCGGGATGATTACTTCCGGCGAAACGTACGGAGTGTAGACCTCCCCTTCTTTGAGGGGGCGGTATGCCGACTCCGGCAACCCCCTCTTGCCGCTGGAAACTTCCATTACGGTTCCTCCCCTGCTTGTTAGGAACTGACCCCTGATTTGGCTTGGCTAAGAGAACACCTATTTGGACCACCGCAGTATAATTCCCGCCCGCAGTCCCTTCAACCGTTCATTTGCCCTCCAAGCACACCTGCTGCAGAGTATGTCCGCATCTGCGGCGTTGCCGACGGGGTCGGTGCGGTGATAAAGTCTCGCCTGAATTTCAGGAGAATGTGACAGCGATGAGCAATCGATACCGCTTTCCCCCCAGCCCGACGGGACACCTGCACGTCGGCAATGTCCGCACGGCACTCTACAACTGGCTGCTGGCCCGCAAGGATGGGGGCACATTCGTACTGCGCATCGAGGATACCGACGCGGAACGCTCGACGCGCGAGAGTGAGGATGCTCTGCTGCGAGACCTCGAATGGCTTGGCCTCGATTGGGATGAGGGCCCCGGCATCGGCGGACCTTACACCCCCTACCGCCAGAGCGAACGCGAGACGCTTTATCAGGAATACACGAAAAAACTGCTCGAGGGCGGCCAGGCTTATTACTGCTTCTGCTCGCCGGACGAGTTGAAGGCGGAGCGCGAGCGCGCGTTGGCCGAAGGGCGCCCGCCGCGCTACTCGGGCAAGTGCCGCTCGATAGCGCCGGATGATGCTAAACGCAGGATTAACGGCGGCGAGACGGCAGCGGTGCGCTTCCGCGTCGAGGAGGGTTCTGCGGTCGCCTGGGATGACCTGGTACACGGGACGCTCTCGTTCGAGCGGGAGATCATCGGCGACTTCGTTATCGTCCGCTCCGAGGGCCTGCCGGCCTACAACTACGCGGTGGTGCTCGACGACGCGCTGATGCGCATAAACCGCGTGCTGCGCGGCGACGACCATATCTCCAACACGCCGCGCCAGATTCTGATCTACGAGGCGCTCGGCTTCCCCACACCGCGTTTCGGCCACCTGCCGATGATCCTCGGCCCCGACGGCTCGCGACTGAGCAAGCGCCATGGCGCCACCTCTGTAGATGAGTTCCGCAGAAGCGGCTACTTGCCTGAGGCACTGATCAATTACCTCGCCCTGCTCGGCTGGAATCCAGGAGACGAGCGCGAGGCGTTCACGCTGGGTGAACTTGTCGAAGTCTTCTCGACCGACAGGATCAACAAATCGGCAGCAACTTTCAATATCGACAAGCTCGGCTGGCTCAACGGCCAGCACATGCGTTCGCTGCCCGCTGAAAGTGTTTTCGAGCACGCACTGCCCTTCCTGCTGATGAAAGGCTTCTTCGCCGGCCCCCCGCAAGGGGAGATCCATGACTGGGCACTGCTTCTCACGCAGGCTTTCGCGGGATCGGCGGCCTCGCTGAAGGAGATTGCCGAGGGCGCAGCCTTGGTCTTCGAGTTCGACGCTGCCGTGGCTCTTGCCGATCCCGAGACGGGCGACGAGTTGCGTGGCGAAGGAGTAGAACAGGTCCTCACCACATTCCTGGAAGAGTCGAGAGGATTCGATCCACTCGATGTCGAAGGTTTCAGGTCTGCTGCGAAGGCCGTCGGCAAGCGCACCGGCGTGAAGGGTCGGGGGCTTTTCCACCCACTGCGTGTGGCCATCACCGGCTGCAACGTCGGGCCGGAGCTCGACAAGCTTGTCCCGCTGCTGGAGGCGGGCAAGGGCCTGCCTCTGCCGAAGCCCGTGATGGGTGTTCGCGAGCGCATTGAGGCGACAGTCAAGCACCTCAGGGAGGGTTAGGCGTTGCCGCTTATTTACGGCATCAATCCGCTGCTGGAGCAGCTTTCGACGGACCCGGCGAAGCTGGAGCACGTCTATCTTCAGAAAGGCCCCTTGCACGGCCAGCTGGGCAGGGTGGCACGTCTGGCCCGCGAGACCGGCGTGGCCTTCAGTTTCGTCGACAAGAAGGCTCTCACCCGGATGGCTGACGGGGGAGCGCACCAGGGAGCGGTGGGCGAGGTGGGCGAGTACGAATACGCGCAACTCGATGACATCCTGAACTCACTCTCGAAGCCCGCGCGGTTGGTCATCCTCGACGGCGTGCAGGACCCCCGCAACCTCGGCTCGATCGTGCGCACAGCCGTCTGCGCCGGCGCCGACGGCATTGTCATCCCCAAGCGCAACGCCGCCTCGATGACGGCCACCGCAGTAAAGGCTTCGGCAGGCGGGGCAGCGACGGCAAAGGTCGCGCGCGTGACGAATCTCGCCCGCACGCTTGAGGAATTGAAGAAGAGGAATATTTGGTGCGTCGCCGTCGAGGCGACGGGTGACTCGGTCGTCGGAAAGCTCGACCCGAATCTCGATTATGCCTTCGTCTTCGGCGGCGAGGGTGAAGGAATCCGCCGCCTCCTGCGCGAGAAGTGCGATATCGCCGCCCGCATCACGATGCGCGGTCCGCTCGATTCGCTTAACGTGGGTGTCGTTGTCGGAGTGGTCCTGTTTACGCTGAGTCCGGATTAAGCGGAATCCCTACAAGAACGGACCGCAATACGCTATACTCTTGCGTCTTGTAATCCTTATGAGGACAACCATGAACCTGGTACCGATAGTTATCGAGAAAACCGCCGAGGGAGAGCGGAGCTACGACATATACTCACGGCTGTTAAAGGACCGCATGATCTTCCTGAGCGGCGAGATCAACAACAAAAGCTCCGACCTGATCACCGCCCAGATGATTTTCCTCGGGCAGGATAATCTGGATAAGGACATCCTGTTCTTCATCAACAGCCCGGGCGGCTCGGTAAGCGGAGCGCTGGCGATCTATGATGCGATGCGCTTCGTCACGCCGGACGTCGTCACCATCTGCACCGGCATGGCCGCCTCGGGCGGAGCGTTGCTGCTGGCGGCGGGAACTCCGGGCAAGAGGGCAAGCCTGCCCAACGCGCGCATCATGATTCACCAGCCGCTGGGCGGCGCCGAGGGCGACGCGGTCAACATCGAGATCCAGGCGCGCGAGATCCTGAAGCTCAAGCACCGGCTCAACGAGATCCTAGCCGAGTGCACGGGCAAGACGGTTGAGCAGGTCGGGAAGGACACCGACCGCGATTACTGGCTGTCTTCCTCAGAAGCGAAGGACTACAAGCTAGTGGACCGGGTGATCACTTCGCTATCCGAAATTTAATACCTGCTTACCGATAACGCATTGAAGCAACGGTGCCGTTTCCCAGCCGGCCGAAGCTGCCGTTATTTCTTTTCCTCAAGCTCCGAAAGCGCCTGCACCGCAGGCTCATAACCGTGTTCTGCTGCCTTGCGGAAGTACTCAGCCGCCTTCTCGAGGTCCTTCTCCACGCCGACTCCCTGCTGGTGCAGCCTGCCCAGCGCATAGAGCGCGGGTAGGTATTCCATCTCCGCCGACTGCTTGATCAGGGTGACGGCCTGATCGATATCCTTATCGACGCCGTTGCCGGCAAGATACATGGCACCCAGGGCAAACTCTGCTTCGGCTACCCCTGCTTGAGCGGCTTGGCTGAACCACTTCGCTGCTTCCGCGGGATCGGGATCGATCCCCTCACCGTACATGAATACCTGCCCAATCCTGTAGGCGGAGTAGCTATATCCTCCTTCAAAACCCTGCTTCAACAATTCCAACGCCTTGGCCGTATCCAGATCAGCCAAACTACCGTCCAGATACATTTCACCGGCGTAATGAGATGCCTTTGCGTTGCCGGCTGAGGCGGATAATTCAAACAGCCGCAACGCTTCGGACGGTTTCCTTTTTACACCCAAACCCTGGAGGTAAAGCATGCCGAGGTTGAATTGGGCCTGGTTGATCAACTCTGTATCGGTCTGGCCCTTGTAGGGAACCCGCAGGGCAGCCCTTTCGAACCACTTGGCAGCCTCCTTGTAGTCCTGCTCGACGCCAGCACCCTCGAAATAGATACGGCCCAGGGCCATCTGAGCTTCGGTAAGACCCTCCCTGGCAGCGCGGATGTAATTGGTTATTGCCTGCTCGATGTCCTTCTCTATCCCGTAACCGTTCTCGAAGCAGAGGCCGAGGCGATAAATTCCCGGATAGTATTTCTGGCTTGCAGCGAGCTTGGCGTTTCCGAATGCCTGGGCGTAATCCTGCTCCACCCCGGTTCCGCTGAGATACATATCCGTCAGCAGGCACAAAGCCCAGGGATCGGCATCCTTGGCTGCCTGGCGGAGGTAAACCAGGGCCTCCTTGTAGTTCTGCTGCTGATAGAGCTCGTAACCCCTGACGAAATCTACGCTGGCCCTGACGTACTTACCTTGTCTTTGGACGCCCGGATCCGCCGCCATCGACTGGCACAACATGCAAATCAGAAGCAGGCAAGCAAAAGAGGACACGCGGAGAACCGGGCGCGAGCGCGGGGTATTCCCAACACTCATGATAATCGCCTCCGTCCCTCGGAAAATCTAATCTGGAGGGATGTGTTTTTGAATATAGCTCGTTTTGGCAAGCACCTCAAACAGGGCCGCGGTGAATGGCCCTTGGGAACACAAACAAGAAAATAAGAATGCCCTGTTCTATAAGGATAATCAGATGCACATTCGATAATCGAAAAACTAAATGGTGCTTACGACATCGCCGACGATAATCTCTGCGCCCCGCAGAACGCGGGCGAAGATCCCCTCGCGGGGCATGACACAGTCGCCGGCTTCGTCGTAGATGGCGCAGCGATTATGGCATTCCTTGCCGATCTGGGTGATCTCAAGCTCCGCCTCGCCGATCCGTAGGCGGTCGCCGATCTTAAGCTTGAGCAGATCGATCCCTGAAGTTGTCAGGTTTTCCGCGAAAGCACCGGGGCCGACGTCGAGGCCGGTCTCTGTCATCTTGTCGATGCTCTCCCGCGCCAGCAGGCTGACCTGGCGATGCCACGGCCCCGCGTGGGCGTCGCCCTCGATCCCGTGACCTTCCACAAGGTGCGCGGAGGGTACGTTCGATTTCCGAATGCCTTTCTTCTCGCTGATCGAGATGGCGACGAGTTGACCGGTCACCTTCAATCCCCAGATCTTTCCGCAAGCGATATTAACGGCCGCCCCTACCGGCGGCAACTACATCAGAGCTTTGGCACCTCGACCACGTAATGGTTGACCAGAGTCGGCGTGCTCCTGATGCCGAGCTTCTCGAAAGCCTCCCTATCGACAACGGGAAAGTACTCCGCAAGCACCTCTGCAAGGCCGTTTCCGTCGTCGGTGAAAGGTGCCTTCTCGCGGAAGGTGCGCGTTTCGCCCGCTGCAAGCTCGACGTAGACCCACCGCAGGCCTCGGTTGCGCGCGCCGGGAAAGCGCGTCGTCAGTTTGAGACCAAGCGACCTGGTCTCCTTTGTGAGGTTGCTGATCGTCAGAGCAAACTCTTTTTCTCTTCCAGTTTCAGTGCGGCCTGTTTCGGCCTCGAAAATCAATTCGCCGATTTCGAAGATATTATCGATCGAATAGAGTAACTCAATCCGCTCTGAGCCGCCGAAGCTGCGGAAGTTATTGCCCCTGTTGAAGTCGGGCAGAGTGCGGTCGGGATCGATCTCCACGCGCCGCAACTCGCCGCCGCCCTCGAATTCAACCCATGTTTCCTCGCCGGCGATCTCTACCTCCCGGGTCTTCTCCTCACCGCCTTCAAAGACCGCTCTTACCGACACGGCCTCGTGCGCGTCGCCATGGGATACGATCTTTACCCTGACGCCGGCCCGGTCATTGCGAACGGCATCGACAGCGTAATCGAGCCTGACGCTTCCCCGAACCCAGTCATCGAAGAACTTCTTAATCGAGCCACCGGCTGCCGAATCCGCAAGGGCTTCGATTTCCACCAGAGTCATTTCATTCCCGGCACTGCGGGAAGCCAGCTCTTCGATGAACCGGTTCCAACCACTCCGCCCGAGCCTGCGCTCCAGCATGCCGACGACCCAGAGACCCTTGCTGCGGGCAAGCACTTGCGTCACGTCGAGGCCGGAGATGAGGGCTTCCTTGTAGTTCTGCGCCAGGGAGGTACTGAACTCCGAAGCAGCGGCATTGAGGTAAAACTGCCGGACGTTATCGAACACCGGCCCGCCCAGGAGGGCATAGTCTGCGTATTTTTCCGCGAAGGCGAGCACCAGCCCCTCGCGCAGCCAAGGAATATCGCCGTCGGGCTGGCGCACGCGCTCGGCCCAGTAAGTCCGGGTGAGCTCCATCGAGACCCGCCAGCTGAGGTAGTTGGCCGCAAACACACCCCCGAAGCGTTCAGCCATCTCCCCGAGATCATCGCGGACCACCACGACTCGCGGCTGGAAGTCGCCGGGCAGGTAATCGTCGGCCGCCAGCACTATGTCGATCCGCTCGCGCTGAAAGCCTGGAATCCGCTCGGCAAAGTACTTATGTGCCTCGGCCGCGGAGCCCATCAGGTTCTCGGCCCACCCTTCCGAACCCTCGCGCATGAAGATGCCCAGATCGGTGCCGGCTACCTCTGCGCGCTGGGCGATGAATATCGGGCTGGCCAGAATCGCCAACGACGAAGCGGACGGATCGCGTAGATTATAGACCCTTCCTTCACCCGACTCTTGCTCTGTAACTTGAGATGCCGAGTGGGCAATTATCCCCGGACCGAGCAACTTGAACACCACCTCGAAGGCGGCTGAAGCCGATGCGGGTTCCGTCACGCGCGGATACCAGCTGTTCCAGACTCCCCCGCGGCGGTTGTCGTCCAGGAGGATGATTCCCTCGTTCTCCGGAACAGCCGCCAGGCTGAAAGCGATCTCAAGGACAAGATCGCCCCGCGGCGCCTCCGGCAACTCCACGGCCGCGCCGGAAGGTCCGTCGAAAACGCCGGCCTCCTGGCCGTTGACCGTCACACGGCCCAGCTTAAGCCTTCGGCCGTCACCAAAATAATTGGAAATGAAGACCACATCTTCCGGGGGAAGGTCATTACCCGACAAAACAATCCGAGCCGTCCCGGAGAGGGTGGAGGTGGCAAGATTCAACTCGACGTCAATCGAATATTTCACATCAGCCCAGGCTTGCAGGGGCAGGAACATGACACCCAGGAGTGCCGCCGATACTGCCATTCCGCCGACCACTGACTTGACCATCAAACCCATTCGCTCTCTTCCTCGGAACCGGGCGGCTAACAACCCGTTTTCAATCATTCATGCATTATTTCCTGCGAGAGTAATAATAACCCATGGATGCGAATATAAGCAGCGCTACACCGTCAGCCAATCTTATCACCTGCAAACGGGTAGCTCCGAAAGCTATTGTTGTAGCGCGGATTAAAGCCGTTTCATATAATTGACTCGAGATTCCACAGGCTGAATTTGGAAACGGAGAACCGTGGATTTGCCCCGTATCGGGGGCATCGACAGGAGGATTATGAATGAAGAAATATTTGACTGCCGCCGCAGCTCTGTGCCTGGTGCTTGCGCTCGCGTCATTCGCGGCGCAGGACACCATTAATTGGAAGACTCTAATCAAGTACCTTCCCGAGACCTTCAACGGCATGCCTCAAAGCGAAGAGCCGGAAGGTATGACCTCCTCCGCCGGCGGTTACGTGGTCTCGGAAGCCAGCGCTAGCTATGGTGATGATGAAGATGGTGAAGTCTCCATTATCTTCGGCACGATGGCCGGGGCGCAATTCGAAGCCCTCAGCCAAAGCGCGGCCGTAAGCTACGACTCTTCCGACGGCTATTACCGCTCGACGAAGATTCACGGCTTCCCAGCGGTGGAGCAGTACGACCGGGAGGACAAGAGCGGCACGGTGATGGTCATGCTGCCGAACAAAGTTATAGTGACGGTCACGCTGGACGAATGCGAAGACACCGCGATCTGCCTCTCCGTGGTGGAATCGATGGACCTCAACGGACTGGCAAACGAGAAAGAGTAAAGCACGAAAGATAGTGGCAAGCCGACTGCCGGTGCATCGCCGTCACGGAAGCTTTGGTATCAGTAGAAGAAGGGATTGTAGGCGCGCTCTACCGCCACGGTAGTCGCAGGGCCGTGGCCGGGGTAAAGAATGGTGTCCGGCGGCAGGCCGAAGAGCTTCTCGCGCACGCCTGACGTCTCCTGCTCGAAATGACGCCGGTCGCTGGTGCCGCCGACCGCCGCCGCAAAGAGCGCGTCGCCGACAAATGCAACTCCTTCCGCAATGAAAGCCACCGAGTCGGCGGTGTGGCCCGGAATCGCCGCTACTTGAATCTCAAGGTTGCCCAGTCTGAAGATTTCGCCGTCTGAAATCCTTGTCTCGTTGGGATACTCATCACTGACAGCCACAACGGGCAGGTCGAATTCGCTTTTCAACTCGCCGACGGCTGCATTGTGATCGTAATGACTGTGGGTCAGATAAATAGCCTGCAGATCGATGCCCTCCTGCCCGATCACGCCGCGTATCTCGTCGCTGAACTCCGAGGGATCTATGATTGCCCCGTGGTGCGTTTCCGCACACCAGCAGAGGTAACAGTTCGACGCGTTGACTGATGTAATAAATCGCTTGACCCTGGGCTTCATCATCCCACTCCTCTCCGACTTCAACGCCGCAGGCCTTCGATATTGGCGGCGGTCTTGAACACTTCATCGCTGACGATTGCGCGGCGGAACATCGCCCGCTCTAGTATCGCACCTGCAAACTTTGCGCCTTCGAGGCGCGCGTTCTGGAAATTCGCCTCGCGGGCTATCGCGCCGCTGAGGTCCGCCCCTTGCAGCTGTACGCTGTAGAGGTTGCACAACCCCAGCCGCGCCCTGTGGAATATCGCCCCGTTGGCTTGGGCAAAACTAAGATCCGCGCCGACGAGGTTGGCGTCGAAAAGGTCGGCGTTGTTGAGGCTGGCGTCGAGCAGCTTGGCTCCGCCCAGCATTGCGCTGCGCAGGTCGGCATTGTCGAGGTTTGCCCGAAAGAAAAAGGCGTGGGGTGCGCGGAACTGGCCGGCCTTGCAGCGGGTCATGTCGGCTCCCCTGAAATCGGTGGACACCGCACTCACCTCACTCAGGACGGCACCGTCGAAAAGAGCGTTTCGGCACGAGGCGTAATCCAGAATCGCACCCGCAAGATCCGCCTCGCTGAAGGCCGTCGCCTGCAGGAACGCGCCCGTGAAATCGGCTCTCTTTAGGTTGGCGTTCTCGAACGCGGCGCTCGAGAGGTGGGCGCGGCGGAACACCGCACCAGCGAGATTGCAGCGCTCGAATTTGGCTCCCTCCAAGTAGGAGCCGGTGAACACCGCGCCACCGAGGTCGCAACCGGTGAACTTGAAATCCTGAAGATCGACGTTGGCGAGATAGGCTCCCGCCAACTTCCCCGCGGCCGCCGATGCAGCGAAGTTCTCCTTGTAAGAACCCCGATCGGGCAGATGCTGCCAGCAATTATCAGCGCCGGTCAGGGCATTGAAATAGCAGCCTGGATGGCTGCAAGGTTTGGTCTTCGGCATGGCTCTCGCTTTCAAATCTGCAAAATATTGATAGGATTTCTAACACGGCCCCCGGTCCGTTGCAACCGGCGGGAAATGGTCATTAGAAATCAGGGTTTGACGAAGACGCCCTCGCGCTCCCCCAGCTCGCGGGCCAGCGGAGTAATGATGGTCTTGTCGTGGATAAGTATACTCTCGCCGTTGCGCAATGCCTGCCTCACTTCCCACTCCGAGACGAAATCGACCGGCTTTGGAGGCGGGGGTAACGGTGCTGCCGGGGTGTGAGGAGCGGCAGCTGGGGTCTTCCTCACCTCATCATCGGCTTCCGATGCCGGGAGCTCCTCAATGCCGGCCTGTGGAGCCGCGGAAGGCTGTGGCTTGACGCTGCAGGCATTCCGCTGGTCAAGGAATTCATCAACGAGTTTTTCCAGCGCTCTCCTATCGGAGGTCGATGGAGACGGCAAAGATTCCATATTCTCGCCTCCCACTGTCTCGGCAGCTTCCGACCACGCCGGGATTACCTCCCGGGTCTCGTAGGCAATCCGCTTGATATCCAGCAGATGGAGCGGAGTGATGTTGTCGCTGGTGATGTTATTGCCGGCGGCGCCGCAACCTAGTGTGAGCGACGGCGGCAGGGATGTGCTGTAGCCGACCGCCCCGTACGAAGCCGGCGTGTTGACGCATATCCGCGAAGCCGGCTTTTCCATGCCGAAGGCAGTGACGATTTCCTCTTCGTTGCAGTGGATTGCCAGGGTATGGCCCATGCCGCCGAAGCGAAGGATTTCCTTGCACCGTTCGCAGCCCTCGTGCCAGTCGGAAACCTCATACCAGGCGAGAACCGGCGAGAGCTTCTCGATGGAGAGCGGCTCTGAAGGTCCCACAGCGTCAAGCGTCGCTATAAGGCAACGTGTTCCCGGCGGCACATCTATGCTGGCTGCCGCGGCTATTTCCTCCGCAGGCTTGCCCACCAGTTTCGGATTGACATGCAGATCAGCACCAACGAGCACACCGGCGACCGCCTGCGCTTCGCTCTCGCTGAGGAAATAAGCCCCGTTGCGGTTCATCTCATCCCGCAGCCGGGGCGCCGCCTCACGGTCGACGACTACCGCCTGCTCGCTGGCGCAGACGGTGCCATGGTCGAAGCACTTTCCGGCAAGGATGTCGCGCGCCGCCTTGGCGATGTCAGCGCTGGGGTGCACGTAGGCGGGCACATTGCCGGGGCCGACGCCGAACGCCGGCTTGCCGGAACTGTAGGCTGCTTTCACCAACCCCATTCCGCCGGTGGCGATTATCAGAGCAATTTCTTTAAGCCGCATCAGCTCGCGAGTACCCTCGAGCGTGACGTTCTTCATGCAGAGGATTGCATCATCAGGCAGGCCGGCTGCTTTTCCCGCCTCGCTCATGACGCGGACCGTCTCGGCGATACAGCCTTGCGCAGCGGGGTGTGGGCTGACGACTACCGCATTGCGCGCCTTGATGCAGATCAGCAGCTTGTAAATAGCTGTAGAAGTTGGGTTTGTGCTGGGAATAATCGCCGCCACCACTCCCATCGGCGCGGCAATTTCGACGACTTTACGCTCCTCATCGCGGGCCAGGATGCCGACGGTGCGCATACCTTTGATGTGATTGTGGACATCGCGATAGGCTATTGAGTTTTTAATGTGCTTGTCGTCGGGATTACCGAAGCCGGTCTCCTCCCATGCCATCCGCGCCAGGCGCCGGCTGTTTTCCCCGGCCGCAGCGGCCATCGCGGCCACTATGCCGTCGACCAGTTCCTGCGACAGCCGCTCGAGCCAGGCCTGTGCCGCAGCCGCCCGCCGCGCCAGATTGCGGGCTTCGGCAATGGAGGCGAGATCCTTGTCCTCCGGCATCTGGTCAAGACCCCCCGACGGTAAGGTTGCGTCCGCTGCAGCGGGCGCTCAGGTGGTGTTACTCATCAACCTTGGGCAGAATCTTTTCGACCTCTGCGTGGGGGCGCGGGATGACGTGGACTGCGATCAGTTCCCCGACCCTGCGCGCCGCGGCCGCCCCGGCATCGGTAGAAGCCTTCACTGCGCCGACATCGCCGCGGACCATCACCGTAACATAGGCGTGCCCGATCTCGCGCTTGCCGATCAGCACCACGTTGGCCGCCTTGACCATCGCGTCAGCCGCCTCGATCGCGCCGATCAGGCCCTTGGTTTCCACCATTCCCAGCGCTTCCTTGATTTCGCCACGCTCTGCCACTTTCAGGCTCCTCCCGTGAAGAGGTTTCCGGCAAATTTATGGTCCGGGAACAGCTGTTTGGCGCCGCCCCTTCCGGCCGCCGCGTCCCCCGGACAGGATAACTCTAAGTGGGACAACAGACTAGCACCAGCGCGAAAGCAGGGTCAAGGTGGAATCGCGGTGGAGCAAAGGACTTGACGGCGTTCGTCAGCCATCCGTATGATCTTTAGCCGTCATCTTTCGGTCTGTTCAGAGGCCGCACCAGGAGGCAATACAAGTGCTCAGAACGCTGATTCTAGCCGCGGTGGCAGCCGCAGCTTTTCTGCTTGTTGCTTGTCCGGCCGGCGAAGTCCGGCTCGACGTTACACCCAAGCTTGTCATCCACTACTTCAAACCCTCCGACGAGAAGCTAATCTCGGTGGACGCTGGCGCTTATGTGGACCTGGAGTACACCTGGGTCGTAGGTAACAATTATGCGCCACCCCAGGAAAACATGCGGGCGTTCGTGCACTTTCGCGACAGCAACGGCAAGCTGATCGAGTTCGCTCCCGGAAAGACGCTGCAGGACGATCACGATATCAATCCGCCGCCGAGTAAATGGAAAGCGGGCGAGGACGTGGTCGATCCCGGCACCCCGGCGGAACGACGGATGTTCAAGGTTCCCGAAAATATCGGCGGCCAGAATTACATCGTCACCGTCTACACCGGTCTCTACAACCCGGATAACAACCGCCGGGCGATCCTCAGCCTACCCGAAGGCGACCAGCCCGAAGACCGTGCTTACCCCGTCGCTCGCTTCCACATACGCCGCAACCGGGAGAAATACCTCTACCCCGAGTTCGACACAACCTGGAACGGCCCGGAGCCGGATAACTACCAGGTACGCTGGAGCACAAAGTCCAGCGTCGCGACCTTCCGGCGCTACCCCAAGGCCGAGGCCGCCGAGCTCATCCTCGCCGGCCACTCGCCCGCCGAGGACCTCGGAGAGGCCCAGCATCTATCGATCTACATCCACGAGAAGCGCGACGATCTGCTGGTCGCCAGGCTCACTTTTGACCACGAGCGCGTCCTGCCGACACGCGTCCCCATCCGCAAGGAACTCTTCTCGCATGAGGAATTCCTCGGTTCGTTCGTCAAAATAATCTTCGAGGTCGACAAGGTGATGCCCCCCCCGGAGGGCGACAGCCGCAGCGAGCTGGGCTTCGAATTCCATGAGTTGCTGTTACTGCCGAGAGACCCGCAGACGTGATTTCCGAGAGCGTCTGCCCGGCTTGCCGAAACGCCGCCGCGTGATATGATGTGCGGCAGACTTACCCAAGCGGAGCCGGGCTGAAACCGCTCGGGCATTGATAAGGATCACTGGAATCCTTGGAGGCTTGTATGGGCACGGAGGAAGAGAGCCTAAAAACGCTTGGTGAACGGCTGCGTGAGCAGCGTGAGATGCGCAAGATTTCGCTGGACGAGATCTCCAAGGTCACCAAGATCAGCGTTCACCTCCTGCACGCGATGGAGAACGACAACTGGGATGCACTACCCGGTGGCATCTTCACGCGCAACTTCATCCGCCTTTATGCCAACCACCTCGGCCTCGATGCGGAACGCTGGGTGGAGGAATTCAAGGAGCTGGAGAAACAGGCACCCGGCGCTCCGGAAGCAGAAGAAACGAAAGAGAAGGACACTGTCGACGTGTCGCAATCATGGCTCTACTTCCTCCTGGTCGTGGTCTTGCTCTTACTTGTCGGCGGATATTTTGCCATCACGCGCATGAGCCCTCCCCAGGAGCCAATCAGTGTGACTCCCGAGCCGGTACGGCAGGAAGCGCAACAGATAAACGCCATCGAAGAACCCGCGACGGCGGAAGAGGGACTACGCCTCGAATTAACCGAAACCGAAGACCGGACATTCTGGTTCAAATGGTGGGCCGATGACCAGTTGCAGACCAGTGCCGAGGGCGCCAGCACCGGCCGCGGCAACACGATCGTCATGGAGGCCCGCGAAAAAATCGAGCTTCACATGAACCATTACCGCAGCATCGATGCCAGGCTGAACGGCCGGAAGCTCGACTGGGAAACCATGAGCGTAGAATCTCGAATCTATGAGGGCGGCGGAACTACTTACACCGTCGTCATAAATCTTGAAACTCTGAAATAGACCAGGCTGCATTCCATCCATGCCCAAGAGTCGGGAAGAGCTTTTAGCGGCAATCGAAGGCGGCCGCGTTACAGCCGAACTCCTGCCCGATTTTTTTTCCGAAGCCGCCGAAACCGACGAAGTCCTGCGGTTGAAAGCGCTGGCACTGGCGCTAAAAACAGAACCCCAGGCAGCCGGACCATATTTCAGCCGACTGGATCCGATCAAGTTGGCACAGGCGATCGAGGAAAACAAGCTGGAGCCATCGCTCATTTCGCTTGCCGTAAGGGCGTTCTCCGATAATGGCCGCCTCACAGAGGCTGCGCTGCGCCATCCCCGCACGCCGACGCCGGCAATGCTGCTGATTGCCGAGCGGGTCGGAGGACCGCCGATCAATGCGCTTCTGCAAGATGATCTGCGTCTGATTCTCTCTCCAGAACTTGCGCGGGCACTGGCTCGCAACAAGAACCTAGATGAGGCGCAATGGAACCGCCTGGAAAGGCTTCTGCAGCGCATGGAAGAGGATGACGAGTTAAAAATCAGGCGGGAAATGCGCCCGGAAAGCCTTTCCGGTGAAGATCGGCAGATCATGCTGGAGGAGCCCAGCGAAGATGAACATCTCGAGGAGACCGATGCGGCCCCTAAACGACGAGAGAGTATTTACGCCAAGCTAATGCACATGACGATCGCGGAGAAGGCTCTGCTTGCGTTGAACGGCAATCGCGAAGTGAGAATGATGTTGGCTCGCGATCCTAATCAACTGGTATCCCGCGCGGTGTTGCGCAGTCCGCGCCTCAGCGAGATAGAAGTGTCGTCGATCGCCCAGATGCGCGAAGTCGACGAGGAAATCCTACGTATTATCTCGCAGAGCCGTCGCTGGCTGCGTCACTACCAGATCCTTAAAAACCTCGTTCTCAACCCGCGCACTCCGGTCGCCATCGCCATGAACCTCATAGACCGGCTCAACAACCTTGACATCAGGCTCGCCAGCCGAGATCACAACCTGCCCCACGCAATCAAGCAGGCTGCGATGAACATCGCACGCAGACGCGGCCTGCGTTAAAACATCCCGCTCAACCGCACTTCCCCGCCCGCTCCGAGGGGAGAGAAATCCCGCCTGATAGTCCTGCGCAAGCGGCTGTCAGGTTGAATCGATAATTAATAAAGAGTACAATGTTTTAACTTTTGGAGATGCAATGCCCGTTCGATTCCAGGCGGTAACTGATGTTGGCAAGCAGCGCTCGGCAAACGAGGACAGCTTTCTCGCGGCCCCGGAGCTCGGCCTGTTCGTTGCGGCGGACGGGATGGGTGGCCAGGCGGCCGGCGAAGTGGCCTCGAGGCTCGCCGTCGATACGATCTGCCAATTTATCAAGCTCACCGAAGAGCAGCGCGACATCACCTGGCCCACCGGCTACGAACCGAGCCTCAACTACGGCCAGAACCGCCTGCGCAGCGCTCTGATGCTGGCCAACCAGGAAATCTATGCCTCCGGAGCTGAAGATGCTGGACTTCGCGGCATGGGCACGACGGCGGTTTGTGCGCTGTTCGAAGGCAAGCATGTCGATCTGGCGCACGTCGGCGACAGCCGAATCTACCTGCTCCACGGCAACGAGCTGACGCAGATCACCAACGACCACTCCTGGATCCATGAGCAGGTGAAGCGCGGCGTAATCAGCGAGGACCAGGCCCGCAGTCACCCCTACCGCAACGTGGTAACCCGCGCCCTCGGGGCCACTCCGGACGTCGATGTCGATCTCACCGCAATGGAGCTCGAGGAGACTGATCTGCTGCTGCTTTGCACCGACGGCTTGAACTCTATGGTTTCCGACCAGGAGATCAGCGATATCCTGCAGCGCTACCACGATGATCTCGATGCATCTGCGAAGGCGCTTGTCTACGAAGCGAACCTGAAGGGCGGCGATGACAACATCACTGTAATCCTGTTGGGCTACTCCGCCGACTGAGCGATCCGCCGGGCCCGGCGAATCCGCCACATTCTCATCAACCAGACAGCGAAGACCAATGGTGCGAGGATCATTATCTCTCCGGCCACGACCTGCACGTTGTGCCAGCTCAGCAAGTCCTCCATCCTGCTCTTCGCCAGGCCTCCGAAAAAAGAAACGGGGCTGCTGAAGCGGGCGTCGGAAAAGGGCCAGAACAGCTCGACGCCAATCGGCTCGCGCGTGTCCTCGGTCAACATGTCGAGCAAGATGTGGCTCCAGGCCGCTGCGAGGAAGTAAGGCGAGAGATACAGGAACCGCCCGCAGCCGAGCTTCGAGGCGACGAAAGTGAGCGCAAGCGCCACGGCCGCGGTGAACAGCAGGCTGTGGGTGAAATGCTGGTGGCTGCTGTTGGCGCCGTTAAGATCGCCCCACAAAAGCGGAAAAAGATCAACGTCGGGAATGAAAGCCGCGGCCATCAGCAGAGCGAGCAATATCAGAGCCGCATTGCGGCCAACTGCGGGGGTTGCCAGGAAAACGGCGAGTCCTAAGAGCGAGTGGCCGGCGGGAGTTGTCATCGGGCCGTCTCTACTTCCTGCGAATCACGCCGCCTGGCCAGAATCGTGACCGGGGCCCCGAACAGGCGACGTAGCCCGAGCCAACCAAACAACTTTTCTATCGCGAGCGTGAAGCGAGGCGAGCGGAAAAGCTTGTGAAACATTATCGGCAGGAAGAATAAACGGTCCACCCGCTCGATTTCGAAACCTCTGAGCCAGAGTTCTTTCTTTATCTGCCTCAGGCTAAAGAGGCGGAAACGCTGGGTTTTCGGCTTGAAAATCGAGGCAAGAGCGCGCGCGGGTACCTGGAGAGCCGCCAGCGACCAGCGCGGTGGAAAGTCGATGACCAGGATATCTGCAGAACAACGGCAGGCTTCAGCCAGCGCTCTGCGCCAGTCGATGACGTGCAGCAGCACCCGGAAGCTCAAAACGACATCGAAAGCCCTGTCTGCGTACGGCAGTGCCATCGCGTCGCAGCATTCGAAAGTGATTTCCACTCCCGCGTCGCCGGCTTTTGCGCGGGCAACCTCCAGCATCGCCTCCGAAGCGTCGCACGCCGAAACCCTGGCCCCGGCGCCCGCCAGCGGCACGGCTGTGCGGCCGGTGCCAGCCCCAACGTCGAGAATCGATCTGCCTTCCTGCTTACCGAGCCAGTTCGCGAGTTGCTCTTCCTGCCTGCGCCGCAAGTATTTGCCGATGGGACCGCCGAAGCGCTCCTGCTCAAAACAGCGCGCTGTATCGCTGTCGGCGTAGACGGAGTAGCTGTAATGGTCCTTGCGGTCAGCCACTATGTCCTCCGTTACCGCTCAAACTCTCGTAAACCGCCCGCGTCTTCTCGACGTAGCGGTTGTAACTATAGTGTTCTTCACTCAGACGAAATGCCGCGTCGGTAATCTGCTCGGAGAGCCCCCGGTCGTCGAGAAGGCGCTCGATGGCCTCGGCGAAGGGCTCAGGCTCAGGCGGCACAAGCATCGCTACTTCCGGGCTGAGAACCTGAGTGTGGGTATACATGTCGGTGGCGACTATCGGCGCCCCCGCCCGCAAGTAAGAATAGATCTTCAGCGGCGTGTTGGTGCCCGCGCTTCGTGGTGAGACCAGAACATCCGCCAGCCTTAGATAGTGGGGAACCCTGCTGTGGGCGATCTGGCCGGAGAAGCGGCAGAAGTCGCCAATCCCAAGGCTGATCGCCTGCGCGCGCTGCTCCTCAACCTGGTCAGGGCGGCCGCCGACCAACAGCAGAGCAGCGTCGTCCCGTTTGGCTGCTATCCTCGATGCCGCTGCGAGCAGCACGTCCAAACCCTGGTAAGCTTCGAACGTTCCGATGTAGAGGATAACCCGCTTTCCCACCAAGCCCAGCTTCGCCCGCAGTTCCTCGAGACCGCTTGCGGGTACCTTGTCGACATCGTGACTCTCGGCGGTGTTCTCGATCAGAGTCACCTTGGCGCCCGGATCGATGCGGTGCACCGTCTCGACCAGCGACGGGCAGATGGCGATTACCGCGTCGGCCGAGCGCACAACCACGCTCTCCATCCACTCGAAGCCGGCGCGGACTGCGCGGGAGTTGGTGAAGCGGAAGTTTTCAAGCTGCTGCGGCAGGCTCGAATGCATATCATAGACGTGGGGCAGCCCGTAAAGGCGCGAGAAGAAGTGCCCCATGATACCCGCCTCCTCGTGGGAATGGATGGCGTCGTAGGAATCGAACGCAAGCCGCCGCCAGGCGGAAAAGAAAAGCGCCGCGTCCAACGGGATTTTGGCGGCCGACGGGCCGATGGGGATTTCCTTGATGCCCAACAACGAGGGGGAGCGGAAAATTCGTAGGCCGGGTATATCCACGTCTTCGCCGATCGGATAGGTCACCAGGTCGACACTGTGCCCGAGCTCGCTGAGGCAGCGGATCCTGTAGAACTCGGAGAACGGAGTTCCCCGCGGCTGGAAGAAAGGCTCAGGCGCTATCATCAATATTTTCATCTGCGGCCCGTCCGCTCCCTGGGAACGGAGGATGCTAACCGATCAAGAACATTCGGTCAACCGAGCTCGGTGGCGTTGTGGGGCGGTACATGCCGTGCTAGAATCTTCCGCCCGGAGCATAGGAAATGATTGAAGACGACAACTTGAACCGGAAAAACGAGATCGAAGCCGAGGCGGACAGCGAGCAGGTTCGCCCGCTGGAGGATCCGAGGCGACCGCAAGCCGAGCCAGGAATCCCCGTTCCTTTGCAGGCCGCACCGGCCGAGCCCGCCCCGCAGCAGCAGCCGAAGCCCAAGCGCAGCTTACTTGCCGAGGTCTTTAGCTGGCTGCGCGACTTGGTGGTGGCAGGCATTATCTGTCTTGTCCTGATCATCTACGTTGCCCAGCCCTTCCGCGTCGAGAAAACCAGCATGGTGCCATTGCTTTCCGACGGCGACAGGATACTGGTCAGCAAGATTTCGCTGATCCTCGAGCCGATTCGCCGCGGAGATATCGTTGTGCTGCACAATCCCCGCAATCCCGATGAGAGCTGGATCAAACGGGTCATCGCCCTACCGGGCGAGCAGGTGCGTATCGACGAGGGGATTGTCTTCGTCGACGGCGAGCCCCTGGGGGAGAGCTACATTCCCGAGGAGAAGCGCCTGGGACCGAAGAACACCTACCCGCCGGAAGCGGTGGTCGAGCTGACGAAGCGCTACGAGCACCTGATGGAGCGCTTCGGGATGGTGATCGAGGACAACCCAGGCCACGGGAGTTACTCGAAGGTGGCTCAGCGTGTGCCCGAGGGCTACTACTTCGTCATGGGCGATAACCGCATCTACAGCATGGACAGCCGCGACTCGATATACACGATTAACGATCCCGACCACCCGGAAGAGGGCGGCCCCGGTTTGATACCCAAGGGCTATATCTACGGCAAGGCGGTTTTCCGTTACTGGCCACTGGACAAATTCGGACCGATTCCTACCGCGGAATACGAAACCTCTGAAGAGAGATAGCCGGAAATGGCCGCGCGGCGCGAGGAGCGGGCTCATGTTACTGCGCTCCTTGCCGGTTTGTTGCTGTTCCGCAGACAACCGATCCGCAAGTTGCTAAGCTCGCGAACGCTAGCTCTGCCCGCCGTGCTGCTCGCCTTTGCCATAGCACTAAACACAACGTTATCCTACACATCCGGGGATATGCTTTTCTATGCGGTTTTGCTTCCGGCCCTTGTGCTCTTCTTTTCGACATTCTGGATAGTTGCTTCGCTTTCCCTGCTTGAGCCAACTCTGACATTGATGAGCAATCTGGCAGAGGACGATCCGCTGATGCTGCACTGGGCCGAAGAGCGGAGACCCGAGGCGCGCACAGCCTGCTTCTCGGCACTGGCCGGGGTGATGCTGTTAAGGGGGATTTTCCTCGCGATCACGATGCTCTCCCCGCTGCCGGCACTGGTTGCCGACTTCATCGCTCTGCCGCTGGGCTTCGTCCTCGCCGCAAGAATAATCAACGCCGGTTGGCGCTTCTCATTCTCAAACGCGGTTGTCCTCGTCACGGCTCCGGCCATGGTTGCCGGAGCGATGGCCCTGGCCCTAACAGAGGTTTTCGCGACTTTGGCGGTCGCTCTTCTGATCCTCGCGCTCCTTTGGCCGGCCACTGCCGACATGCGCCTGAGATACTCTCTGCGGAGAGAAGTCAAGAATCTGCTCGGCCGGGAAAAAATTGAACCGGAGGAGTTGGAGGATGTGATCCACCGGCTAAAGCGGGCAAACGACCCTTGGACAGCGGAGGATTTGATCGAAGAGCTCGACGTTGACTCACTGCTGGCCGGGCGCGTCCTGTCGAGAATGACGATTTTTGCCTCCGCCGGCAGGCACCTCGAGGCGGCTGCGCTCGGGGCGCAGGAATTGGAAGCCGGAAATGCGGGGGCGGAATTGCACCTGGCGCTCGCTGAAGCGAGTCTGAGAACGGACGACCCTGACGATGCCGCTGCGCACGCCGAAGAATCCTACGAACTCGGCGGCGACTTACGCGCCCTGATCGTGTTGGCGGTTGCCTGCTTCGGCATGGGAGAGCGGGACAGCGGTGCCTCGGCATGCCGGAGGATTATTGCTCTCTATCGCAAGGAACGGGAAGCCGGGAATAAGGCGGTGGTCAGGGAGGCCAGAATTCTGCTGAGGAATTTCAGTGAGACAATCCCTTAAAGCTGCTAGAAGGGCTATTTTTTGCAAGGATAACTGATCGTAACCGTACCTTCCGCCCTGCCCCCGCCGAAGTTTCTGACGCTGATCTCCCACTGGAAGCCGAGCGCAATCAACTCGTTGCTGACCTCGGTGGTCAGCCGCAGTGGCGAAACGCCGTCGACCCGGCGCGGAACCCCGTCGGGTCCAAGCGCGATCAGTGCCAGCTCTCTCGCGTCACCCACCCAGCGGTAGACGATGTTCACGGGTCCCGGGCTGTTCACCCGGAGAAACACCGTGTGAAGTTCTCCGTAGGAAGAGCCGATGCTCACTGGAAACTGATCGCGACAGAGCTGCACGCCTGTCAGGGGTACGCTCGGCTCGAGTAGGGCGTTCCAGGTAACCACTGTGTCGGATACAACCGCGAGCGGCCCCTCACCGCTGCCGGCGGTCACAAAATCGGGATGGGAAACCGAGAGCCTGTATCTACCCGATGGAAGCGATATCTTGTAAAAGCCGATCTCGTTGGTGCTCGCGCCGAGTCGGAGTCCGCCCTCCCCGGTGGCAAAAACCTCGGCGCCCACAATCGGCCGCCCGGCTGCACCGCCCTCGGCGCGTACCCGAATGAGACCTTGAAAGCTGCCGAGTGGTTCCGGAGGAGGAGTAAGCCTTATCTGCATCTCCACAGTCGCCCCATTGCGTACTTCAACACCAATGGGCTCGGCCACTCCTCGAATTGGATGCTCCGAACCGATGCGGTAGCTGCCAGGAGCGACATCCATCGAAAACTCCCCCGAGCCGCCGGTCTCAATCCTGGTGACTTCCGTTCCCTCCTGGTCGCTTAGCACCACGTCGGCAGCGGCAACAGGTTGCCCGTCGTTATCTATCACCAGGCCGTTGATCGCCCCTATGCCCGATTCCCTCGGCTGCATGCCGATATTGAAAAGGGTAAAGTGGCCGGACTGAACCAGCAGCACGGCGCCGGCGGTGTCGAAATCGGCGAAGGCCGGGTGACGTGCCGTAAGACGGTAGTTACCCGGCGGGACGACCAATCTGTAGGCTCCGTTGGGTTCGGTTATGGAGCGGGTGACCCGCGACCCTTCCGAGTCGAAAGCGGTAACGGCTGCGCCGGCCAACGGCTCGCCATAGAGACCATCGGGAGTTAATGACCTCACAACTCCGTATATCCCGCTTTCCTCCTGTCCGAATGCCGCCGGCATTAAAAACAGCGCTATCGCAAGCATGCACGGAACGGCTAGCTTCATTTCTGCGCCTCACTCTGTCGCTCGTTTTCCCCGAGAGCTTTTAACAGGCCGATGACTATCCGGCCCAGATCGATGACATAAAGTCCCTCGTGATCACATAACAATTCCGGCGCCGCCTCACGCAGGCGTTCGCGCCTGATCAGCTTGCGCGCGCCGAAGCGCTCGCAGGTAAGCAACACCTTATCGCCGAACCACTCTTTTAGTTTTGCTCTTTCGGATTCGGGGTCATCTCCACCCAAAGAGAACGGGAAGTCGAACAGCGAGGCGAAAATCGGCCTGATAGTGCGCACATCGAAGCCGTCGCGATTCAGGCGGTTCAGCAGTGCAAGTTTGATCAAACCCAGCAGATCGTAGGCACGTCGGCTTCCCGCTCCCCGCCCGGTCACAGCCGGATCGACGAGTCCCTGCTTGGCATAGCTCTGGACCTGCCACGGCTCCATCCCGAGGATCGCCGCGGCTTTGCTAGTCTGATACAGCACCGGATTTCCTCCGCAACGGCATTATAGCGGAGAGACACTCTCTTAGCAAGAAAAGCAAACCTCGGGCCGAGATAAATATCCAGGAAGGATTAGAAAGTGTAAACCTCGATACCCGCGGCTCGAACCATCCCGGCTATCGCTTCGAGCCTTTCGTCGGACACTCGGCGTAAGGAGCCGTCGGCGGGGGGCCTGTCGATTGAATAGAGTTGCACCTCGCGCGGCCCTATCCGCTTCAAGCAACCTATCAAGGCTGCCACCGCTTCGTCCGTAGAGTTATCGATGCCGCCTTCCATGATTGCTGTCTGAATAGTCACGTCGTCGAGCCGTTTCAGCCCCTCGATCACCCCGGCGAGGGTCACACCCGCTGCCGGCCTGTTGACCACCGCGAACATTTCTTCGGTACCGGCATCGAGCTTCATAATCCGCCTGTCGAGTCTCGAAAGAGCTTCGGGAACGCCTTTACAGTCCAATGTCGCGCTGTTGGAAAGAATCTGCACCAGCGTGCCGGGAACCATCCTGTCGCGGATGAGAATGACGTTATCGACTATCTCGGGGAACCGCGGATGCAGAGTCGGCTCCCCATTGCCGGAGAAAGTGATCACATTTATCTGCACGCTCTTCTCCAACGCCTCGTCAACCGCATCGGCGACCGCGGCGTTGACTTCCATCACGCTGGCGAAATACTCGGCAAACATACCGGCGTTTCTCGCGTAGAGTTCGGTCCAACCGTAGTGGCAGTAGACGCAGTTGAAAGAACAGGCCTTCTTTCCCACCGGTAGCAAGTTGATACCCAGCGACGGCCCGAACCTGCGGGAGGCAATAGGCCCGTAAATTATCCCGGTCTGCAACTTCAGCAAGCTCACCTTCAGACTCCTGTCACTATCTTGTCACGCAGCAATAATCATACGTTTGGCAGGCAGCAAGGTTCCATCAACTCCGCCCGGCCCGGCCGAAGCTCAGCAAGCCCGCCAGAAAACCGACGAGCAGTCCGCCCCCGAGAAAGAGAATGATGTATTCCAAAGGCAGGAACCGAAAGTTCAATCCCTCCAAGATTCCGATTTTCATCAATCGAAGATAGCCCTCGCCGACGTTGAAGAGCAGGAACAGAGCCACAATTGAAAGGAGGCTGGCCAGAAGCCCCTGGACGAGGCCGCCGATCACGAAGGGCCCCCGGACGTAAATTCCATCCGCGCCCACCAGCCGCATGATCTCGATCTCATCCCGGCGGGCGTAGATATTGATCCGGATGATATTGGCCGCGGTGACGATGGCCGCTAATATCAGGAGGCCGCCCACAGCGAAGCCCGCGTAACCGATCCAGCGCGCCGCAGTTTCGAATGTCTCGACCCATCCCCGGTCGTAACGCACAGCCTCGACGCCGGGCAGGTGGGAGAGAGAAGCGACCAGCGTGTTCACCTCGGCAGGATCGGATATCAGCTGCTCTTCGAGAGTCAACTCGAACGATTCCGGCAAAGGATTCTCGGTGAGTCCTTCCAGCAGGTACTCCTCGTCCGGGAAAAACCGGCGGAAACGTTCCGCCGCCTCATCTTTGCCGACATATCCGAGCGAGCTTATCCGCTCGTCGCTCTCAAGTTCGCTCTGGAGGCCTGCAAGGTCGTCCTGAGACAGTCCGTCTTCGAGGAAAAGGTGGACGACCAACTCATCGCCGTATGATTCAGTCAGCACTCCGACGTTGACGCTGACCAGGAGGAAGATGCCAAGAACTGTGAAGGAGACGGCAATGGTGCCGATGCTCAGCAGGCTGACCAGCTTCGTGCGCCAGAGCGCGAGCATGCCTTCCTGCAACGAGTAAATCAGACCCCGCCACATCGTTCCGCTACTCCCTCCGTGTATCGCCTCGATTCTCTCCGACTGCTCTCGCTGACTTTTTTTATCAACCTCGACAGCTTAGAGCCCCCGGCTGTCGACCAGCCGCCCGCTGTCGAGCACCACGACCGGCTTGCCCATCGCTTCGATCAGCGCGCGGTCATGCGTGGCCACGAGCACCGTGGTTCCCTGCAGGCGGTTGACGGTCTCGAAAATCGACATTATCTCGAACGAGAGGTCCGGATCGAGATTGCCCGTCGGCTCGTCAGCAAGGATGAGCACCGGGTCGTTGATCAACGCACGCGCGATCGCCACGCGCTGCTGCTCGCCGCCGCTGAGGCTGAGCGGTTGTTCGCGCATCTTGTGGGCAATGCCGACTTGCTTGAGCACTTCGTAGGTCTTGGTTCTGCGCTGCCAGTAAGGCACTCCCTGGATCTTGGGTATGAATGAGATGTTCTCGAAAACTGTCTTGTGTCGCAGCAGCTTAAAATCCTGGAAAACTATGCCCAGCTCGCGGCGCATCGCGGGCACCTTGGAGTCGGGGATGCCGACGACGTTGCGGCCGTTAACGATGATGCTGCCGCGCGTGGGCATCTCGGCGCGGAAAAGCAGCTTGAGCAGTGTGGTCTTGCCGGCACCGCTGGGACCGGTGAGAAAGACGAATTCGCCGCGCGGTATCTCCAGCGATATGTCAATCAACGCCGTGTTCTTGCGGTCGTAATCCTTGTACACGTTGTACAGGCGGACCATATCGTTGTTTGAAGCCAGCCTCATTTTTCTTCCACCGCTCCGCCGTTCTCTTCGCGGAACACCTCGATCTGCTTCACCTCGTCGATCCGCGCCGCCCAGCGTGTCCCGTCAGGCAGCTTGCCCGATATCTTGCGCCGCTGGTAATCGTCCCACACGACGTTCATTGTAACGTCGTCGTTGAAATAGAGTGTAACGTAATCCTTCCGGCCCTCATGGCGGACAATTCTCTCGACGGCGCGCAAGGCGATGTTGAGCACCTGATCTCCGCCAAGGAGTATCATGTGGCGTTGGAGTCCGAGGCCGGAGTGAAACTCGGTAACCTCCAATACCCGCCCGTCGTTCAGCTCGATCCTGGCCCGGAAGCGGAGATCGAGATCATAGTAATCCCGCTCCCAGCGTGTTAATTTCTCTTCCTGCTGCAGGCCTGCGACTAAGGGCGGACTAAACGAGCATAGCAAGAATAGCGTTAAAATGACGATAATACACATATGACGACCTCGCCAAATATATCGCGGGTTCCCCCGCCCTTCAACGTCGCTCGAGGAATTGCTCTGCGATGATATCCGTTATACTAGAAAAGGTGTAACTTTCTGTAAGTTGCATTAACTTTGGAACCGAATAGTGAACAGCGAACTTTAACAAGGCAAGGCACTGGAAATGGTCAAAGGCTTACCTTTTATTATCACGGTCGGGGCTATCGTCATTATCGGAATCGTCTTGATCGCCGCGATCCTGGTTATCAAGTCCGGAAGCAGCGATGTCGCGACAAGAGCAGGCGACTCCGGGCCGGCGGCGGAGCCGGAAGCCGCGACGGGAACGCGTCCCGGGCAGAAGGCTGTCAACTTCACTCTCGCCGACCAGGACGGCAACGAGGTTTCGCTCTACGACTACGAGGGCAAGGTCATCCTCCTGGACCTGTCGGCGGCCTGGTGCGGGCCGTGCCGGGCCGAGGCGAAGGATGCCGGTCCGCTCCTCGAAGAGCTCAAGCAGCAGGGGCTGGCAATACTGACGGTCCTCGTCGAGAACGCCGACGGCAACGCGCCTACTCCCACCGACCTGCGCGAATGGGCGGGGGCTTTTGAGCTCGACTTCCCCATACTGGGCGACACGCGCAACGAGGTCTGGAATCTCTACAACGAAGAGGACGGCGTTCCGCTGAACCTGATCATCGACCGCAACCTCACGATTCGCTACAAGCAGGCCGGCTACAATCGCGTCCAGGTCGAGGAAATCCTCAAACGCATTCTTTCCGAGAGCGAGGCTTCCTAGCGGTACAGCCCCGCCTCGTCCCACAGTGCGCGCGTTTCGACTATCAGCTTTGTCAACTCCTCGGCAACGCGGTTGAGATACCTGACCGCCTTCTCGCGGTCGAAGTCCGGATAGCCTTTGCCCTCGCTGTAGAGCAGGATCGAGCCCGGATTGGGGTAGGTGGTGATCGCTGAGTTGATCGGCACCGCGAGGCTCTCGCGGTAGAAGCGCTTGTCGACGAAGCGCGGATCGACGGCGTGCACCGCGGCGTTTTCGTTCAGCCCGGCATGGCCGCCGTCCTCGTCTGGACCCCAGATCTCCTGCGTCAGATCAGCGCAGTAGCTCCACCAGTCGACTACCATGATCCGCACCTTCTTCCTCGGGCTGACATCTAGGGCGACGGCGTTGAGACAGGCGCGGTTACCTCCGTGACCGTTGAGGATGATGATGTTGCGGAAGCCGCAGTCGGCCAGCCCGGCAACCACTTCTGTGCAGATGGCCTTGAGCGCTTCGTCGCTTATCGTCACGCAGCCCGGGTAGGACGAGAGCGACGGGCTGATGCCGTAGGGAATCCCCGGGGCGATCAGGGCATTCGCCTTCGGCGCGATCATCTCTGCCAGCCGTTCGGGCACCAGCGTGTCGGCGCCGCTGGCCAAGGCGCCATGAGCCTCCAGCGAGCCGACAATCAGCAGCACCGTATCGACCTTCGCCGGTACAACCTGCGCGAACGCCTCCCAGCAATAGTAATCCATCCGGCGGAAAGGTATACCGTCGTCATCCAGGGCAAACGCTGTCACGCACAATACCGCCAGTAGGCTGCCTGCTAAGATTAGTCTTTTCATTACTTTCCCCCGTTCTTTCTCACTTGACACGAGTCTAGAAGAAATGCCGGTCTCAAGCCAGAGAAATGCACGGCAGATCTGAGATTTCAGCCCGATCGCTCTGATATAATAAGCTTCCTTTCGCTTTCCAGGGACTCCTGCGGCCCTGTCCAAATTTCACAACTGGTCGGCTTGTTTTATGTGTAAACCTGCCATTTACAGCATGCCAGTAACTGCATACCCTTACACTTGAATGCAAGGTTCAAGGGGAATCCCATGCTCCTGCTGAATCTCGACGAGAAGAGCCGCGAGCCGAAGTACCGGCAGATTCTTGAAGCCATACGTAAGAGAATCGAGGATGGTGTGCTGCGGCCGGGGGAGCGGCTGCCCTCGACTCGGCGGCTGGCCGAGACTATCGGCGTCCACCGCTCCACCATAGCTCTAGCATATCAGGAACTGTGGTCTCTGGGTTTTCTCTATCTTTGCCCCGGCGCTCGAGCGCGCGTGCGCGAGCGGATGCAGATCGCCACACAAGACGACCGCAGCGAACAGGGCCTGATCGATTGGCAAAAGTACACCTCGCCGGCGAGCGAGGATGTTCTAAGGAAATTGCGCCTTGTCTCTCCGGCGGCGAGCGCTAAAAGCGACCCGTCCGTCATCAGCTTCCGCAGCCTTGACATGGACAGCCGCATCTTCCCGCTCGAGAACTTCCGCTCCTGCTTGACGCGGGTGGTTAGGCGGCACGGCGCCGCACTCCTGGGCTACGGCGACCTCGCCGGTTACCCACCCCTGCGGGAATCGATCGCCCAGCGCATGCGTTGCCACAACATCTCCGTCTCTTCCGATGAGATCATGATCACCAACGGCTCGCAGCAAGCGATCGACCTGGCGTTCCGCATGCTTGCAACACCTGGCAGAGCCGTGGCTATCGAATCCCCATCCTACAGCCACATGCTGCCGTTGCTGCGCCTGTCCGGCCTGCGGGCGATCGAGCTGCCGGTCCGCGCCGACGGCATGGACCTGGACGCCCTTGAGGCGGCGTTGCGCAAAGAGAAGCCTGCGCTGGTCTACACCATGCCGACCTTCCACAATCCCACCGGGGTGAGCACCGACCAGGCCCATCGCGAGCGGCTGCTCTCCATCTGCGAAGGGCACCGCATCCCTGTTTTGGAGGACGCGTTTGAAGAGGAAATGAAATACTTCGGCAAGGTGGTCCTGCCGATCAAGTCGATGGACAAGCACCAAATAGTCATTTATTGCGGCACGTTCTCCAAGGTGCTTTTCCCCGGGGTGCGCATCGGGTGGATCGCCGCCGAGCGGGAATGCATCGAACGGTTGGTCGCAATTCGCTGTTTCAGTGACCTGGCGCCCAACATGATCCTGCAGGCGGCGATGGACGCATTCTGCCGCAACGGATACTACGACCGCCACATCAACCGACTGCATCGCACTTACCGGCGACGGATGCAGGCCGCCGTTCGCGCCCTGCGCGAGTATATCTCCCCTGCGTGGGCCGAATGGAACGAGCCCAGCGGCGGTTACCTGATCTGGTTGAAACTCAGGCCGGTTTCGATCCCTGCTCCCGACTGGGAAAGTCTGCTCGCTCCATATGGTGTGCAGGTTGCCAATGGCCGCCAATTCTTCTTCTCAGATCCCGGAGACACCTATTTCCGTCTCTCGATTTCCACTCTCGACGAGGAGGAAATCGTGGAAGGAGTGCGGCGCCTGGCCCGCGCACTCGAGCACGCCTGCGCCAATTATCAGCCTTAACGAGGTGAGATGAATATGGCATTCAGGAATACATATGAAGATATCGCCTATGCCGATGCCTATGCCAAGCTGGAATTCCCCGGAACCTATTTTCTGGCTTACAGGGATTTGCCTGCCATCCTGGCTGAACACGTCAGAGGTAGAAGAGCGCTGGATGTCGGCTGCGGCACGGGACGCTCGACACGCTTTCTGCGCAAGCTGGGATTCGAGGCAGTCGGGATCGACATCGCCGGGGAGATGATCCAAAGGGCCCATGCCCTCGATCCAGCGGGCGACTACCGCCTGGTGGCCGATTGCGACTTCGGTCAATTCGCGGATC
>Ga0307380_10000355_pt1 | contig 75078 bp, 62 predicted proteins | sample UN3MG_FD_202239 | JGI IMG/M metagenome (GOLD analysis project Ga0307380, IMG submission 202239) | Soil microbial communities from Risofladan, Vaasa, Finland - UN-3 | ecosystem: Environmental > Terrestrial > Soil > Coastal area > Acid sulfate soil | place: Finland: Risofladan, Vaasa | collected...
AATTTGTTTTTCAAACCATATAACCAATTGATAATACTAACATTTTTCTGGTTTAGGAAATGGCATTTGTAATGCCCTGTAACTATCTGATATTGTTGCCTTTTTAATTTTGGGAAAGGCTATCAATTCTAAGTAGCTTAGGTAATTTCGATAATCAGTGCCTGATTCTCTGTTAATTCTATCTATCATTTCCTGCGTTGCTACTCGCATGTAACAGGTGGCGGACTTGGAGTGGAATGGGTGGGCGGAATGGCGTGGAATAGCCTTGGGCCTTAAATGGGATGATATTGACTGGATAGCCGGTCAAATCCATGTAAGGCGAACCTTCAACCATGACAGGTTTTATGAACCTAAAAGCAAGACATCAAGGCGAAAGATAAACCTTGCACATCAGCTAATATCTCAAGTAAAGAAATGACAGTTAGCTTGTCCTCCTTGCAAACCTGATCTTGTTTTCCCGAATGGAGAAGGCAAAACTATTGACGCTAACAACTTGGCTAAAAGGGAATTTTTACAGACACTTAAAAAGGCAAAAATACCGAGGATAAATTTTCACTCATTGCGTCACACCTATGCAAGTCTCTTGATAGATCAGGATGAGAATCCGAAATATATCCAGGCACAAATGGGACATTCATCCATTAACGTGACCTATGATATTTACGGACACCTCATGAAAGACACCAATCAGAAAGCAGCCAGTAAGTTAGGGAATTCAATTTTTGAGGCTGATGGTAGCAAAATGGTAGCAAATACAAAAAAGGGGATAAGCCAAAATGGCTAAAACCCTTACTGGATGTGGTGCGCCCAGCAGGATTCCCTTCGGCACGCTCAGGGCTAGCTCACTGTGCGAGACGGGAATTCGTTACTGAAGGCTGTAATGTTTAAGAACGAAATGGTGCGCCCAGGGTGATTCGAACACCCGGCCTACGGATTCGTAGTCCGTTACTCTATCCAGCTGAGCTATGGGCGCACAGACTAAAATTAACCCCTTTATCATAATAAGGTAGCTGCCTTGCCTTAGCTATTTTGAGCGGAATTGAGATCAATAATTCGGCGAATAATATCTGAGGTGGAAATATCTGGGACAAGGGATATACGTTTAACCTCGCCCCCTGTTTTTTTAATGAATTCAGCCCCTATAATTTTATCTTCGGCCCAGTCCGCACCTTTTACTAAAATATGAGGGTGGAGATATTTTATGATGGCAAGGGGGTCTTCCTCAGTAAAAATAACCACCCCATCAACAAAACAGAGAGCGGCAAGCAATTCCGCCCTTGCTCCCTCGGTCATCAAGGGACGATTATTTCCTTTAATGTTTCTAATAGATCGATCACTATTTACGCCAACTATCAGGTAATCTCCACACTTCTTGGCTTCAGAAAGATAACGCACGTGACCTTGATGAAGGATATCAAAACAGCCATTGGTAAAAACTATTTTTTTACCTTCACCTTTCGCTTTTTCCACTACCTTTTTCATTGCTGATTGGGTTTTTATTTTTGATAGGTATTCTTCCATTCGAGATACCGTTTTACATATCCATCTACCATTTCGGTCTGATTAACGTGTAGTATTTTAGCGTAGGCATTTAAAAATCCTTTAAGATAGACAAGGGCTGGGAGCTTTTCAAAACGTTCTTCCTCAATATCTTCTAATGTTTCTCGTGATATATTCGTTTGTTTGAATATATCTTCAAGGCTCATTTCTTTAGTTGTTCTAATCGTTTTAATGTTTTTCCCAGTCACAGAAATTTGGCTGTCGAAGAGGCTAAGGTTTTTATAGGAAGGTACGCGCTCATCCTTTACCTTTTGTTGTTTCTGGGTGAGACTTTCTACACTTACCTCCAGAAGCTTACCTTTGGCTATATTAGAATCTTCCAGGAATGAAAATCCGATTTCTCGAGGAGAAAGCTCACCCCTTTCAATCAAAAAATGATTGTATTCTTTTCTGAGCTGGCTGTTAGTCAGAGTTTTGTACGCTTCAGCCAAACGGGAAAGGATTAACTCCCTTTCCTTTTGTGTAAAAAGAGTATAGGTAGAAATAGAATCGGTTGAGTATATACTTATGGCTTGATCATAGGCAGATCGAACTTCCTCAAAAGAGGCCTTAGGAGAAATGTCAAGTAAATTGTAATAGTCTTGCTCGGTTAATCTCTTCATAAGCTGCCAGATGGTTAGGTAAAAAATTTAATCAGTAGGAAAGCCTAATCCTAATTGGTAACGAGGTGATATTTTTTGAGTAATTTCAGTAAGTTCCTTAAATGCCTTAGAGTGTGGCAAATAAGCCATGAGGGGTTTTTGCTGAAGTAGGCCTTTACTAACTTTATTATCATGGCTTACATTTCCCAAGAAATCAATCGGGATGCCAAAGTATTTCTTGGTCGCGATAGCCATCTTTTGCCCTATGGCCCTGTCTTTACTTGTGCGCACCTGGTTAACAATTAATTTAATATCTAAGGTTGAGAGATAGCGTGATATAGTATCTCCAAGCCTTGGCTCGATTGTTTCTATCGTTTCCAGGAGATCAAAGACTGACTCAAATTTGTGCCCATTCCTTTGCCTGATCCCATTGTCTATGAGGGATCTTACCACTTTTTTACTAATAGTCTTTCTTAAATGGCGAAAAAGAAGACCCTTTGTAAAGCGATATGTATTCTCAATGGATGTGGGTTCCGGTGATGTTATAAGGATACCGCAATGGGAAATCAAAAAAAAATCGAGGATATTAAAGGATGTACCAGGGCCAAGATCTAATAAGATGTATCTATAATTCAATTTTTTAATATTGTTCAATACCTTTATCTTTTGTCCATAGGATAGATTAGCGATCCCTATCATATCTTTAGCCCCTGAAATTAGTTTAAGATTATTTATCCCTGTCTTGGTTATGATACCAGAAATAGTTGATTCTTTTTTGCTAACAAAATCAGACAGACCTAATTTCGGAGGTTTTAATCCCAAAAAGGTATGGAGATTAGCTGTTCCCAAATCAGCATCTATGAGAAGAACATCATTGCCTCTATCAGCCAAACAGATGCCTATACTTGCGGTAATAAGGCTTTTACCAGTACCCCCTTTTCCACCACCAATTGCAAGTATATGATTATTTACTGCTTTCGGTTTATGTATTTGCCCTTGTTCAATCATTGGCCATTCCAGGAAAATAACGTGCAATTACGTTAACAGTTGATTATATGGATTGCAACCTTTTTTGGATGTGTAACAGCGTATCTAATTTACCATTTCAACTTCAATTAACCAGAGTTCTGGCCATTGTGAGACAAATAACAGTTGTAGCCCCTGATTTTTTTAGGGTTCGTGCGCATTCATTCAAGGTGTACCCGGTTGTAAAGACATCATCAACCAATAGTATCTTTTTATCCTTGATAGCATCAGGGTGTATAATGGAAAAGGCATCTTTAACATTTTTTCTTCTTTCTTTTTTCTTCAGACCTGTCTGCGCTCGCGTATATCTGTTCCTGATAAGGGATAGATAATCTAATTGATTCCCAAGGTCCGAGGCTAGTATCCTGGCCAACAAAAGACTCTGATTGAAGCCTCTTTCTCTGAGTCTGCGCCTGTGGAGAGGTACAGGGACAATTACAAAATCCTTTAGATTGGGTATCCATTCTTTGGCAAAGGAGGAAAGCAGGTGTCCAAGGGAGGACTTTAGGTGAGTTTCCATGTTGTATTTGAATCTTTGTATGGATTTCATAAATGGGCCTGAGTAAAGATAAGGGGATCGGAGGAAATCATACCAGGGCTGTTTGCGAAGACAATTTTCACAGAGATGATCTGGTCCTGTTGAGGTTGGGAAAGGCAGACCGCAGACAGTACACATCGGATGGGTGATAGGGGTAAGGCCAGCTAAACAGCTAGAACATAAATGAAATGAGGAATGAGGCCTTTCATCAGTAGACAAGAATCGACTACAGATATGGCAGCGTGGAGGATAGATAATGTCAATTAATTGAGAAAGGAATTTCATTACTGCGTTATCTCGGAAATTCTCTAAGTTATTGAAATATCAAGTTTTATGGGAATGTCAGTTTTTGCCACCCATATGGAATAGTGTGCCGAAATCTCTAAATCCATTATAAACTATTGTATCTTGATTGAGACATAAAAAAAGGCGACCAATCAGTAATTGGTCGCCTCAAGGATAAAATCCCAGCTATTTTTTCTAACAATTACATCATTCCGCCCATTCCACCACCATAGCCACCTCCTGGAGGCATTGCTGGCATTTCTTTTTCTTCTCTTGGTTTTTCAGCTACCATAGCCTGGGTAGTGAGCATAAGGGCAGCGACAGAAGCGGCATTTTGAAGGGCATATCGTGTAACTTTGGTTGGATCAATGATTCCAGCCTTGATGAGATCTTCATACTCACCTGTCTCAGCATTCAAACCAAAGGCACCTTTTTCTTCTTTCACCTTCTCCACCACCACTGATCCTTCTAAGCCGGCATTGTTTGCAATCTGACGTACCGGATCTTCCATCGATCTTCTGACTATATTTACTCCAAGCTGTTCGTCTCCTTCCAATTTTACCTTTGATAAGGCTGAAATGCATCTGATAAAGGCAATACCGCCACCAGGAACGATCCCTTCTTCTACTGCTGCCCTGGTAGCATTGAGGGCATCCTCAACCCTTGCCTTCTTTTCCTTCATCTCTGTCTCTGTTGCAGCTCCGACATTAATAACGGCAACACCACCAATCAACTTGGCCAGCCTTTCCTGCAATTTTTCTCTATCGTAGTCAGAGGTGGTATCATCTATCTGAGCCCTGATTTGTTTTACCCTTCCTTCCAGATCACTTCTGTTTCCACCGCCATCGACAATAGTTGTATTGTCTTTATCGATAGTGACGGTTTTTGCTGTGCCAAGGTCAGTTGTGCTTACATTCTCCAGTTTAAGACCCAGGTCTTCTGAGATCACTTTACCTCCTGTGAGAGTAGCAACATCCTCAAGCATGGCCTTACGCCTATCTCCAAAGCCAGGCGCCTTAACAGCTGCTACTTTTAGTGTTCCTCTCAGTTTGTTAACCACTAGAGTAGCAAGGGCCTCACCCTCTACATCCTCAGCAATGATTAAGAGAGGTTTTCCCATCTTGGCGATCTGCTCGAGCAGAGGAACCATATCTTTCATGGTGCTGATCTTTTTTTCGTGTAACAGGATATAAGGCTCTTCTAATGAGGCATCCATCTTTTCCGCATCCGTTACAAAGTAGGGAGAAAGATACCCTCTGTCAAATTGCATTCCCTCGACAATCTCGAGGGTTGTTTCCATACTTTTTGCCTCCTCAACAGTGATAACCCCTTCTTTGCCAACCTTTGACATGGCCTCAGCAATAATATTTCCTATAGTCCGATCATTATTTGCCGAGATTGTGCCTACCTGAGAAATTTCTTGCTGCTCCTTTGTTGGTCTGGACATCTTTTTCAGTTCATCTACGACAACATCTACTGCCTTTTCAATACCTCTCTTGAGGGCCATAGGATTAGCGCCTGCTGTGACAAGCTTTGCACCTTCACGGTAGATTGATTGGCCTAACAAAGTGGCTGTTGTTGTTCCATCCCCTGCTACATCTGATGTCTTAGAGGCAACCTCTTTGAGCATCTGAGCGCCCATGTTTTCAAACTTATTTTCAAGCTCTATCTCCTTAGCCACGGTAACGCCGTCCTTGGTAACAGTGGGTGATCCCCAGGACTTCTCCAAGATAACATTTCTTCCCTTTGGGCCAAGAGTTACCTTAACCGCCTCAGCCAGTGTGTCTATGCCTTTCAATATTAATTCCCTGGCCTTGGAATCATATATAATTTCCTTTGCTGCCATAATGAAATCCTCCTTGAGATTTTAAAAAATAAAAATAATTATTTAACAATAGCAATAATATCTTCTTCTTTCATGATGAGATGGTCTTCGCCATCTATTTTGATCTCAGTTCCTGCATATTTGGAAAACAAGACTCTATCACCTTCCTTAACCTCTAAAGGGACCTTTTTTTTCCCCTCTCCCTCGCTCTTTCCACTTCCAACGGCAACAACGATTCCTTCCATTGGCTTTTCTTTGGCTGTATCAGGAATTATGATACCACCTTTGGTTGTTTCTTCCTCTTCAACTCTTTTTACAATTACCCGGTCATGCAATGGTTGAATTTTCATCACTCCTCCTTATTTTTTCGTTCAATATTAGAGATACTTGAAAAAAATAATGACTAAAATAAAAATGTCAAGCCCCTTGATTTAAAAAAATATTTTCTGACGGGTTAGTTTAAGAATTATTTAACAATTCTTTTATTTTAGAAGCTCATTAGAAAAATAAAAGAGATTTCTTGACATAACCTCTGAACATAATTAAGCTTATTTTAACTAATTACTGAATAAAGCTTGTGTAACTAGCTAGGAGGACGAATCATGCCTATTTATGTGTGGGCTGGCAAGACCAAAAAAGGACGTTCCTTAAAGGGTGAATTAGAGGCTGCTGATGAAAGGATAGCAAGGATACAGCTGAAGAAGAGAAATGTCGAAGTTACGAAACTCAAACAAAAGTCTAAAGACCTTTTTGAGAATATTTCATTTATGCAGCCCAAGGTCACTAATAAAGACCTTGTTATCTTTACCAGGCAGTTCTCCACAATGATTGATGCTGGCCTTCCTCTTGTTCAGGGATTGAATATTCTGGCGGAGCAGACTGAGAATAAGACGTTTAGGAATATGCTCAAACAGATAACAAAGGATGTGGAGGGTGGTTCAACCTTAGCAGATGCACTAGGCAAACATCCTAAAGTGTTTGATTCCTTGTTTGTCAATTTAGTTGCTGCAGGAGAGGTTGGGGGGATTCTTGATACCATTTTGCAGCGCCTGGCAGCGTATATTGAAAAGGCAGAAAAGCTAAAATCTCAGATCAAAGGGGCTATGACCTATCCTATTGTTGTGGTAGGTATCGCCATTATTGTTATTGCCGTAATTATGATTTTCGTCATCCCTGTGTTTCAGGATATGTTTTCCAGTTTTGGAAAGGCACTACCAGTGCCAACCCAGGTAGTGGTTGCCATGAGCAATTTTATTAAGGGAAATATACATTATATGATTGGGGGGCTGATTGTTTTTGTCTGGGCATTTAAGAGATATAGGAGAACAAGTTCAGGAAAAAGGAACATAGACAGTATTTTGCTCAAGCTCCCAATTTTTGGTGAACTTATTAAGAAGGTGGCTGTTGCAAGATTTACAAGGACTCTTGGCACTATGGTCAGCAGTGGTGTACCTATCTTAGATGCCTTAGAGATAACAGCCAAAACAGCAGGCAATGTTATAGTAGAAGAGGTTATTTTTGACGCAAGAAGTAGTATCGCTGAAGGGCAAACAATTGCCGATCCTCTTTCCGAGACAGACATATTTCCTGGCATGGTAACCCAAATGATTTCTGTTGGAGAGTCAACTGGTGCTCTGGATGCCATGTTAGAAAAGATAGCGGATTTTTATGACGATGAGGTTGACGCTACAGTTTCTGCTATGACATCTATGCTGGAACCACTCTTAATGTTGTTTTTAGGCGGCTCAATTGGAGGCCTGGTTGTTGCCATGTATCTTCCTATCTTCCAGATGGCTGCGGCAATGGGCTGACGCACACAATTATGGTCAAAACGGATCGAGACCTTGACCAGAAAGAGACTCTTTCCCGCCTTCAATTATTGATGTTTCTGAGGGTGGGATTTGTTTCCCTCCTTTTAGGAGTAGCGATTGTAATTCAGGTAAGGGAAACAAAAACCTATTTTGGTGAGATCTTAAATGCGCACTACATCCTTATTGCCTTAATCTATTTCCTCACATTTATTTATATAGTTGCACTTAAGTACATAAAAAATCTCTTCAAGTTTGCGTATCTTCAGCTTCTTATCGATACCATCTTCATAACAGCCATTATCTATACGACAGGCGGTATTGAAAGTATATTCTCCTTTCTTTATTTATTGAACATAATCTCAGGGGGAATAATTCTTTATCGTTATGGAGGAATGATAATAGCCTCTTTTAGCAGCATTCTCTATGGTGCATTTCTTGATTTAAGTTACTATGGATTGATTAACCCCATTGGTTACCGTTTTCCCTATGCCCAAGAATACCAGAGTAGTGAAATTTTTTATATGATTCTTGTCAATGCAGCTGCCTTTTATTTGGTAGCTTTTTTGAGTGGTTTTCTATCAGAGCAGATTCAGAAGAGCAGGGCTGAACTCAAAACTAAACAGAAAGATATAGTTGATTTGGAGATGCTCAAGGAAAATATTATTCAGAATATTTCTTCGGGACTAGTTGCATTAGACGAGCATAGCAAAATTATTGTCTTTAATAGGGGAGCGGAAAGGATATTTAATATTGATTCCAGAGATGCTATCCGAAAGGATATTAGCGATATTATACCCCATATAATGCCTTATCTTAAGGTTCATAGCCCACATAAGTTCAGCCAACTCTCTTATAAGGGGAAGGAGGATCAGCAAATTGATCTTCTTTTAAATATTTCACCTTTAAAAGAATATGATGGGAGCAATAAAGGAAAAATACTTGTATTTCAAGACACGACACGCATCAGGGAGATGGAGCAAGAGGTCAAGAGAATGGAAGATATGGCTATGCTTGGAGAATTAGCCGCTGGAATCGCCCACGAGATAAGAAACCCTTTAGCTTCAATAAGTGGCTCAATTCAGGTGTTAAATGATAGCTTGTCAAAAGAAGAAGCCCATATTAACAGAAGATTAATAGAGATTGTTTTAAGAGAAGTAAGCCGATTGGACCATCTTGTAAATGATTTTTTGCAGTTTGCTAGACCGCAAAGGATAGAAATTGAAGAATTTGAACTTAATCAATTGATTATGGATACCCTCTATCTATTTCAAAATAGCCAGAGCTGGTCTGAGCATTTAGATATAGAGACGAAAATTATGAGCCCCTTAAAGATTAAATCAGATCCGCACCAGCTTAAACAGGTATTTTGGAATATTTTCCTAAATGCGTCCGAGGCTATGCCAAAAGGTGGGCTCATCTCTATTAGTGCCCAGAAAGAAACGGATTTTAAGAGTTCAAGTGAATCTGTAGAGTCAATAAGGATAAAAATTGAGGATAATGGACCAGGCCTAGATCCGAAAATAGCTAAGGATATATTTAAACCTTTTTCTACAACGAAAAAAGATGGATCTGGCTTAGGTTTGGCTATAGTTAAAAGGCTTGTCGAAGGTCTTGGGGGTAAGGTTTCAGGTGAAAATTTGGCCCGTGAGGGGACCACGATAACCATTCGTTTACCTGTTTCTATAGATAAAAAAGTGCTTAACGTGAGGTAACGTATCTAAAATTGTGGAGAGAAGTACATGGAATGTGGGATTTAGGAATGCATGTATATCAACAAGCGTGGTTTTCTAAAATAATTCATCCAAGTAGATATTTAGGGGATGAGGTAAATTCTGTTCAGAAAGATCCTTCTGCTGTCGAGATCTCTATTGCTTTAGCATTTCCTGATGTTTACGAAATTGGGATGAGCCACCTGGGGTTAAAAATTTTATACCATATATTAAACTTACAGAACTGGCTTTCAGCAGAAAGAATTTTCGCCCCATGGGTAGATTTAGGATCTGAGTGTAAAAAGAAAGGCATTCCTCTTGCCTCCCTCGAATCAGGAAAACCTCTGTCTGAATTTGATATTATTGGCTTTAGCTTGCAGCATGAGCTCTGTTATACCAACATTCTGTCCATGCTTGATCTTGGAAACATACCCCTCTTAGCTAAAGAGAGGGAATCCATGGATCCCTTGGTTATCGCAGGCGGCCCTGCATGCTTTAATCCTGAGCCAGTAGCTGCGCTATTTGATGCTATTGTTATAGGTGATGGAGAGGAAGCAGCACTTTCGATTTGCCAAACCGTAAGAGAATGGAAATTGGATGGGCGAAATAGCAGGCCTGGGTTATTAAAAGAGCTTGCAAAGATTAAAGGTATCTACATCCCCTCTTTTTTTCAAGTGCATTACAATACAAAAGGAATCATACAGCACATAGAATCGCTGATAAAAGGGTATGAAGGCGTTGAAAAGGCTATCGTTTCTGATCTTAATTGCTACCCTTTTCCTGCAAAGCAAATAATCCCATTTACCGAGCTGGTTCATGATCGATTCACCATTGAGATTGCGAGGGGTTGTAGCAGAGGGTGTCGATTTTGTCAGGCAGGAATGATATATAGACCTGTGAGGGAACGGGATCCTTGCGAAATAGTGCGCATAGCTGAAAGAGGTTTACATGAGACAGGATTTGAGGATCTATCTCTTCTCTCTTTAAGTTCAGGTGATTACAGTTGTATCCTTCCATTATTAAAGGCGTTAATGCGAAAGGTGGCAGACAAACATGTTGCTATTAGTTTTTCTTCATTAAGGATTGATAGGGCCATTTCTTTATTAATGGAAGAGATAAAGAAAGTCAGGAAGACTAGTTTTACCGTTGCACCTGAAGCAGGCAGCCAGAAACTGAGAGATGTTATTAATAAGGGATTGACAGAGGATCAGATTTTACATTCAGCAAAGGAGATTTATGAGGGAGGCTGGAACCTACTCAAGCTTTATTTTATGATAGGCCTTCCTTCTGAGGAAGATAGTGATCTTATTTCCATTGTTGAATTAAGCAAAAAGATTTCCAGATTAGGGCCTCAAGGAAGAAAGGGACATGTGTTAAATGTAAGCATTTCCCCCTTTGTTCCTAAGGCACATACACCTTTTGAGTGGTTGCCCCAGCTTGAACTTGAAGAAGGTAAACGAAGAATCAATTTTATCAGGGAACGATTGCAGAGTCATAGAGTGAAAGTTAAATGGAATAATCCAGAGGCGAGCTGGGTAGAGGGTATCTTTTCAAGGGGGGATAGGAGATTAACCAAGATATTACTCGAGGCGTGGCAGCAGGGTGCACGTTTTGATAGCTGGAGTGAGCACCTTAACATAGATATCTGGAAAAAGGCCTTGAAAAGGTGCAACCTTGATCCAGATTTTTACCTTCTTCGGGAGAGGGAACACGATGAGATTCTGCCATGGGAACATATACATTCTGGCATATCTAAAGAGTTTTTACTGAGCGAGTGGCAAAAGGCTATGGATGGCAAAACAACACCTGATTGCAGACAGTATTGTTCGAACTGTGGAGTCTGTAGCGACAATAACCTTTCCCCGGTGTTATTTGATACCTGGCATCCCTTGGAGGAAAAGGGTAGCTTTTTATCAAACCAATTACACGAACAAAGGAAAAGGTATAGACTATGTTTTACAAAACGTGAAAAGACCCAATATCTGAGCCACTTAGAGCTTATTAAGGTGTTTATAAGGGCGTTCAGAAGAGCTGGGATGGATTTAGTGTATTCTAGCGGCTATCATCCTATGCCAAAGGTCTCTTTTGCAATAGCACTCCCTGTGGGAACAGAATCCTTAAGCGAAATAGTAGATGTTCAGGTTAAAAATATTCGGAATACATCACTCACAATCAAGAAGCTTAATAAGGAACTGCCATCTGGCATCAGGGTTATTTCTATGGAGGAGATAGCAATAAAGGAGCCTCCTCCCAGAATTAAAGAAAGCTATTTTCATGTCCAGGCAAATGGATATTTCAACAAAGAAGCTGTGGATAGGTTTTTGATGTTAAAGTCCTGTTTAGCAGTCAAGAAACGCAGGAATGGTGAAAAAATAGTTGATATTCGATCTCAGGTGAAGGCATTACATGTGTTATCCAATGGCGCGCTAGAATTAACTGTAAGACATGGAAAAGGGCCGGAATTGAAGCCTACTGAGATTTTAAAGAATGTGTTTACTCTCCATGACAGTCAGATAGAGGGAATGAGGGTTTTAAAAACAAAAAGTCTTATTATCTGAAACCTGATGATGACCAATGAATTAGTAATAAATGCAAGGCCACATGAAACAAGAGTTGCCTTGGTGGAAAATGGAGTGGTGGCTGAACTCCATGTAAAAAGAGGGGCTGAACAGGAGCTCGTTGGGAATATTTACCTTGGGAAGGTGTTACGGGTTCTACCTGGAATGCAGGCGGCCTTTATAAATATCGGTATTGATAAACCAGCTTTCTTATATGTCACTGATGTCTATAACGACCTTCACCATTGGGAGCAGATTATGCTGCAAGAAGAAGATGAGGGGAATAACTTAGAGACTGATATCAATTCGAGGATGCGCTTTATAAAGGAAAGCGATATTAATATAGAAGGTCTCCTGCAAGAAGGACAGAATGTCTTAGTTCAAGTTTCTAAGGAGCCTTTGGGCACAAAAGGTGCTCGAGCAACTTCTCACATTAGCCTTCCTGGGCGTCACCTTGTGTATATGCCTACCGTTGACCACATTGGTATTTCGCGCAGGATAGAAGATGAAAAAGAAAGAATGAGATTAAAAAAGCTTATGCAAAAGTTAAGGCCACCTGGTGCAGGTTTTATTGTGAGAACCGTAAGCGAGCAGGCACCGAAAGAAAAGTTAAAAATCGAGATGGAGTTTTTAACTAAATTATGGGAAAATATTCAGAGAAAGAGAGAAACGTCTTCTGCCCCCAGCATTCTTCACAAGGAATTAACGATTACTTTAAGGGCTGTTCGGGATCTTTTTACCAGAGAGATTGATAGATTGGTGATCGATTCAAAGGAAGAGTATCAATCAATATTGGAATTCATAGAGACCTTTGCCCCAAACCTTAGATACTCTATTGAACTCTACGAAGGGAGAGAACCTATATTTGATGCCTATGGCATTGGCATGGAAATAAACAGAGCCTTAGATAAAAAGGTATGGTTGAAATCTGGTGGATATATTGTCATTGAATCAACAGAGGCTCTTACCTCTATCGATGTTAATACAGGCAGTTATGTAGGGAAAAGAAACCTGGAAGAAACCATTGTAAAAACAAATCTGGAGGCAGTTAAGGAGATTGCCTATCAACTGAGATTACGAAACATTGGGGGCCTCATTGTCATTGATTTCATAGATATGGATAGGGAAGCGAACAGGGAAAGGGTCTTTATGACACTCAAAGAGGCCTTGGAAAAAGACAGGGCTAGGACCACTGTTCTCGGGATGTCGGAGTTAGGGCTGATTGAGATGACGAGGAAAAGAACAAAAGAAGATATAAATCTCCTTTTAACCGAACCTTGTTTATACTGTGAGGGAAGAGGCCGTCTTAAATCGTCCACTACAATCTGTTACGATATCTTTAGGGATCTGGAAAGAGAGTGGGCATCCGGTGAGGAGGGCAAGGTCTATGTTTTGGTAAATCCTGAGATAGAGAAAGTTTTAAAGGAGGAAGAGAGGTACTCCGTTATGGAATTGGAAAAAAGAATTAATCGGCGTATTGCAATAATTGCAAAAAATGATTTTCATCTTGAGCAGTATGAGATAAGTCTTCAGTGAGCAACTTGATCTTTTAAGGTCTCAAAGAGGGAATAATATTTGGTATCTGATTAGTGATCTCATCAACTAATCCTTGAAGCCATTCTGTACCTATGGCAGCCCCAGCATTACCTAATCCCTTAATCACCTCAATATAATGTTTCCCCTTTTCATCTATCTTTTGTTGAATAAGATCTAAAAATGCATCCCTTTTTTCCAAATTTCCTTCTTTTTTATAACTATCCGTTAAAAACTCTTCTATATTAGACCATTGTTCGAAGATTTCTCTCCTGAGATCTTGTTGTCTTTGTAAGACATGTTCTTTCATCATTTTTGTATATAATTCAATTGATCGGGGCATTTTGTCAGCAACCTCTTTTAATCTTTTTATTCTCTCGCTAATTACCATTTCTATCTTTTCCAAGGCACCGTTATAAAGAGCTTTCTCTATCGGATTAAGAAGTAAAAATCGAGAGCGAACATCAATATACCATCTCCTAAGTGCAATGATATTTGCTATGTAATTGATGTTATTGGTTATGATCCTTTTGATTCCTGGATAAAGCCCAAAACAAAGAGGCTGTTGTTTCTTAATATTAGAGCCGGCAAAAAGCAGTCCATCTCCTTTGATGAAATCTTTCCGATAGATGGTTCCAGCAGCAATGACCGTTCCGTATCCTATCCTAACTGGCCCAACTAATCCCCCTTGTCCGCCGAAGAAGATTGGTCTCTGATTTAACATGACTCCCTTAGGGACATCACCAATAAGAGAAGGAGTAGCCTTATCCTGATTCGGGGAGTAATTAAAATGAATATATGAACTTCCAACCTCACTATGATTTTTTCTATCTGTACCCCCAGCCATTAGACAGTCACAGAAATTTATTAGGCTCCCAAGGGTAACAAAAGGAAATAAGATGGTTTGTTTAAGGCCCACAGTGTGGGCAACATTGGCTTCTTCTTCTAATAGACATCCGCCCCTAATATGGGCACCTGATCCTGACGTAGCCTTTCCTAAAAATGTTGACTGTGAAAAAAATCCTCCTTGTAATTTTACATCAGGACCTAACTGGCAGTTTTCGATCGTTACAGGTCCCTCGTAGCCAATTTCGCATCCGGACATTATTACTGTACGAGAGCCATAAACCTTACAACCGGAGTGGATTACAACCCTGTTATCTGATATCTGGTCACAAGATACCTCTTCTCCAATAGTAATAGTTTCCGGGCGGTCAATCCTCACACCTTTTCTTATAAGCTGTTGTATCTTTGATTGATTAAGGGTATCTATCATTATTTGTCTAATTCAATATCTCTATGTGTTAGCGCAATGGAATTTGTTATTTTCTTAAGTTCTCCAAAGATAGTATCTGCAATGCTTACTGACCTGTGGGTGCCTGCAGTGCATCCTACAGCGATGGTTAAAGATGATTTCCCTTCTTTTTCATAAAGAGGGATGAGATAGTTAAGAAGGGCTAAGTATTTCTTTAGAAAACCATGGGTCTCTTTCCAACTATTCATATATTTTTTAACCTGTGGATAGGTTCCGTCAAGGTTTTTTAATTCTTGAACAAAGTAAGGATTAGGCAGGAACCTAACATCAATAACAAGATCTGCATCACGGGGTATACCATATTTGTACCCGAAAGATAGAAGATAAATCTTCATCCTTTTTGCAGGTGTTGTCTTTAGGGCATGATTTAAGATGATCTCCTTTAATTCATGAACGTTGTAATTTGATGTATCAATAATCAGATCTGCAATTTCTCTCAGTTCTTTCAGTGCCTCTCTCTCGGCATGAATCCCTTCAAGAAGATTTTTTTCTTCACTCAGAGGGTGTTTTCTTCGAGTCTGACTATACCTCCTTACCAGCACCTCTGTAGAGGCCTCAAGAAAAAGTATTTCAAAGAGATATCCTTCATCCCTAAATGTTTTAAAAATTTCTGGATATCTTCGAAGAAACTCTTTCTCCCTAAGATCCATAACTAAGGCAAGCTTAGTTATTTCTGAATTAGTCTCGGCCTTTAACTCTAAAAATTTGGGTAGCAGGATAACGGGAAGATTATCTATACAGAAGAAACCAGCATCTTCAAGGGCATTTATCGCTGTGCTTTTTCCTGACCCTGAAAGGCCGGTAATAATTGTAATTTTTATATTTTTCACGTATCCAAAATTGTAGAATTATCTTTTGATAGTTGTCCGTTGAAAGAAATAAGAAGATTAATGTAACTAAACGACAATAAAAACGCTCATTACTGTGTTTAATGGTACGTGTTAAAAAATAAAACTACAACGGACAACTGACTACTGAAATTTCTTGTTTATTATCTTTTTATAGATGCCACTTTTAATAATTTCTTCCACCTTTACCATCCCTTCCCGAATTATTAAAGGAGGATCAATTGTCACATCAAGAATAGTAGATGGGTATTTTCCTTGTGTTTCGCCTCCATCTAATATGAGGTCCACAGCATTGTTAAAGTATTCTACAACTTGATCAGCCTTTATACAAGGGGGCATTCCGGAGATGTTGGCACTCGTTGCTGTAATTGGAACATTTAAGGTCTTTGAGAGGGTATTTGCTAAAGGATGGCTGGATATCCTGATCCCCACCTTTCCTGTACTCGATGTCAGCGCTGATGACAAGATAGGAGAAGACTGAAAAACCATAGTAAGTCCACCTGGCCAGAATTTTTCCCCCAGCCTATTTGCTCTTGATGGAGTATACGCAACGTATTGAGGGAGATTCCTCAAGGAAGAAATCAAAATGAGGATAGGCAAATTATGATCTCTCTTTTTTATTGTAAAAAGATTTTCAACAGCATCAGTGTTGGTGGCATCCACACCTAAACCATAAAAAGATTCCGTTGGAAAGGCCACAATACCTCCTTCTGAGATGATTTTAACAGCTTCAATGAGACCCTTTCTTAAGGATTCATCTGAGGTAATTTTAAATACGTAGCTCAATCTTTTTCCAACCCCTTTGCCCGAGATTTTAGACTTTCTTTGTACTGATCCAATATCTTGGCAATGTCTGAATACTTGAGCGCAAGTATTTGGGCAGCAAATACAGCGGCATTCCGGGCACCGCCTTTCCCAATTGCCATAGTAGCCACAGGAACACCTGGAGGCATCTGAGCTGTTGAAAGGAGGGAGTCTATTCCCCTAAGAGGAGAGGAGTCAATAGGTACCCCAATAACCGGTAATGTGGTATAGGAAGCAAGCACCCCAGCGAGATGAGCTGCCCAGCCAGCCCCTGCAATAAGGACCTCTATTCCCCTATGAGAGGCATTCATAGCATAATCCCTCGTTTTATCTGGGGACCTGTGAGCAGAAGATACGGTGATTTCGAAATTTATGTCCATCTCCTTTAGTGTCTTTACACACTCATCCATGATATCACTATCAGAGATACTCCCCATTACTATACCCACTAATGGTTTATCTTGCATAATCGTTATCCTTGTTTAGGTTTGTACAGTATAGATTTCTTATCTCCTTAATTAACCTATAGTATTTATCGAAAGACCTCATTATACTGATTTAATGCATAATCGCAAGAATCTTCTCATTCAACTACAAATCTCATTTTTCTTGTCATCGCAAAATTCTGCTGATACTATGCCAAAAGAGAGCAAGGGGGAGGCAATGCCTATTTATGAATTCTACTGTGAAAGATGCAATACCATCTTTAATTTTTACTCAAAATCAATAACCACAAATAAACAACCAATCTGTCCTCAATGCAAAACAATGAAATTAAAACGATTATTATCGAGCTTTTCTGTTTTAAGGGAAAGCTCTCAAGGAGACAGTGAGGAATCTCTCCCTTTTGATGAGCAGAAGATGGAAAAGGCTGTTGGTATGCTTGCACAGGAAGCTCAAAATATTAACGAAGATGACCCAAAACAGGCAGCTCATTTGATGCGCAGACTTTCTGAGATGGCAGGCTTAGATATGGGAAAAGGAATGAAGGAGGCAATGAACAGGCTTGAGGCCGGAGAGGATCCTGAGAAAATTGAAGAGGAAATGGGAGACATTTTGGAGGAGGACCCATTTGCTCTCCCTGAAAAAAAGGTAGCGAGGGAAAAAAATAACGCCCCATGTAAAGATGAAACCCTTTATGAATTATAGATCTCCATTCACCTTCCCAGAGGGCAGAAATGGTGTAAGTGTAAAAGTTTCGCTGCACCGCATATTGTTATCCCGTAAAAGATTATAGGAACAGATCCTGTAAAATTATCTATGGTATCATTAACCAGGGTTGTTCCTGTGGCAAGAATAAGATCTGCCCATTTTATAATATCTTTATACACGGAAGAATCTTCAACCCTTACCCCTGACTGAATAGTATCAATCTTTTCAGGGTCTCTGTCACAGATCCTAACCTCAAAATTACGGAACACTTCCTCAAGTAGGCGTGGTTGGTGTCCTATCATCCCTATCCTTTTAGGTGAGAAGGGTAAAAGGACATCTTTTAGATACGTAGCACACGTCACTGGATCGTCGTCTTTGCAGTGACAGCTCTTTTTGATTATTTCTATTTTTCTTAACACAGCATTGGCTGTAGCTACAAAAAGGGCCCTGTGAAAATTGGAATCCATGGGGAGATTAATTACCTGAGAGAGACTCCCAGAAAAATTTCCGGTATGATCAGAGTAGGCCTGGCCTTTGACATCTTGAAAGACAGCCTGCGTCATCCGTTCTTTCCCTTTCAGCAACGGATAATCGTCATGAGCTGGGCTGCCAATGGCCTCCTCAGGTGTTAGAGGCCGTGCATAAACAGAAACCATTTCATTTTCAAGGGCATGTTGGGAAATAAGTTTCCGCATCTCTTTTATAAATCTATGTAAAAGAGTAGCCATTATATCCCCTTTCCAAAGGGACAGACTGGATATCTGCATTCTGGACAATTCAGGCATAGTCCCCCATGCCCCAGGCTAACAATTTCTTCTCTGGTAATCACGTCTCCAGACATAGCCCTCGGGAGAAAGATATCAAGTACTGTGACCTTAAAATAAAAAATTGCAGCAGGTATGCCAAGAATAGGAATATCCCCCATATAGGCAAGAGCAAACATTGCTCCTGGAAGGATAGGGGATCCGTAAGATACAAGTTTAACGCCGGAAGAGATAATTCCATCAAGGGTAATATCATCTGCATCTACGGAAAGGCCACCGGTGGTAATAATAACATCACAACCATCTTTTGCCATCTGCCTTATTGACTGAGATATTACCTCTTTTTGGTCAGGACAGATTTGGTGGAATATGATTTTTCCACCAAGGGATTGAACTTTAGGTGATAGGATATCTAAAGAATAGTCTTTAACCCTGCCAGAGAAAACCTCTTTCCCTGTAACTATTACCCCAATTTGCTTTCTTGAAAATGGGAGAAGCCTTAAAAGAGGCCCCTTATCCCTGATTTCTTCCACTATAGACCAGAATATGGATTCCTCTATGGCAACTGGTATTATCCTGGTAGCAGCCACAGTCATACCTTTAAAACACACAGTATTTTGATGAATAGTTGAGCAGATGATTGTTTCAGTCTGATTTATAAATGTTAGCAGATTAATATTGATTTTAAGTAGACCATTAATCTGGGCCTTTATATTAAACCTTCCTTCGCTTGGCCCCTCAAGGGCAAACCATTCCTTTTGAAAGGCCTCAGCCAAAACCTTAGCTGCATCATCTTCATGGATGTAGCCTCTATTAGGGTCAAAAACATACACATTGCTCTTGCCCATATCCCTCAAGACAGGTAGATCATTCGCAGTCAGGATATAGCCCTTCTTAAACGCAGGGCCCTTTGATTTTCCTGGAATTATCCGTGTGATGTCATGGGCCAGAGGCTTTCCAACAGCCTTCTCGATTGATAATTTAATCATACACATGCACCTTGATATGTAACTCACAGAATTTTTTTTGAATGACTCAGTTAATAACTTTCAATCGTTTGAGATCCTTGGGAGTATCAATATCGTATATAACTGAATCATCCTGCCATGGGATTCTTTTTACCGCTTCTGGGAATTTATGCATAAGGCCCCTGAGACCTACATCCCCGGTAATCTGGTTGATCTCGTTTTTAAATCGATCAATATCGATAATGACCGGATGCCCCGTAGCGCCATTGAACACAGGGAGAAGCATTCCCATCTTTTCCTTTTGAAATTCATTGATGAGGAAATTAATCGTCTGCGGGGTGAGAAAAGGAAGATCCGCGAGAGAGATCAATACCCCGCAAGCTTTCTCTTCATCGGTAAGACAGGTCAGGCCCTTGTGAATGGAAGAGGACATTCCTTTCTTGAAGTTTTCATTGGCAACCAGTCGTCCCCCTCCCCATCGGCAGGAGAAGGAAAACCACTGGTCAACTTTTTTTCCGACTGCCAGGCCGGAAAATGAAAATGTGTCCGTATTCCCCGTGATCGTTTTCCGAAGATTCGGGGAAACTACCAGTACAAGCGGGGAGATGTGACTTTGCAGGTGCACCCTCAAAGCCCTCTCTAACAGTCTTTCACCTGTTGGAAGGAGGGCGAAGAGCTTTTCAGATCCAAAACGCTCAGAACCACCTGCACCGAGAAGGACACCAGGAATGGGTTCCATTTATGCTCCCTTCAGGTTTCTTAAGGGTAGTATGAAAAAGACATCCCTTCCCACGCTCAGGTTCTCAGCAAGGAAATCCTCTTTCCTTATCCTGGCAAGGATGTCTTTCGTTTTCGTTTTTATCGTAATGGTAACAACAGAATTATGAGAAACCTCCTCCACTATGGTTCCCCTGAATCTATTGATCGGAGGACCCGGAGGCTCATCTCTGCTCACATAGATGTCATCGGGGGAGATTGCGATTTTACTAAGGTTCTCCTTGTCCCAAACCGTTACTATGGTAAATCCTCCACAGTTCGCCTTGACTAATCCGTTTCCCAGGGCCTCATAACCCTCACAGGCAAAGATGTTGGGTGATCCCAAGAAATCGGCCACCTTATACCCATTGGGACTAAAGAAGATCTCCTGAGGTGTTGCAACCTGTTCCAATCTGCCTGACTCAATAACGGCGAGGCGATCACCGACCTCTTCGGCCTCTTTGAAGTCATGGGTAACAAAAATGGTGGTTAGGCCGAGTTCTTTTACGATCCGCTTGAACTCGATCCTCAGATATTTCCTGGTCTTGATGTCCAGGCTGTTAAAGGGTTCATCCAACAAGAGGATCTTGGGAGATGGTGCAATTGCCCTTGCCAGGGCTACCCTTTGTCTCTCTCCGCCACTCAAATTCTTCGGGTATCTTCCCAGAAGATGGCCGATATTAAGCAAGGTGCACATTTCATCTAATCGAGCCTCAATCTGATTGTGGCCCCTTTTCTTTGTTGATAACCCATAAGTGATATTTCGCCTTACATCCAGATGGGGAAACAGAGCCAGGTCTTGAAAGAGATAACCGATTCTTCTCCTGCTGATGGGAATTGTATCTATGGGCTCACCATCGAATAGTACCGACCCTTCATAGGGAGCCAAACCGCAAATAATATTGAGCAGGGTTGTTTTGCCAGCACCTGTGGGGCCCAGGAGCACCAGAAGTTCCCCATTCGATATTGTTACGCTTATATCTCGGCAAACAAAATTGCTAATGTTTTTAAGCTCTATCGTTGGCATATTATCGCCATTTGCCAGTTAGCCGATGCTCCATAAAGATAAAGAATTTTTCAAAAGACAGACACATTACCGATAAAACGATCAAGCACACGATGATGATATCTACCCTGATGAGGCTCTCTGCCCTCATAAGCAACGCCCCAATGCCAGTGGGGATGGCCACCATCTCAGCGGCTATAATCACCCTCCAGGCCATACCTGCCTCCAACCTCAATCCGGTAAATATATTAGGGAGAGCGAGAGGGAGAAGTACTGTTTTTAATATTTCCATCCTGGATGCCCCGAGGATCTCTGCCGCCTTGATAAAGCCCTTGGGCACGGCTCTGATGCCGGTTATCGTGTTATAGAGCACGGGGAAGAAGGAACATATAAATATTATAGTGATGGGCAGCAATTCCCCTATACCAAACCAGAGCATCAAAATGGGCAGCCAGCCCAGGGCGGGGATGGGGTACAAGAGGCTGAATATGGGGTGAAGTGCCTTGTTTGTGGTTTCATTCCATCCCATAAAGATCCCTAATGTTACACCGGCAAGAGATCCCGTGAAAAAGCCGATCAAGACTCGAATCAGGCTACTCAGAAAATTATCAACCAGTACGCCATTGGCAATCAGGTGGCCGAATTCCTCCATGACCACAGAGAAAGGAGGGAAGAAAAACTGCCCGGGGACGAAGTTTAATCGGGCTATGATTTCCCACAGGGCCAGGAATATGGCTACCGGCAGTATCTCCCATCGTCGCGTGGTTTTTGTGACCTGGTTCATCTCAGAAACCTCAAATCCAGTATCTGTTCCGCCTTGAAGACCTTCTTGATGTAGCCCAAGTGATACAGGTAGTCTATCGTTTCTTGAACTGTTCTTTGATCTATACATGTAGTGTAATCCAGCCTTGCCATTGAGCGTAGCAAGACCTGGGGAGTGATCTCGAGCCTTGCCGCGACCTTACCCGCTTTAAGGGGAAAGACTTGCTCCCCCGTGACTGACATTTGTCTAGCCATGATAGCTGCTGCCTCACTGGGGCGCTCATTAACCCAATCAGTTGCTTTTTGGGTTACCTTTACTAATCTTCTGACTGTTTCTGGATTTTCAGTAATCAGTTTTTCCTTAACCACAAGAACGCTTCCTTGCATGTCTGCCCAGACATCCTGGCTGGTGAGCAGCATCGTAAAGCCTAGATTTTCAGCCATGGTAGCCCATTGCTCTGGAAGGAAGGCAGCATCAAGCTGCCCTATTTTAATGGCTAAGCCCTGTTTCGGCGGGCTCATACGCTGGACTTTATTTAATATCTTGCCATCATCAAGGCCATATTTGTCTATGGTCTTGTGAAGAAGCACATCAACAGTACCACCTTCTCTTACGCACCCAATTCGAATGCCCGGCTTTTCTAAGTCCTTAACCGTCTTAATCTTATCTGGATTGACTACAAGTCCATAGCCATATTTGTGTATTCCCGCAACGACCTTTATTGGCACCCTCGCATTGGCATAAGCGTTAATTGCTGGCACGAGACAGATATATGCTGATTGTATGTCTCCACGCGCTAGCGCCGCGGCGAGAGCCATCCCCGTTACATAGCTTTCATAAGCTGATAATTTAAGCCCCTCTCCTTTAAACCATCCTTTATCCCGAGCGATATAAGCGCAGGCAGCGTGGTCCATAAACTCTACTGCCATACCGATTTGTATCTCTTTTCTGCGCCGCGAATTTTCTTTACTCTGGGGGGAGAGGGAAAGACAAAAAACCCAAGAGATGCATATCAGGGCTAACAAGAACAGAATATTACCGAATCTTTTCAATCTGCTTTCCATGAGACTTCACACCCTCCAGGTTTTCGCTGTATGATCCTTTTTTCTTCTAACTTGAATTATCTCTGCTATAATGCTAACCGCTATCTCTTCAGGGGTTTCCGCGTTGATATTTAAGCCGATAGGTGCATGAATTTTTTCTAGTCGTTTTTTGGCGACACCTTTGGTTTGTAGATGTGAAAACACCGTCTGATTCTTTTTCCTGCTGCCGATCATGCCAATATAGGCAGCATCCGTTTTCACTGCCCATTCGAGGGCCGTTTCGTCCTGGACATGACCCCTTGTGACAATTGCGATGTACGAGGATTTATTTATGGTGAGCCTGGGGAAGGCCAGTAGAAGATCTTGAGCAATAACCTCATCTGCTTCAGGAAATCGCTCTGGATTGGCAAACTCCGGCCGATCGTCGACGACCACAATCTTGAATCCCACCATCTTGCCCAATTTGGCTAGGAAAAGGGAGATATGTCCTCCCCCAAAGATATAGAGGCACGGCTCAGGAGCGATAGGTTCCACAAAGACCTCCATATTTCCTCCACAGATCATGCCTTCCTCTGCCACCTCTTTGCCGGTAAGATCAAACCGCAAGACTGTGGACCTGTTTTCCCTCATGACTTTCATGGCCTCCTTGCACACCTGTGCCTCCAGACTTCCTCCACCAATTGAGCCGAGAACCGTACCGTCGTTTCTTATCAACATCTTCGATCCTATTTCCCTCGGGGTAGAGCCTTTGGCATTTATCACGGTAGCAACTGCAGCAATCTTTCCTTCAGATCGAATGCTCACGATCTCCTGAAATATGTCTTCCATATCAATACCTCCAAGCGGGAGCTATTCCCGAGAAATGACCTCTACAACTGGCGGATGTACCTGCGCCTGACCTAAGACAACTCGATCAATCCGGGGATGTTTTGCTGCAAGGATTTTGGAACCTATGTCCCTGGCCATTGATCGGTCAGCATTCAAATCCATCTTGTTAATAAAGGGGATTATCCTTGCATCGGCCGGGCTCCCTCTGGTCATACCAGAAGGGTGAAGCATGAGATTAATAATGGCGTCTGCTGAGACCGTTCCTCCCAAAGGAATCCCGGTCAATCTGGATGCGATCTCAGATCGAAACACATTTTTTTCTGACAGCTCGCAACCTAACGCATCAATTCCAACCATGGGTATTACCAGAGTAGTGCATGGGGGAAGTACCGGTTCGTATTCAGGATTCGGTGCTTTCAGGGGCCTCTTGGATGCCCCATCTGCCTCAATAATAATATAGTTCACCGGGCTCAATGTAATTAATCTTGAAATCAGTAATGGGTTAATCCCTTGTAATTTACCAGAGCCGGCTAATATCTCTGAGGCGATTGTAATATGGCCTAATGCGCCTGCCTTTTTTAGGATGAAATCTACTATCTCCTCTTCATCTTGTGAGATAAGCAGATAAGGGGTATCGGATGAGGAAGGAGTAAATATTTTAGTTGTTGTAGTGGTAATGACAACCTTTTCATGCATAGACAGCTCTCGAGAAAGGGCAAACATGAGGGTGGTTTTACCTCCGGCGCCCACGATGCTAATCACATCCTTTGAGTGAATGTCGAGAGCCTCTTTTAAACTATTCATGGTTTTAATAGACGTCAAATTTTTTCTCTTGTTATTTACAGGTCTCACCGATTGAGATTAGATAGTATTCCTTCCAATACCCCACCTCCTATTGCGCTCGCCTTATCGGAGATAGTATAACAATATTCCTTAATTCCCCTCGGATCTACATCTCCTATTTTCATTCCCTTCCATACTTCAGCCCCGTTCCTCAAAAGACCTCGAATAATACCTTTAACTTTTGTTGTAATGGGAAAATCATTGACGAAGGCTACAATATCTCCGGCCTCAACAGAGGCTCCGATCTCCATTAAATTTGACAGTATCCCATTTCCAGGAGCCCTGAGAACCCTTTCCACCGAGAAACCGGCAATCAACCCGGGGATACCGGTGTCTTTTTCCGCTTCTCCTTCTTCTATAATTTTTCCCAGGTTGTGGCCTCGATTCGTTTCTACCACTAGATGAGCATCTTTCCCTGCGTAGAAGCCAGGCCCCAAGGCTATGACTAAAGGTGCATCTGTTATCTTTGTCCCCAGGTTTTTCTTGGCCATTATGGCATCCACCATAACATCCGGTTTCAGAATTTTCTTAATTGTGGCTGTGGCATCTACTATGAGAGGCATTCGATCACTATTCCATACCTCTATAACTTCATCATATGCGTTGACACATTTGGCTGTTATTCCCTCGACTGTCTTTTCTCCTTCATAGACTGCCTCACAAAAGGAGACCTCTCTTCTTACTGATTGGGGTTTGGATATTTCGGTCATACAAACCCTGAAATGGCATCTGCTTAATCGGTGAGCGACCCCGCTGGCCATTTCGCCTCCACCCTTAATAAGCACAATAATGTTTTCTATAGACATCTTTTTTCCACTTCCATCTTAAGAAAAAAAAGTTTTGCATTCCTTGAGCCAATTAATAGCAGAGGTGGTCTGGGCAATTTTGAAAGAATGAAGGGCTTTTTGAAACTCATCCATACTATTTTCTTTTGGATGCTGTAGTAAATGTAGTTTTTCCTGCAAGATGTCGATCTGTTTATCAATTATAGCCGGGGCACTCGTTAGATTAAGTTCTTTCATAAAAAAGAGCTTGGCCATAAATTCTATGCGCAGGTTGCGTACATGATTGACTGGAGAGTAAATCCAATTTAGAAACCCTTCTTTACCTGTTTGGGTGATGGAAAATATCTTTTTTGCTGGCCTATTATTTTGCCATTCGCCTTTTGATATCACTACCCCATTTTTTTCCATCCTTTTCAATAAGGCATAGATTTGGCTCATACTTAGGCGCCAGAATTGATCCATGTTAGATGAGAAATAGCTATGCATCTCATAACCATGTTTTGGGCCGGTCATGAGAACACCGAGCAGGGCATATTCTGGTGACAATTTAAAGCTCATAATGGCTCATTATTTTATTCATTTTAAGAATATTCCAAATTGGAATAATTTTCAATAAAAAATGTTAGTGTTCACAAGAAGTTATTATAGTTAAAAGTATATCAAGGCATGATTTTGCATAGGTTTTAACATCTATCATCTGCATAGAGAAGGTAATTGACAAATAGAGGACAAATAGGAACTTAGTCCCTCGATTCATAAATTCGATGACGTATTTATTTACTCGGGACTAAGTGCTGAGTGAGCCCTTCGGTCTGAGCTCTGGGTCGAAGGCAATCGCGAAGATTATACTCATTAGAATACGTGATAGTATTTGTGAATCGAAGTACTTAGTTCACTCCCCCCATCCCGCTACATGAGAGAATCCTGGAATACTGGAATGTTGAAATGCTGGGTTCTGGAAAATGTGGCAATGGATTATTGTTAAAGCATCTCTTGACAAGCAAGGTAAAAGATGAGTAAATTCCTGTTAAAATCAACATTCCAATATTCCATATGGCCTATATGAAACATGTTCCATTAAAAATAATTTTATTTCAATAGATTGTACAACTTCCAAGACGTATAATTGCTTCTTGGAGTTTGTAGAATTTGGAGGATTTTATGTCTGATAAATGTTATCGCTTGGGCTGTGACATTGGTGGCACATTTACCGATTTTGTCTTACTGAATGACCAGACAGGGGAAATACAGATTAACAAGTGCCTGACTACTCCTCACGATCCCTCGGATGCAGTGGAAGAGGGAATAAGGGAGATGGAGCAAAAGACCCCTGGCTTTATAGGTAAGCTCGATGAGGTGATACATGGCACAACTCTTGTCATCAATTCAATCATAGAGAGAAAGGGAGCGAAAACCGGACTCATAACCACAAAGGGTTTCAGGGATGTCCTAGAACTTGGAAGGGAGATCAGATATGCCCCATATAACATTTTTTCTGAATTCCCGAGACCATTGATCCCTAGAAGATTCCGCTTAGAGGTTGATGAAAGGATTCGGAGCAATGGCGAGGTATTGAAACCCCTGGATCCTGAGGAGGCGAGAGAGGTTGTAAGGCAATTGATCGAGATTGGCATTGAGTCAATTGCTGTCTGCCTCATTAACTCTTTTGAGAACCCGACTCATGAGTTGATGATCAAGGATATCATAAAAAAGCAAGCCCCGGGCTTTTCGGTTTCAATTTCTTATGAAGTTTTACCCCAGATAAGAGAATATGAAAGAACGAGCACGACAGTAACAAACGCCTATGTAAAGCCTTTAACAGGCAGATATTTGTCCAAACTTTCTGAGAGATTAGAGGCCATTGGTTCCACAGGCAAGCTTTTTATAATGCTTTCTAGCGGTGGCATCACATCAGTTGAAACAGCGGCGGAATTTCCTGTCAGGATTATTGAGTCAGGACCAACAGCGGCCGTTATCTCAGGTCAATATTATGGCAAACTGTTCGATATCCCGGAAATGTTTTGTTTTGACATGGGAGGCACCACAGCAAAGTCATGCTTAATTCAAGGGGGAGTTGCTGGTGTAGTTCCCACCTTTGAGGTAGGAAGAGTTCAGAGGTTCATGAAAGGGAGCGGCCTCGCCATTCAAGTGCCAGTTGTTGACTTGATGGAGATCGGGGCTGGAGGTGGCAGTATTGCCAAGGTGAGCAAAATGGGAACTCTACAGGTTGGGCCAGAGAGTTCTGGAGCAGATCCAGGTCCTATTTGTTATGGAAGGGGAGGTACTGAGCCAGGGGTGACTGATGCCGATCTGTTGTTAGGTTATTTGGACGAGAACTACTTTTTGGGTGGAGAAATGAAGCTCGACAGGGAGACTGCGAGGCGTGGCATAGAGGAAAAGATTGCCAAGCCATTGGGTGTTCCATTCATGCAGGCTGTATGGGGTGTCCATGACCTTATTAACGAAACTATGGCTGCAGCAGCTAAAACACATATTGCAGAAAAAGGTGGTAATCCAAAGGTTGCAACTCTTGCTGCCTTTGGTGGAGCAGGTCCAGTGCACGCCTATGGGTTGGCTAAAAAATTGGGATCACCTCAGCTAATAGTTCCGCCGAATGCTGGTGTTGGTTCGGCCCTTGGCTTTTTTACTGCCCCCAGGGCATTTGATCTGGTGAGGAGCCATAAAGTTGCTCTTAATGTGGCTGATTTAGATGAAATAGAAACGATTTTTAAAGAGATGGAGGCAGAGGGGGCTAAGACTCTGCAGAAGTCCGGTGCAGAGGAACACATTACATTTAAGCGATCTGTCGATGTTCGTTTTGTGGGACAAGGCTCTGAAACCAATATTCCTATCCCTGAAAGAAATTTCATTGAAGTAAAAACAGAAGAAATGAGAAGGCGGTTTGATAAAATATATAAGAAGCTATACGGCAGAACCTATCCTGATTCTCCAGTGGAGTTTATAAACTTCAAGGTGAGAGCGAGCCTTCCAGAACGGCTTCTAAGGCTGCCTAAGGCCACAAAAAAGGTAGGGTCTTTCAAAGATGCGATAAAGGGTAAACGCCAGGCATACTCTGGGATTGCTAAGGATTTTATCCCCTACACTGTTTATGACCGGTACAAATTGTATCCGGGTGCGGAATTTCAAGGACCTGCAATCATTGAAGAAAGGGAATCAACGGTTATTGTTGGCGAAGATGCGCCTATCGCTGTAGACGATTTTGGCTTCCTGTGGATAAATTTAGCGAAGTGATTTTTAACTCACTGCTCCAAGTTCTTAGCACCAACTACTGTTATTCATGAGCTATCAGCTAATTTAGGAGGTATAGAAATGGGACAGAAGTTTGATCCTATAACTTTAGAGATACTCTGGCGTAGATTGATTTCTATTGTGGATGAGGCGGACAGCACTGTTGCACGTACGGCCTTTTCAAGCCTGCTGAGAGACGCCCATGACTATACATGCATGTTCACTGACCGTAAAGGAAGGGAGCTTGCACAGGGTACCTTTGCGACCCCTGGCCAGTCTGGGGCTATGGCCTTAGGAATCAAGAATATTGTTAATAAAATGCCTTCGGATAGTTACAGGCCCGGAGATGTGTTCATAACGAATGATCCATGGGCCCTTGCTGGACACTTAAACGATGTCTGTGTAATGAGCCCCATTTTTTATAAGGATAAACTAACGTCTTTTACGGCCTGTGTTTTCCATCATTCTGACATCGGTGGACGCGTATCATCAGATAATCATGATGTATATGAGGATGGCCTGTTCATACCGTTGGTGAAACTCTATGATGGTGGAACTCTTAATGAGGCTATAATTGAAATGATTCGCTGGAATGTTCGCACTCCTGATGAGGTAATAGGTGATATCCGTTCACAGATAGCAGCAAATCATGTGTGTGCAGAAAAGATATGTCAGATGCTTGAAGAGTATCACATGGATGGCCTTGATGATTTGGCAAATGAGATTATCAGCCGCACAGAAAAGAGCATGAGGAAGGCCATTGAAAAGATATCTGATGGGGTTTATCGGGCAGAAGGGATTGCAGAACAGATGGAGGGCAAAGAGGGTGTAATGATAAAGGTGGCTGTTGAGGTAAAAGGAAGCGATATAATGGTGAACCTTGATGGTTCTTCTTCTCATGTGGACTGGGGTGGCAATGTTGTGTACAATTTTACCTATGCCTATGTGTTCATGGCCATCAAAAGTATATTTGACCCGGATATACCCAATAATGAAGGCTGTGCTGCGCCTATCACTATGAAGGCGCCCAAAGACAGTGTGGTTAACTGTACATTCCCGGTAGCTGTTGCTGCAAGAATGCAGGTAGGTCATTTTCTTACCGAGATAATCTACAGGGCCTTAGCAAAAGCTATACCTGACAGGGTTATCGCAGGAAGCGGGGGGACCCCTGCAACAATGAATGTATTTTACGGAAAGAGAAACGATGGAACGCCATGGCATTCAGTGATTATCAGGGGTGGTGGTATGGGTGCCAGCTCCACAAGTGATGGTTGTTACGATTATATATTCCCTGCTAATGGAGCCAATACACCTATCGAAATATTTGAAAACGATACACCGCTTATTGTAGAAGCGAGAGAGCTTCTCACCGATTCAGGTGGGCCAGGTAAAATGAAGGGAGGCCTCGGAAGGCGTGTTGTTTTTAGGGTTCCTGACGATGAATATGCCCCTACTCCACCAGTGAATTTGGGAATTCAGTCCGGAAGATATCGCTATCCTCCCGAGGGTCTATTTGGTGGCAAGGACGGGTCAAAGGCACAGTTCCTGATAAATGGGGAGCCAGGGAATCCTTATGGTTTGACCCAATTAAAACCCGGTGATGTCGTTGTCATGGATGCAGCTGGGGGTGGTGGATATGGAGATAGCCTGGATCGTGATCCGGAATTAGTTGAAAGTGACGTAGCTGAAGGATACGTGAGCTTAGAGAGTGCGAGAAAAGACTATGGTATCGTGATCAATCCTGACACTATGAAGATAGAAGTGGATGCAACTCAAAGGCTACGAAAGTCCTTAAAGAAGGCATAATCGTAAAATCTCATCTTCAAAGTGGTGGCTCAAACTACATCTTTTTTTCATCCTATTTATAAACCACATGACATTTCTGTTATCTCCTGATAGGTTAAAAATGTGTTTACAAACACATTTTATAACGTTAAGAACCGGATCAACCTATGAGAAGATTTATCTATTTAGATAATGCTGCTACTTCATTTCCCAAACCTCCACAAGTCATGGAAGCCATGATTCACTATATGAAAGAAGTAGGGGCTAACCCTGGTAGATCAGGGCATCAATTATCTCTCGATGCATCCCGTATTGTACAGCACACGCGTGAAAGCCTCGCAACCCTATTCAATAGTACCGACCCGACGCGTATCGTGTTCACGATGAATGCAACCGAGTCACTCAATATCATCATTTATGGTTTCCTAAACTCTGGCGATAATGTCATTATTTCATCAATGGAACACAACTCGGTCATGCGACCATTAAAACATCTGGAGGAAAGCTCTGTTATCACCTTGACAATAGCCCCCTGTGACAATAAAGGGTTTTTAGACATTGATGCGTTGCCAAAACTTATTCAAAAAAACACTGCTTTAATGGTTTTAAACCACGCATCAAATGTTTGTGGAACCATTCAGGATGTAAGGGCCGTAAAAAAGGCCATAGGTGACATTCCGCTGTTACTTGATGCTGCCCAAACAGCTGGTTGTTACCCGATCGATGTTACAGCTGACGGTATCGATTTTCTGGCTTTCACCGGGCACAAAGGGCTTTTAGGGCCTCAAGGGACCGGAGGCCTATGCATCCGAGAGGGCCTCACGGTCCGCCCGTTGAAACGGGGGGGCACAGGCAGCATTTCAGAAAAGTTCGAACAACCGGATTTTTTACCAGATGCCCTTGAGAGTGGAACCCAGAATAACGCTGGTATCGCTGGACTTGGTGCAGGGGTTGATTTCATCCTAAAGGAGGGAGTGCGCACAATAAAAAAGCATGAGGAGTCCCTCACCTCAGCGATGCTCAAGGAATTATACGACGTGCCTGGCCTCACAATTTATGGACCACTTAAGGCTGAGCGCCAAACGGCAACCGTATCCGTCACATTTGATTCTATTTTACCTACCGGATCTGATCATGCATTTGGCGGTTGTGGATCAATCAATTTGGCATGGATGGAGGAAGGCATCCCCGTAACCGATGTCGGCAATATCCTTGATAGTGAATATGACATCTTTGTGAGGGTAGGTTTGCATTGTGCTCCCTTGGCGCACAAAACCCTTGGTACCTATCCTGAAGGAACAGTTCGGTTTAGCATGGGATATTTCAATACCTTACACGATATCGAATATGTCACGAAAATAATGAGAAAGATTGCTGAAAAATAAATCCCTCACTATGATCAGGGGCATAAGAACTATTGTTGTTCCTTATTTTCCTTTAAGGCCGCAAGGACCTTCTCAGGCGTTATGGGGAGATCTCTTATCCTGATCCCTATAGCATCGTACACAGCGTTGGCAATGGCTGGGGCAGTTGGAACAAGCCCAGGCTCACCAATTCCCTTGGCTCCAAAGGGCCCATCCTCATCTCCTGGCTCAATCACAATCGGCTCCACAGGGACAACATCCTTGGCAGTAAGCATCTTATAATCACGAAAATTGGGGTTCATAACCCTTCCTTTTTCCAGTTTTATCTCCTCCGTAAGGGCGTAACCTGTTCCGATATAGGCCGCACCATAGATTTGCCCTTTTACAAGGGTTGGGTTTATTGCCTTTCCCACGTCGTGAGCAGCAAAAAGATTGAGAATTTTTACCTTTCCAGTTTTTTCATCCACCTCTACCTCAACACCGGTCGTGCCAAAGGCATAGGTGAGTGACAGATTTCCTTTCATTTCTCTATCCAGCATCTCTGTAGGTGGATCGTAAAAGGACTCAGCTACTACTACCTTGCTCTCACCTATTCCTACATGGAGGCCACTCCTTAAAATTTGGCTCACCTCAAACTTGAAGTAAGGATGATCAGGGGCACTTGTGGGGAAGATTATTCTGTCTTTTATATCCAGCTTTTCAGGGCTTGAAATCAGGCTGTAATCAAGGTCCGGTTCCACGAAATCGGGATCTTTCCTTTTTTTACGCTTAAAACCACCCTTAATTAACTTGGGCATTTGTTCGACAGCCATTTCAAGGATCTGTTTTTTTGCCTTCTCACAAACCTTTACCGCAGCATTGCCAGCCATGAAGGTATGACGGCTTGCATGGGTTCCTGCATCCCACAAGCACAATCCGGTATCACCAAAGGTCAAGGAAATATCCTCGGGTCTAAACCCCAGTGACTCTGCAACAATCTGAGAAATCACCGTGGGAGAACCCTGGCCCTGATCCGTTCCACTCTCGAGCACATCTACATGCCCATTTTGATCTACCTTAATCATCATGCCATGGCCATCAGATAGATATACCCTTGCACCACCTGCAACATGAATAAGGGAGGCCATCCCAACACCTCTGTTTTTCTGTTTTTGTTTCTTATCGCTCCAGTTGAGCCGTTTCTTCACAGAATGTATACATTCTTCCAGACCACAAGAGGTTATTTTTAGTTTCATCGGTGTTACATCACCTGATTGATTACAGTTAATCAGTCTGAATTCTGCCGGGTCAATACCGGCTTTTTCAGCCAGTCTGTCCATTGAAGTTTCCACAGCAAAGGTGGCTTGCGGATTCCCATACCCCCTCATTGCCTGGCAGTAGATATTATTGGTATATACGCATGTGGCCTCAAAAGAGACGTTGGGCACGCGATAGAGTGAAGACATGGGCATCATCATAACCGATGGGGTTGTGACACCCCAGGAGGTGTAAGCCCCATTGTCCAGAATAGCCTCCGCCTTCCTGAAGGTAAGCCTGCCTTCCTTGTCACATCCTTGCTCTATGGTAAAGCGTGTAGGCTGTCGTGGCGGCAATGCTCGAAATTCCTCTTCTCGAGTAAATAATATCTTTACTGGTTTTCTGGTCTTAAGGGCGAGCTGGATACATATAAATTCGTAGATATCTGTATCAAGTTTGGTCCCGAAACTCCCGCCTACCACGACATTGACAACCCTCACATTTTTTCCTTTAAGGCCAATAGTGGCGAAGTGCTCCATAATTCTCTGTTTGTCCAAAAAGGGAACATTGGTTTGATTGTATAGGGTTAAATTATTATTCATATCAAACTCGGCTACGCATCCACTTGTCCCCATGCAACATTGATTCACCCAGGTGGTACTCAGACTGTCTTTTATCATGTATGCCGAGTCCTTGCGACCTTGCTCGATATCTCCGGCCTTAAACTTCCAGGGCATTGGCAGTATATTGCTCTTGATAGGCTTCCCTCTTGCATCCACCTCATGGACAAGGGGTGCCCCTTCCTTCATCGCCTCGATGGGATCGAAGACTGCTGGTAATTCCTCATATTCCACCTCGATCAAATCTAACGCTTCCTCTGCTATCTCCTCGCTGATGGCAGCAACGGCAGCTACCTCATCTCTAAACTGGCGAACTATATCTTTCTTAAGTACTGTCTGATCCTTTAAGAATCCGATCCGTACATCTGGAATAGTGTAACCGGTCAAAACCGCTCTTACGCCAGGAAGTTTTTCTGCTTTGGAAGTATCAACCATTTTAATCCTTGCATGGGCATAGTTACTGTAAAGTATCTTCCCATAAAGCATTCCGGGACGTTTGAGATCATCGATATAGATAGCTCTCCCCGTTACCTTGTCAACCTCTATTGTCCTCGGGATATTTTTTCCTACATACAAAAGATCGGACATAACTTCCTCCTATGAAAATCATTTGTAGGCGTTCACAGGTTCAAAGTTCACCCTTGCCCGACGCCCACCTGCCGTACTGTGGGCAGGGATGGCAACCGGGGTTCAGGGTTCCCTTTAGAGCTCTCACATAAACGGTTCAGATTTTCGCTCAACCCTGAACCTCTAAACCTGTGAACGGAGACGATCATTTTTCCTATTTGATCATTTCTGCAGCCTTCTCTATAGACTCGACAATCTGAACGTACCCGGTGCAGCGGCAAAGATTACCAGCTATGCTTGCTCTGATTTCATCTTCCGTTGGCTCAGGGTTGTGATCCAGAAGGGCCTTTGCCGACATGATCATCCCTGATGTACAGAATCCACACTGAACACCATTGGTTTCAAGGAAGGCCTTCTGAAGGGGATGCAGGATTCCATCCTTATCAGCCACTCCCTCAATGGTGGTAACTGACTTACCCTCTACTTCAAGGATTGGATAGATGCATGAGTTTATTGCGTCCCCATCCACAATGACCGTGCAGGCGCCACATTCGCCTACCCCACATCCTTCCTTTGAACCGGTTAATTCAAAGTATTCGCGTAATGTCTTCAAGAGTGTCCAGTTGGGTGGCACTTCGGCCGTTACAAAATCACCGTTTAAGGTAAAAGAAACCGATACTTTTTTCATCCGCGCACCTCCAATTAGCTAACATGCCCTTTTCATAGCAACTATTGCCATTCTCTGGACGAACAGCTCCACCATATCCCTTCGATACCAGGCCTTTCCACGAATGCTGTCCCTCGCCTTGCATTCCTGGGCGGCAGCCTTGCCTGCCTTTTTGAGAATCTCGTCGTCCACCTTCTTTCCCTTTAGGATGGCTTCGGCATTATTTGCCCGCATGGGCGTTGGAGCCACAACCCCCAGGCCGATTCTTGCTTCGGTGCAGGTTTGCATATCATCGCCAAGACTGATCAGAACAGCCACACCCAGAATAGGCAATTCCATCGCCGCTCTTCGTGTGTGTTTCCAATAGGCCGCTCCTGTATGGGGAGGGAGCTTTGGAATAACGAATTCCAAGAGGATTTCGCCATCTTTAAGAAGGGTTTTTCCTGGGCCGATAAAAAAATCTTCAAGTGCCATAGCTCTTTTCCCTTTGGGGCCTATGACCCGAACCTCAGCTCCCAGGGTGATCAATGGAATCGCACCGTCAGCCGATGGAACTGCATTAACGATATTTCCACCAATGGTTGCCACATTTCGAATCTGAACAGAGCCAATATTTTCTACAGCGTCAATCAGAATGGGGAACTCCTTCCTAATGGTTGGAGAGAGTTCCAACATTCGATGAGTGACCATGGCACCGATCTTGAGTTCTCCCTTCTCATAGATAATATGGTCAAGGCCCTGAAGGTGCCTGAGTGAAATCACATACTGGGGGCTGATCTTTCCCTCCTTGATTTTGACCATGACATCGGTGCCACCAGCGATGTATTTTGCCTGGTCCCCATAGCTTTCGTGAAGGGAGATGGCCTCGCTGATGGAGGTAGGCGTGAGATAGTCGAACTTATTCACTTTTATTCCCCTTTTGAATTAAGTTTGATTATTTAATTATTCCTTTTCTCGCCACACACAAATAATGAACGCACAATGAAGCCGGCGAGTGGTACACAAGAAAGGGAATCTTCACCCCAACATTGGGCTTTAGTATCTCTCATTAATCCTATATAACCCCCTTTTCCTTGAATGTGGCCAGATCACTGTCAGGGTAACCGAGCACAGTAGAGTATATTTCACTGTTATGTTCTCCAAACCTGGGTGGAAAGGGCAGGGTGTTGTTAGAATCTTTCATAAACTGTGTGACAAACGGTGGTGGTGCAAGGGTAAGCTCAAGGCCCGATTTAGAATCCCTGGATGTAAGAAGCCTCCTTTTGATGAGAGGATCTTCTAACACCTCAGGAATACCATGTATTGTGCTTATCGGGAGCCCGATCTGATTAAACAGTTCTATGAGTTCCTCGGAAGTAACAGTCGATACTATTTCACTTATGGACTGATTCAGGGTGAGGACATCCTGTATCCTTCCTTCATTCTTTTCATATTCTGGTTTATCCAACGATTTAAAAATGGCACAATTTATCATAGCCTTCCATTGTCGGTCATTACCAACTGCCATATATACATACCCATTTTTGGTCTTAAATACTGAGACAGGTGCAAAGAATTCATGGGTATTTCCGTGTCTTGTTATTTTTTGATTAAATGTAGCTGTCAGTGTTATTGGTACTGTGAGCCAGGATGTTGCTGATTCAAGCATCGATATATCTATCCTGGAACCCTGCCCTGTTTTTTCCTTTTTTAAGAGGGCCTTCATTAAAAGCCCATAGGCATGCTCACTTGTTCCCATATCAGCCAAGGGTATACCAAGTGATTGGGGATTACCGCCTGCCTCACCGGTGAGATCCATCAAACCAGACCTGGCCTCGAGAATTGGCTCATATGCAGCCTCGTTGCTGTCTGGCCCAAAACCAGTCATGCCTAGCCAGATGATATCTGCTTTAATTCCTTTTAACGTCTCATAGTCTACGCCCAGCTTCGCATAATTCCTTGGAAGTTGGTTGGTGGCAAAGATATTCACCTTTAATTTTGTGATCAGTTCTTTTAAAAGACCCTTGCCCTTTTCTTCTGCTAAATTAAGGGTGATTGCCTTTTTCCCTGCATTAATACAGAGATAATAGGCATTCATTCTCTCTTCTTTAAGGTAGTTTTCCCCGATCATCCTGTTAGGATCACCATATATAGGATGTTCTACCCTAATAACGTTCATTCCATCCTGGGCAAGCTTATAGGTGAGGTATGGGAGTGTTGTTGCCTGTTCAAGCGAAAGAATAGTCATATCTTTAAATATTTCCATTCACGTCTCCTTTGTTTAATTTTTTTGTTTACCCACTTGCTCAAATCTTTAACAGGGAAAATATTTTTAGATTACAAATGATTCTCTAACAATTCGTATACTGTATACAAATTACTTGTCAAGTTGAAAATGATATACAGTAGCAAGGGTAAAAAAGGCATGTATTGTCTGTCTAATAAGGCTTGAGAGAGAAACAGGAAGTAGGTATCATAACTACTTACCCGAGTCTCGATTATCAAATACCCGTTTACTTTTTCTCTCAGATCTTGGTAGATTTCCATAATCAACTATTGTAACGGCACTACTTACCAAAATCTGTTTTTTAATCTCAGCTTCTATTTTTTTCTTCAATTCTTCATTCTTCAATGGGTCCTCTCCCTGAGACCTCTCTGCCTTTAAAGACATGTAATCCTTTCCATCTTCTTTTCTCTCCAAGATAATCTGATATTCACTTCCTGCCTCTGGAATCTGAGACAGGATAGTATCTATCTGGCCGGGATAGATATTCACCCCCCTGATAATGAACATATCATCGGATCTGCCTAAAAAAGCGTCGTGCATGGGAAGGATTGATCCACAGGAACATCTTTTTGGGATTACCCTTGTCAGATCCCGTGTTCTGTACCTGATAAGAGGAGCACCTTCCTTCCTGAGGGTTGTGATTACCATCTCCCCTATTTCTCCATCCTCGACCTTTTCCAAGGTATCCGGGTCGAGTATCTCAAGGATGTAATAGTCTGCCCAGTAATGGATTCCCTCATGATACACACAATCGAGACCTGTACCTGGCCCGTATAATTCTGTCATACCAGGGATATCAAAAATATGCTCCACACCAAGAAGCTCTTTAATCTTTTTTCGCATAGCCTCACTTGAGCGTTCCGAGCCAAAGATAACCTTCTTTAGGTTTATTTTATCCTTTATGTTTCTTTTTTCTACCTCCTCTGCCATAAGAAGGCCCATAGAGGCAGTGCAGCAAAGAACAGTAGATTGAAAATCGATTAAAAAAGTGCACTGCATATCAATATTGCCTGGTCCGGCAGGAATGGCCATAGCTCCAAATCGCTCGCAGCCCAGTTGAAAGCCAACACCGGCTGTCCATACCCCATATCCAACAGCAATCTGAACCCGATCTTCGGTGGTTAAGGAGGCCATCTCATAACACCTGGCAAAGAAATCTCCCCAGTCATCAATATCTTTTTGTGTATAGCAAAGCACCTTTCTTTTGCCAGTTGTCCCGGATGAGGCATGAATACGGACAATGTCTTTAAAGGGGACCGCCCTCAATGGAAAGGGATAACCTTCCTGTAAGTCCTTGGCCGTGGTAAAAGGCAATCTTTTAATATCATCTAAGGAGTGAATGTCATCAGGTTTTACACCAGCTTCATTGAGTCTTTTTCTATAGAAATCGGAGCCCTGATAGGCATGGTTTACTGTCCACCGTAAGCCTTTCAACTGGAGATCCTTCAACTCTTCCTCTGTTGTAATAGTTGGCATAAAGCTCTTTGCCATCATGATTTTTACACCTCTTTCCTTTCTCGGTAATGTCAGTCCCGATAAATCGGGATTGTCAGTGGTCAGTTGTGACAATATTTTCAACCCATTAGGCGAGATGCCAGATTCCCGCATTATTTTCTGCTATAGACAGGAATTACTTGAATTTTATCTTTTAAACAACAAACAACAAACAACTATCAACGGACTCTACCCCTTTCTCCATAGTTCTTAAAATTAATGTAACATTTCTGGTATAAATAGAACAATTTGAGGGAAAATTATTAAAATAATTATAGAGACGATGCAGGCCATTAAAAAAAAGCTTACGCTTTTGAAAATCCTGCCAAGGGGTATTTCTGGAGCCAATGCCTTTACTACGTATATATTGACGCCTACAGGCGGAGTAATTGCTCCCAATGTCGTCACCATAGTTAAAATAATAGAATACCATACTGGATCAAATCCAAGGGCAATTCCCAGCGGAAAGAAGATGGGAATAGTAAGCACAAGAAATCCCAGGGCATCCATAATACAGCCTCCTACCAGGTAGATCCCCAACACGAATGCAAGAATTACGTAAGGTGACACTGGAAGTGAAGCAGCAAAATCTGCCACCAAAAAAGGAATTCTTGTTACCGCCAGAAAACGGCCAAAAATGATAGCTCCGGTGACAAGAACAAACACCATACATGATATCTTCAGCGTTTCCAAAATAGAATTGACAAGGCCGCTCCAGGTTAACTTACGAGTTGCAATGGCAACGATAAAGGTACAAAAGACACCGACTGCACCGGCTTCGGTAGGGGTGAATAAACCAATAAACAAACCACCGATTACCAACATAAATATAGCTATCGCTTCTATGACCCCAGGAAGAGATTTTATCTTTTCCTTAAAGGTTGTCTTTGGTCCGGGTGGGCCAAAATCGGGATTGAGACGACAGAGAATAAGGATGGTAAGCACGAACAAAATTCCCAGCAGGATGGCAGGTAAAATACCGCCAAGGAAAAGTTTTGCTATGGATTGTTCTGTTTGCAAGCCGATAACAATGATAACCACACTGGGAGGCATAACCGTACCCAAGGTGCCACCAGTGACAACAGTGCCGCTGCTCAATCTCGTGTCATAATTATATTTTTCCATCTGTGGCAGGGCTACTGCTCCCATCGTAGCCGCCGTAGCTGTGTTAGAACCACAGATAGCGGCAAAAAGCTCGTCGGCACCAATTGTGGCAATTGCTAAACCCCCGGGCCAATGACCGACCCACTTGTAGGCAGCATTGTATAGCCTTTCTGCTATACCTGCGTTGAATGCAAGGTAGCCCATAAAGACGAAAAGTGGAATTACAGTGAGACCGTATTTGGAGAATGTAAACCACAGGTCAGTGCCTATCATGTTGAGGCCTGCCTTGAAGGACACTACATAGCAAAACCCACAGAAACCAACAATGGCCATGGCAAATCCAACAGGCATTCCCAAAAAGAATAAAACAAGGAGAAGGATAACTATTCCGATAATTCCAACAAGCACTAAGTTCATTTATGAGGCTCTTTTTCCTTGAATAAGCATTTTCAAAAAATCAACGAGCAACACAAAAGAAAGAATTATGCTACCAAGAGCAACTCCATAGGTAAAAGGATAGAAGACAATTCTCAATGTTTCTGTGACTTCCCCTGTTTGCAAGAGGGTTGTGGCCCATTTAGTAATTTGCCATCCCGCAAGAGCAAAGAATATCATGCAAATGAGATAATTTGTGCCATTAAGGATTCTCTGGGTCTTTGCTGAGAATTGATTTACCACTATATCAATTCCTATATGCCCCCGTTTAATTTGTGTATACCCAAGGGCAAGGGCAGTCACGATGGCTCCAAAAAATCCCATGAGTTCAAAAGTGCCTTTCACCGGCATCCAGACGAGGCGCAGGAATATATTTGCACACGTCAAAAGGATCATTACCACCAGGAAAAATCCTGCTATCCAGATAAATATCTCATTCAAAACACGGCTTATCTTATCCAGAAGTTCCATATCCGCTCTCCACTCAATGAGGGAAGTTGGTTGAGTAGTTGAGCAGGTCACCGCACCCAACTACTCAACCGTTTGACTATCCGACAAGGCAATCGATTAGAATTGCGTATGATACTCTTTCGCTATTCTTATATCTCGTAAAATAGCTCTGGCTGGTAATCCCTTAGCCTTTGCCTGCGTAATCCATGTATCTATTAATGGCTTCAGCAGTTTATTCCACTCGGCAAGCTCTTTTTTGGTTAATTTCGTAATCTCAATATTGTGATTTTTCTTTGACCATTCAATGGATTTATTTACATGCTCATCCATATAGTTGCCTGTCCAGAAGGCCTGTTCTACTCCCAAGCCATCCATAACATCTTGTACATCTTTTGGTAATGAGTTCCATTTGTCCATGTTCATTACAACGGCAAAGGGATAAACCGGACCATTAAATATTGTTACATATTTGCAAATTTCTGCATATTTGAAGTCCATCAGGGTTTCAAGGGATGATGCTGCACCCTGCACGATGCCCTTTTGAAGGGCTTCAGGGGTTTCAGACTGGGGCATCCCGACAGGGGTGGCGCCTAATGCCTTCAAAGCCTGGGCAACGCCTCCGGAGGCTCTCAGTTCCAGCCCTTTAAGGGCTTCCAGATTTTTTACAGGTTTTTTGGCGTAGATGTTTGCAGGTGCACAGGTAAACATAGTAAGGGCCTTTACCTTTGCAAATGCCTCGGGTTTGTATTTTTTGTAAAGATCCCAAAGAGCAAGGCTGGCAACTGTTGCATTTGAAAAGCCTACAGGTAATGCAGTGGCATTAGTCACTAAAAACCTACCTGGCTGATAGGCCATGCATAAACAACCAATATCTGCCTGCCCTGCAATAACCCCATCCATCATATTTTTTGCTCCAAGCAATGTACCACCAGGGAAGGTTTTAATGGCAACTTTTCCGCCGGTCCTTTTCTCAACCTCTTCTTTCCACCTCTCCATTTGAACACACGGAAATGTAGGAGCTGGTGGAAAATTAGCATAATTTAACGCTATAGGGGCAGCCATGGAAGATACCGGAAGCAGGCTGCCAATAAATAATGCTGCCACAGCAAGTCCAATTAACCTTAAAAATCTATCTTTTTTCATTTTTCTACCTCCTTATGTTTGATTAGGGGTGAATTCAATGGTTACTTGTCTAATATATTTTCACCTCCTTTCTTTATCAATCTCCTCTTGTTTAAGGTGCAGAGTTCAATGGATCAATAACGGCACCCTGATATTTTCTTGCAACTTGGATGGGCCTCTTTCCTTTTAAGGCATTCCTGTATGCCTCACCCTATCAAGTAGTCTTATCTCATCAAGAAAATATCAACATGGGAATCTTTGAATAACCCTTTGAACCATATCATATTTTATTTGTTTGCAATAGGTTTTTAGGAAATTAATTAACCTCGATCTTTATAGGATATACTTTGCAGGATCATGAACTTCATTTAGGCCTGGAATATGCTATAGCCGATGAATTCCCATTTGAATATTTCCTATTTTATAGCTAGGCTTCACGATCACAACAGTTGATCCCTAATGTGGCTGGCAGCTAAAATAATTAAGGCTAATATTTCTCAACAACCAAGAGGAGTCTTTAGTAAGCGACCAAATCCCTCTATTGGCTCCTGCAAGCCTATTATCCGCAAGCAATGCCAGATCAATGCCTGGTTACTGGTAATTACCGGTATTCCCAACTCGGTTTCCAGTTGTTGTATAATCTCCACCACTCTGATGCCGCCACAGCTTATGAAATAGCCTTCACATTGGGGTTCCTGCATCGCCTTCACTTTCTCATACCAGCGTAACGGCTCCGTGTCATATTGCTGGAAACAGTCACTCAGGCCCAAACATCGATCATTTAGTAGCTGAAAGCCCTCGCTCTCCAGAAACGCCTTTTCCTTCTGGTGCAACAATTCAGTATAGGGGCTCACCAGGATAAATCTTATTATTCCTAAAGCCCTTAACCCTGCCAGTGCTGCCGTGGTTGTGGTAGTGGCGGGTAAGCCAGTGGTCTGATTAATCCTTTCGATTATTTTCTTATCATATCCCTTGCCTCCGATGAGGCTACCCATAGTACAGTTGAAGGCAATTATGTCCACGTGGGCATCAGCAAGCAATTTAGATGCTTCCTCTACAGAATCTGCCATATGCGATAAAGCGTCATAGGTTGGCTCACTCATAGGGATTCTGGTCACATGAAGCGATATCTCCTCGGGAAGCATCTTCTCCACTTCCCGTTCAGAGATTCCCGATGAGGGATATAGCATACCAATTCTTTTCATTTCTTTTGTCCTAAAAACTCTATTACAACCCTGGCAAACTCTTCGGGCATTTGATCTACCATAGGCACCATTCCTCCCTTTATTATGGCAGTTTTGCTGCCTTTGATGCTATCGGAGAGAGGCTTCATCCTTGGAAATGAAAATGGATCCTCTGTGCCTGCAATCACTAAAGTGGGAGCCTTAACCAAGTGGACTTTATCTTCTATTTTATATTTGCTAACCGCTCGATGCCCCTCTTCCATTCGCTCCCCCACTTTAAGGGCATCAATAACAAAGCGTGTTAAGAGATCGGGGCGGTTTTTGGGATAAAACGGTATTCTCCTCTGCCATAGTTCGATCAAATGGGAACCATCTTCTTTGAACTCAACCTCATCTATTGGAGGCCTGGTCTTTCTTCGTTCTCTATCCTCGGCATCCACATAAGGGGTTGAGGATAACACAAGCTTATCAACACGTTCAGGGTAAGAAGATGCAACCTCTACGGCAATGACACCTCCGGTATGGTGACCGACTATTGTTGCACGATCAATCGACATTGCGTCAAGGAAGCTTATGACCCCTTGAGCATACTCTTCTATTGAAGCTTTCTTTTCAGGCTTATATGAATCACCAAAACTAACGGTATCCATGGCGATTGCCCAATATTTTTTCCCGATCAAAGGTAACACATCACGGTATTCATCCCAAGAGCGGGGTGTCTGATGTAAGAACAAGACCGGTTTTCCCTGCCCCGCCATTGCATAATGAATCTGGCCTTCAGGCGTATTTGCAAAACCCCTTTGTACAACAATTTTTTCCATTTTAATCCCCAAATAATTAATTGAGTCAGGAGATGGTTCCGATCAACTCAGTGAGGGAGTTGATTTCATTTTCCACCATATAAGACTCTATGCCATCAATAATTTCCATCGTGATAATGGGATTTACAAAATTCCATGTCCCGATTTCAATAGCAGACGCACCGGCAATGAAAAACTCGATTGCATCTTCCGCAGATGAGATCCCTCCGATTCCGATGACCGGAATATCTACGGTTTTACCCGCCTGCCATACTAGATACAGGGCTAAAGGTTTAATTGCAGGACCCGCTAAGCCGCCAGTGGTGTTTCTCCCCAGTTTTGAACGCCTTGTCTTGATGTCAATAGCCATCCCCACCAGAGCATTAATAAGGGATACTCCATCAGCCCCACATTGCTGACAGATTTCTGCAAAGGGGCGTATGTCTGTCACCATGGGAGTGAGTTTGACAATCAGGCCCTTTTCTGTAACATCCCGAACACGCGTCACCAGATCCTTGGTGACTTCTCGGTCCACGCCGAAGTGCATCCCGCCTTTGTCTAAGTTTGGACAGGAAATATTTACCTCAAGGCCATTCACCCTTTTCTGGCGATTCAGGGTGCTGGCTACTTCAACGAATTCATCAACGCTTTCCCCACCGATGCTCACAATGAGGGGTGCATCTATGCCATCGAAATAGAGAAGTTTCTCCTCGATAAACCGTTCAACCCCAACGTTTTGTAGCCCAATGTTTGCTAGAAATCCACAGGCAACCTCTGTTGAGCGATGCGGGTAGCTCCCTACTCGAGGCTTCAAGGTAATAGTCTTAACAATAATGGCACCCAGACGATTCAAATCTATAAATTCCGAGTACTCCTGTCCATATCCAAAGGTACCTGATGCTGGCATAACAGGGTTTTTCAATTTCATTGGGCCAATTTCCACCGAAAGATCAGGCGAGCCACTCATCCCAATCTACCTCCTGGATGTCATAAATGGGGCCATCTCTGCAAATGAGAGAGTAAACCAGGGTCCCATCTTCCGACCATTGTAAGGCAGGTTTTTTCCAAATTTTATTTATCTTGATATGCTCAGGTTTCAGGGGGCACGCGCAAGAAAGGCATGAACCAAATCCGCACCCCATATGCCCCTCAAGGGCAACCTGCCCTGGGAATGCAAATCTCTCTGAGATCCCTGCCAATTCCCTTAACATATCTGCTGGGCCACATGCGTACATAGAAAACCTTTCAGGCAATCTCCTGCTCTCCAATAAATCAACAAGAAGCTCAGGTGCCTTACCCCAATATCCTCTACTTCCGTCATCGGTGTAAATGAATACCTCTCCAATATCTTTACATTCCTCCTCATAAAAGAGTCTCTCTTTTTTTCGGGCTCCTATCAAGATATGGACATCGATTGCCTTATTTTTCTCAAGCAAGACTTCGCCAACTGTATACAGTGGAGCGATTCCTATGCCTCGGGCAACCAAGACTACATCTATCACATTATCCTCAATAATAAAACCATTACCAAAAGGGCCAAGGGTATCCAGGCGCTGTCCCTTCTGACATCTGGAAAGCCATTTTGTCCCCTTGCCAGTGACTCGATAAAGAATCTCGAGGTGAACCGAGCCCTCTCTTCGTATCACCCGATGCACACTAAAGGGTCGTCTCAAGAGCGGATCCTTTGCTTCACTACACCTGACATTATAAAATTGACCAGGTCTAGGGGCATTGCCAGTTCCAGAAATATCCAAGGTGAGCTTTGAATAATTGTTGGAAAGTATCTTGTTTTCCAAGATTAGATATTCCATCAATCTTTTTCTAAATTCCTTTCATCTGACACCCTATTCCCTGCGCCTCGGCCGCTTTGTTTCAGCCTGTCCCAGAATGCTGATGTCTTCCCGTCAAACTTTTCAATCAGGTTAATGCATTAAGCTTGGCAGCCAGAGCGCGAGCGGGGGGAAAAACATTATCATGAGCATAGCTATCAAGTCGCATCCAAGAAAAGGAAGGGCAGCCCTGTAAAGGTCACCCATTGTTGTGTCAGAGGGAGCTACCCCCTTCATAGCAAAAAGGCCAAGGCCAAAGGGCGGGGAGGTAGTTGCCATCTCCATGTTGAGGAGCATTATTACGCCAAACCAGAGCAGATTGAAATTCAAGGCATAAACGATAGGTAGATATATAGGGAGAACGACCATTAACATAGCCAGTGGCTCCATAAAGGTACCCATTGCTAGCAAGAGGAGCTGCATAATAACCATAAGCATCATAGGTGGCAAGGGGAGCCCTACGAAGAATGTGCAAAGGCCTGTAGTAGCGCCGGTATAGGCTAAAATCTGAGCAAAGGCCGTAGAGCCGGTGAAAATCATGAGCATCATGACTGTAATATTGAGTGTGATCCCAACAGATTTCTTCGCTGTCTCCCAATTCAATCGCCTATAAAAAGCCGCTAAAACAAAGGAAGCAAGGGCGCCCAAGGCAGCTGCCTCTGATGGTGTACCAAGGCCCAGGAAGATAACCCCGATGATAGAAAAGACGATGAAGCCCAACGGCAAAACGTAGCGCGCCAAGTCTGTAATCTTTTTAGATAGAGGCAGAGCAGTAACTGCGTAGACAGGGGCAATGGCGGGTTGAAGCCAGCATCTTATAATAATATAGCTTGCATACAGAACAGCCATCAACAAGCCGGGAAAAATAATAGCTATTAAAATAGCGCCTACAGAGATTTTGGCAAAGGCAGCTAAAAGCACACCGAGAGCACTGGGAGGTATCATTATAGACAAGCCTCCACTGCCAAGGATAGGCCCAAGGCTCATCGGTTTTTGATAGCCACGCTTTTCCATCTCGGGCGTCATCACTGAACCCAGAGTAGCAGTACCAGCCACAGATGAGCCACTAAGGGTAGCAAATATGGTTCCTGAGAGTACAGCCAATAGAGACAATCTACCTGGTAGACGGCCTATGCACTGATCTAAGGAATTTATGGCTTGTGGAGCTATCCCGGTATGAAACATCACCTCACCAATGAGGATAAACATGGGTACCGGCATTAAGGCAAAACTAGTTACTGAACTAGAGATGCTGATGATAAGTTGGCGCAAGCCTGCTTCACCACCCCACCATAGAACTGCACCAACAAGATTTACAAACAGGAAGGAGAAGGCTACTGGCATGCCCATTACTAATAAGACCAAAAAAAGCCCTACTATCAACGCTAAGGCGAGGTACCATTCCATCACTTATTGTTCCTGGGTTTATGAAGTACAGGCTCGTGTGTTTTTGTACTTGATGATGCCTTCCATACCACCAAATACCCATGGGCTCTTCTCAAAAACTGGATGAATAGTGGAATACTCCCCAAAGGGATGATGAGCAGGATAATAAAAGTTGGCGTCAATAGCGGCGTGCATTCGACTACATCTCTCTCGAAATAGTCCCACGTAGCCTTTATACCATATAGCACAAGGTAAAAACTCATGGCTGATCCAATGACGGAGGTAATGATACCAAATAAGGCCTGGATTTTTGTCTTGAAAGCATTGACAACTATATCCATCGTGACATGCCCCTCCCTCTCTAGTACCCAGGCTGTACCGAGAAAGGTTATATAGAGTAGACTGTATTCAGTAACTTCCATTACCCACATTAATGGGTGGCCCATGCGCCTGCATACCAGCTCGACGCAGATACTGAGCATGATGAATATGAGAAGGAAGCCTGCGAGAGAAGCTCCAGCCTTAAGCACCCTATCAAAGATGATCTCAACCTTAGTTCGTCGCATAAGATCCAATTTCCAACTTGATTGCATAGGAATTTCCTTTTTTGTCTGGAATTGCCTTTATATATAGAGGGCATTAAGTCCAAAAAACTTAACACCCTCTATCTGAATCCAGTGAAACTCATTTCGACAGAAGCTTTTTTAACTGGTTATAGTGGATGTCGGTTTTCGCTTTCTGGAATTTCCAGGGTTCCTCATAGGCCAGTTTCTTGTAATATGCAGCATCGGTCTCTGAGAACTTAATAAAGGTTCCGCCAGCATCCAGGAATTTTTTCCTGTACTTTTCCCACTCCGCCTTGTGGTATATCTCCATGTCAGATTCCCATGCCCTGGTTGCTCGTGTTATTGTATTCTGTAAATCCTTGGGGAGACTATTCCACTTATCCAGGCTCATCAATATGAGTCCGTTATTATGCTCGTAAAAGGGGTGCTCAATACAGTATTTGGTCACCTCAACCCAGCCGTAATCAGAAACTCCCTGCATTGGCCAGCCAAAACCATCGATAATACCCCTTTGCAAGCCATTGTATACGTCTGGAGGGGGGATTTGAACAGGCGTTACGCCCAGTGCCTTAAAGAAGGGATCATAACAGATGCCTCCGCCACGGAGTTTGATCCCGGCTAAATCCCGAGGTGTCTTAATCGGTTTGTTAACCCAGATATAAAACGGCATATAGCTCAACCATCTACCTAAAACCTTGATCCCTTTTTCCTGATGAATTTTATCTATCAAATCGCGAGCTCCGTTATTCCACTCCTCCTCATTACTGATCTCTGAGAGGTACACACAGTACGCCTCAGGTACTTCTCCGAAATAATATGCGGTGACAAGGAAAGAGGCGTTAAGCGCACCCCTCTTAACTGCTCCAAACTGTTGAAGGCCAGGGAAAACTTCCGGTCCACCAAGATGTTTCCATTTAATACTCCCCCCACATTCCTTATTAATCATATCAACATAAGAAGGAACAACGCCACCTATCGAATGGGTTGCAGGTAGAAAGCAGGCAGATTTGATCTCTATTGGGTTTGATGCTGCCTCCGCATTATACCCTGCTCTTAAGGGTGCCAAGAAAGCCAGTGCAGCAAATAGAACCAAAAAGTACTTTACCTTTTTCATCTTATCCTCCTATTCTCTTTGGGATTATTCCCCATTGTGCCTCACATTTGTTGTATTCATCTGCATCAAACACGTGGTTTGAGGCCTGCCCATGCTTGATTTAAAAACTTTTTAAGGCTAAGCTAATTTATCATATCTCACCCCCTTTCTATATTAAATCCAAAAATTTAAGCTCCCTTCTTAAAATGTAGGCTCATGGCTTAAGCCCTTATTCCAGGAATCAACCCTTACCTTCCTCACCTCGTAAGACCTTAGTCTCTATTTCATTAACGGATAAGTCAGAGTTCAGAGAGACCAAGTAGTGCTCTTTGGCCGATTGAAGGCTCACCTTGCCATTAATAACATCCCACCGAACACGTTCTGGCTCACGCTCCCAGGGGGGACCATAACCGCCACTGCCAGGGAGAGATATACTTAGAAGGTCTCCCGCCTTTATCTCGCTGACTCCTTTGGACTTTACTACCTGCTCTCTGTCTGTTCCCGGATTTAAGGCCATGTTCGCCGTGCTACCTTCCTTTCCACCGAAAAGTCCTTGAGGGGCAAACTTCCTTCTGTCTGAATAACGAGCGAATGTTACATCGGTGTGGAAACGTATATCTCTCCGAAGACTGAGACCACCTCTCCATCTGCCAGCTCCACCAGAATCAGGGATAAACTCATAGCGCTCAATAGTAACAGGGTATTCTAATTCTGCTGCCTCTACAGGTATATTCATGAACCGGCCTAAGTGCAGATCCTGCCCATCTGCTCCATCTTTATCTGGTCTGGCTCCACAACCTCCTCCTTGTATCTCAACATATGTAAACCGCTTGCCACTCTCGGGGCTAGTCCCAGTGAAGCTAGAAGTGCATGCCTGACCATGACTTCCAGCAACGACTCGGTCTGGAATTATCGGTGCCATAGCCTTTAGCATAGCTTCAACGATCTTGGTCATTGTCTGGCTACGAGCTGTAACTGCCCCCGGCAAACGTGGGCATGTGATAAGCCCTTCCTCAGACCTCACATCGATAGGAAGAAAGCAACCAGAGTTTATCGGCATATAGGGATCTACTATCCCTATTATTGTATAAAAAACGGCCCCTTCACTGCAGGACCATGGAGAATTAATGTTGCCTTTTGTTTGGGGGCTGCTTCCTCGAAAATCCACTGTCATAGAATCATTCTTGATATGTATATTAACTTGGAGCTTCACAGGCTCATCTATATAACCATCATCATCTATCCAATCTACCGCTGTGTACTCTCCGTCAGGTAAGCCATTTATGAATCGACGCATCATATTTTCACTATGGCCCATCAGCATATTTGTGCACTCCTGGAAGACAGCCAGGCTATACTTAGACATTAGCTCCTTCACACGAGCCATTCCACCCAATGTAGTCGCCGCCTGGGCCCTGAAATCTGCCAGAGTTTTTTCAGGGATCCTAATGTTATTTCCAATAAAGGAAAACATCTCTTTATTCTCTTTGCCTTTATTATAAAGCTTAATAAATGGGATACGCAACCCTTCCTGATATATCTCAGTAAGCCCACCAGCCACACCTCCAGGTACAGACCCTCCCATATCCAGTTGATGGCAAATGTTAGCTGCAAATCCTACCAGTTTATTATCGAAGATAATTGGAGAAAAAAATTGCACATCAGGCAGATGCTGGCCACCTAAATAAGGGTCATTAGTGACAACAACATCACCTTCATGCCATGAGCCCTTGGGATAATGCTTGACCATATTATAGCAGGTACGAGGCAAACTAAACATCATCAGCGGGCAAAGATGGGCTTGGGCTAAGATATCCCCTTCAGGGCCTAATACTGCACAGTTAAAATCCATTATTTCTTTAACTATGGTACTCCTTCCCATTCGTTGTAAAGCGTATCCCATATCATCAGCCACAGCTTCTAGACCATATCGAATTACCTGCATAGTTACTTGATCTGCTCTATATTTAGGCATATTCCTCTCACTATTTAGATATTCATATTATACTTCAAACAAAATCCCTGATAGAAATTACCAGATTCATATATCCATCTACGAGACAAGTACATCCTTGAGGAATAAAGGTAGTTGAGACCCTTTCCTCTATGAGACATGGACCAACCAATGATGTTTTTGCGCCGAGAAGAGCTCTGTCATAAACTGGAATCTCAGTAAAACCACTTGCAAGCCAGATAACTCTCCTCTCTTTCTCTGCTTTATTAAGAGGGGTTGTAGGGGCGTCAGGGTAATGAGACAATCTCACTACAGGGGTTTTACCTCTAATCCTCACCCTTAGATTTAGAAATTCAAGAGTCTCATCTGGATTAGAATAGGAGTAGGCTTTGTAATGGGCATTATGAAAGTTAGATTTTATCTCCTCTATGTCCAATGAGTCTGAATTGGGTATATTGGATAGAGGGATGTTTAATTCCCATGATTGTCCCTCGTAGCGGAGATCGGCTGACCACTCTATCGCTATATCTTCTTTTTTTACCTTCTCCTTCTTTAGCTCTTGAATCCCCATAAACTCAAGATCTTGAAAGTGAGATAGCAATTCATAAGGATTGATGTCCTGCTCCCTTTTACTTATTGTGACAACATAGTCATGTTGTATGTCAGCCACTAATAACCCCAGAGCTGAAAGTATACCAGACATTGGAGGCACAATGACTTGCGGTATATTTAGGTCCCCGGCAATTTCTGCTGCATGCAAATTGCAAGCCCCTCCCATTGTTACTAGAATAAACTCCCTCAAATCGTAGCCTCTTTCAATAGAGCTTGCACTAATGCCTTTGGCCATGTTTGCATTTACAATCTTGATTATGCCAAGGGCGGCCTCCTCTAATGAAAATCCCATTTTCTCGGCTATATGTACTTTTATTGCCTCTTTAGCTTTTTCAGGGTAAAGCCTCTGCTTTCCTTCATTGAAAAAATCAGGATTGATTCGCTTTAATATCAAGTTGGCATCAGTTACGGTAGGTAGGTCTCCATCTTTACTGTAACACGCAGGGCCAGGCTCTGAACCAGCACTCTGTGGGCCAACATTTAAAACACCCAGTGCATCTACCCAGGCAATACTACCTCCACCAGCACCTATTGTTCTTATATCAATCATGGGCAGTTTAATAGGGTAATCTGTTACGCCTCCCCATGTTGTACTTATGGGCACTCCTCCATCAATGATGCTGATATCAAAGGTAGTGCCACCCATATCTGCTCCTATCGCTAATTTACTCCCCACGAGTTCAGCAATAAAAGCAGCTGCCATTGCCCCTGCTGCAGGCCCAGAGTTAATCAGATTAGCAGCATGCGTTTCGGCCATCTCAACACTCATATAACCCCCATTGCTTTGCATAATATGGAGATTTACTTTACCATATTTCGTATTCAAGCGGTTAATTAGATTATCCATGTATTCTGCTATAACTGGGCCAAGATAGCTATTCATCACCGTTGTACAGGTTCGCTCGTATTCCCTAAATTCTGGGCATATTTCAGATGAAAGCGATAGCCTTGCCTCGGAGTAAATCTCTTGGCAAATCTCGGCTACTCTTTTTTCGTGGATGGGATTAAGAAAACTGAAAAGTAAAGAGATAGTTATTGCTTCGATTCCCAGTTCTTTAAAAAACTCTACGGCGTTTCGTACTGAATCTTCATCCAGTGGTATAACTATTTCTCCCTTACTATTTATTCTCTCAATGATACCCTTTCTTAAATAGCGTGGAACTAAAGGTGGTGGATTATCAACCTCAAAGTCATAGGCAGCATCCTTGGGACGCGCCACCCTCCTGATTTCAAGGACGTCCTCGAAACCCTTCGTAGTGAGAAGGCCTCCCTTAGATCCTTTCCCCTCCACAATAGCATTAGTGCCTATAGTGGTACCATGGATAATACTATCTGTAGCCTGAAGAGATTGACCAGATATTTGCAAAACATCAGTTACTCCATTGAGGACACCCATTGCAAGATCTTTATGAGTAGTGGGGGTCTTAGCATAGTTGAATTTTCCTTTGTCATCCATAAAAACAAAATCGGTAAATGTCCCCCCTACATCAATTCCAATTCTCATAGTTTTCCTCTTTTTTGGGTTTACTTTCATTGTGGCTCCTTTCTTTGGTATTTTGTATCCCGTGGATTATTCCACGGAGGGAGCCACATTTCAAGTTTCAACAAATTTAGTATAACCTCGCTTCTTCTCTCCCCATATTCAAACTTTTAGATTCTTTTTGGTCTCCTTCTTTCTTGGATCTTTGAGCCAACAGATATTTCTGGATCTTGCCGGTTGCTGTTCTGGGGAATTTATCAACAAATTCAACATATTTTGGAATTTTGAACTTACCAATTTTACCATGTAAAAATTCCATAACCTCTAGGGCACTCATCTCTGTATTTTCTTGTAAAATTATCGAGGCCTTGCCCACTTCGCCCCATTTCTCATCAGGTACCCCATAGACAGCAACATCCAAGATTTTGGGATTTGCTAAAACTATTTTTTCAACTTCAGCTGGGTAAACATTCTCTCCCCCACTAATAAACATATCCTTTTGACGATCCACAATATATATAAAACCTTCATCATCGATTGTTGCTAAGTCCCCTGTGTAAAACCAGCCATTGCTCATCACCTCTCTTGTAACTTCAGGTTTATTCCAATAACCTGACATCAGGATAGGCCCTTTGACCACAATTTCACCAATTTCCGCAGGGCTAATTTGTTTCATATCAGGATTTAATATCTTTACCTCTCCATGAAGCACAGGTTTCCCTACAGAGCCAATTTTCCTACCGGCGTCACTGGTTGATAACCAGGTAACTATAGATGTTTCCGTCATTCCAAATATCTGGCTTAGAGGAATGCCTATATTGTGATATTCCTTTAGCATAGTGGTTGAAACGCTCTCACCACCGGTATAACAGGACTTCAATAATCTCAAATTATATCGGCTTAAATCCAATTCCTTGAGCATTAAATTCAAAAAAGTAGCCGAGGTTTCAATAATGGTAACGTTATATTTCTCAATAGTCTCTAAGTATTCTTGGGGACTAAAGCGTCTTTTAAATATTACTGTCGCTCCTTTATAGAGGGCAGGTGTAGAGTCAACCAACAGGCCACCTGAGTGAAAAAGAGGCCGAGAAACCAAGAAGATGTCAAGGGGGGTTAATCCATAAAATATATTAGCATTTAGGGCATTAAAAAATGTCTTTCTGTAAGAAAGAACAGCTCCTTTAGGAAAACCGGTTGTGCCAGAGGTATACAAAATGATATGTGGATCTTCTGAATCTGGTTCCTTAAAAATGGTGGGTTCAGTTGAAGGATAGGTCTGTATTTTCTGGTAGTTTTCTGCCCAGAGAATATCCTCTTGTCCTAAAGAAAAATAATCCTTAACCTCTTCAACGTTATCCCTGATGTAAAGGGCAGTATCTAAGAAGTCTTCGCCAAAGAATAGAAAAGTTGCCCCACAATCATTTAAGATGTGGCTAAGTTCAGGGGCAGCCATTCGCCAGTTCAGAGGGACTAATATGGCCCCTACCTTGGCTAAGGCAAAATATATTTCCAGATACTCATGGCAATTATGTAAAAGTACCCCAACCCTATCCCCCTTATGCAAATCCTTTTGGAGGAGAAAGTTGGCAACCTGGTTGGATCTTTGATTAAGTTCCTTATAACTGATTTCATGGCCATCATCAATGATAGCTACCTTCTGTGGTGAAAGCAGGCTCCATTTCCTTATCCAATCACCGATATTCATCATATGACATTTTTTCCTATAATGTTTCCCTGTCAATTCTTGAGCGGTAAAGTGATATTTAGAAAAGAGAATAGTTTTCTAAAATATGCTAGGCTCCACAAATTCTCCAAAGATATCTCTAAAGATACCAGTCATTTCCCCAACTGTGGCATATGTCTTACAACAATCCACGAGATATGGCATAACATTTACCTTATCCTTAGTTGCCTTCTCTAATGCCTTTAGCGTTCGAGTAACATCCTTATTGTTTCTTATTTTTTTCAATTCTTTGAGACTTTTTATCTGCTCTATTGCTGATTCATCGCTGTACTCGTGAAGCTCAACCTTTCCCTCTTCCCCTCCAGTGTATTTGTTAACACCTATCTTTATTAATTCTCCGCTCTGAACGCCTTTTTCAAATTCATAGGCCTGTCTGGCCACTTCTTTCTGGATGTATCCTGAAGAAACTGCCTTAACCATTCCCCCTATTGTATCAATCGTGGCCATCTCCTCAACAATCTTTTCCTCCATCTGTTTGGTAAGGGTTTCGATGAAATATGAACCTGCTAAGGGATCAACCGTATCCCTGAGGCCTACCTCATCCATTAGGAGTTGTAGTGTTCTCAAGGAGATCAGGGCAGAATGAGGGGTAGGAATGGTATAGGCCTCGTCATAAGAGCACAAAGCCATTGTTTGAGCACCGCTTAAGGCAGCAGCTAAGGCATAATAGGCACTTCTTACAATATTGTTTTCAGGTTCTTCCTTTGTAAGGCCTCCTCCCCCTCCACCAAATATACCCCGTAAAAACATGGATTTATCGTTTTTTGCACCATACCGTTCTTTAATATTCTTCGCCCAGAGCTTTCTTGCTGCCCTGAATTTTGCTACCTGTTCCCAGAGGTTTCCGAATACATCAAGGTTAAAGGAGAATCTGCCGACAAAGTCATCAATATCATATCCTCTCTCTAAAACATTATCGATGTATGCATTTGCAATCTGTATAGCGTATGCAATTTCTTGTATTGGGGTGGCACCCGCTTCCCTTATATGGTAACCGCACACACTGACTGGATTAGCCCTCGGCATTTCCTTCACAGCGTACTCAATAACATCACCAATCAGGCGAACAGCTGGCTCTACCGGAAAGATCCATGCCCCCCTGCCGACTATCTCCTTTAATATGTCGTTCTGTGGGGTGGCACTTATCTGTTGTTTAGAGAATCCATACACTTCTGCTACAGCTTGATACATGGCAACCATGATCGAGGCGACAGCATTTATCGTAAGGCCAGAGCCAATTTTGTCCAAGGCAATGTCCTTAAAGGCAATTTCAAAATCCCTTAGAGAATCCACTGCCATCCCGACCCGACCCACCTCTCCCTCGGCCATAGGGTCATCAGAGTCGTAACCCATCTGGGTGGGCAGATCGAATGCTACATTTAATCCGGTTTGGCCTTGAGATATTAAAAGTTTCCAGCGTTCATTCGTCTCTTTTGGGGTGCCAAAGCCGGAGTATTGGCGGGTGGTCCATGCCCTGCTCCTGAAGCCCAATTTATGTATTCCTCGTGTAAAGGGATACTCTCCCGGGTTGCCAAGATCTTTTGTATAGTCAAATCCAATTTCTGTTAAATCATTTCCTGTATAGAGAGGTTTTATATGGATTCCAGATTGAAGTATTACATCCTTAATCCTGTCTTTTTCCTCTTTAATATATTTGGCTACTCCCATCTATCCTCCTATATGTAATGTTTTTTTGTGTTTGTTGGGTTCATTGGGCTTTTAGGATTTTAATTCTATGAAGTGTCTAAAATAAATACCTCCTTAGGCGTTCTTTTGAAAGGAGCTCAATAAACTACTCATCGCGCACGTGTTCTTTGATAAATTTTATAGATTCTTCAAAGGGTGTTCCTCCAGGAAAAACCCCTGTAACCCCGATGTTTTTGAGGATAGGAATATCCTTGGCTGGTATTACTCCACCAACGACAACAATCATATTGCCTAGATTTTCTTTTTTAATCAAATCCATTATCTTCATAGATATGGGAATATGGGCCCCGGACATGATGGAAAGGCCAATAATGTCTACACTTTCTTCAATAGCCATCTTAACTATAGAGGGAACAGTTTGATGCAGCCCCGAATAGATGACTTCCATCCCGGCATCTCTCAGGGCATGGGCAATAACCTTTGCACCTCTGTCATGACCGTCAAGGCCAGGTTTTGCAACAAGGATCCTGATTTTTTTGGTAGGCATTATATACTCTCCTCTTGCTTTTTTTTATCAAAAGTAATGGTGATTAACGCTTACATTACCTTTTCTCATTTCATTGATAACAAATTCTTTACCGCGTAAGATGTGATCTCTCACAAGCCTTTCCACCTTTTTGGCCTCTCTTTTTTTAATGGCCTTTATTATCTCTCTATGATCCTTATTTGATAAATGGGCCATATCCTCTGAATTTAATATAATTTTCCTTAGAAAATAGATCTCATCTCTTAGGTTATATATCATCTTCACCAATCTCGGGCTTCTGCTCAAGGCGTAGAGGAGTTCATGAAATTCAGTATTTATCCTCGCCAGCTCCTTTAAATCGTGTTTGTCAAGATATCTCTGAAACTCCTCCATTTTTTCTTCCAGAGGTACTATCTCTTTATCACTATGTCTGTGAGCAGCAAGGTATGAAGCAAAACTCTCCAGGATACTCCTTATTTCAAATGTTTCTTCAATATCAGATATATCCAGTCCTCTTACCACATATCCTCCCTTAGGAAGGGGATTAAGGAGACCCTCAGCTTCAAGTTTATGTACCGCTTCCCTCACAGGCGTCCGGCTGATACCCATTGATTCAGCTATCTCGTTTTCTATCATACGTTTTCCAGCAGGAATTTCACCCCTCACAATCATTTCTTTAATCTGTTCAAAGACTTGGTTGCTGAGGTTTTCTCTCTTTAGGCTCCTTATTGGAAAGGGATCCAATATCTTTGAATGTATTTCCTGTTTTTCCATAACAATAGGTATGTTGTGCTATCTTTATGAGCCATGCCTCTGAGCATGATCAGATATCTTTGTCTATGAAATAAAAGGCCCGCCCGCCTCGCCTGAGCTCGCGATGGCGGGCAGGCATCGCGAATCTCCTCTGGGGATACATCAAAGCCACGTCCTTCAGGCGTGGATTTTTTACTTATCGAAGGTATTGTCTGGCAATAGTGGTTTGCAGTACCTCGTGAGTCCCTCCACCATAAAGCAGAAAGCGATTATCACGGTAGTATCTCTGCACATTATATTCCATGGAATACCCATAGGCACCAAAAATTCTTGTGGCCTCATCTGCAGCAGAGCATGCAGATTCAGTTGCAAAGTATTTGGCCATAGAGGCCTCATTGAGGCAGGGAATGTTTTTGTCAACAAGATGGGTAACCTTGTAAGACATGAGGTGGCCGGCCTCTAAGTTGACTGCCATATTAGCTATTTTTGCCTGGATGAGCTGGTATGTTCCTATGGGTCTACCGAATTGTACCCTTTCTTTACAGTATCTGATAGAATCATCCATTGCAGCCCGGTGTAGTCCAAGGGCCAGGCAGGCAGTCATGATCCTGATTTCTGATAAGATAGTTAATAGAACATCAAGCCCTTTCCCCAGTTCTCCTAACATGTATTCAGGAGGAACATGGCAATTGTTGAAATAGATCTCTGACATCTGTGTTGTTCTGGTACCCAGCATATCGAATTTTTTACTGTGGGAGAAACCAGGTGTGTCGCTTGGAATAAAAACAAACATGAGCCCTTTTAATCCTTTATCTGGATCAGTCTGGGTAAGCACAGTATGGAAATGACCTATTGGTCCACTTGTAGACCATGTCTTCATTCCATTAATAACCCATCCATCTTGAGTCTTTGTAGCCCGGGTTCTGACATTGCTAAGGTCTGAACCAGCCTCTGGCTCTGTAAGCTGAAAGGCTCCGATCTTTTCACCTCGTATAGCAGGGCGCAGATATTTTTCATGCATTTCCTTTGTGCCATAGCGATAGAGCCCATCTGTAGCCATAAGACATTGCATGGCTGTCGTGGCACCCAAACTCAACAGACCCCGTGCCAATTCCTCAACGGTGATACAATAAAGTGTGGTGTTTCCCCCTGAACCACCAACTTTTTTGGGATATCGTATCCCCAGAATACTCATATCAGCAATCTTTTTGAATAGGTCATATGGAAACTCACCGCTTTCATCATGCTCCCTGGCAACAGGAATTACCTCCTCATCCACAAATTTAGCTATAACCTTTCTTAAAAGCTTTTCTATGTCCGAACGTACCATCATGCCTCCTGTCCCGCCTTTCTCTCTCTCATTGCCTTGCTCAATGCTGGCACCACCTCATGGAGGTCACCGACAATACCCCAATCAGCCACCTCAAGTATTGGTGCCCTCTCGTCCTTGTTAATGGCAATCACATACCGGGAGCCGAGCATGCCAGCCCTGTGTTGGATGGCACCAGATATCCCGCACGCAATATAAAGCTCTGGTCTCACAGTCTGACCTGTTTGCCCTACCTGCCGTTCAACTGGAAGCCATCCGTCTTCTACCACGACCCGAGTGCCCGCGACCTCACCGCCCAGCACCTCGGCAAGGGAAAACAGACACTCCATACCCTGCGGTGATCCTACACCTCTCCCGCCTGCCACAATCACCTTGGCATCGCAGAGGCTCACTCCCCTCTTCTTCTCTTTCACCACCTCCAATACCTTGGTGAGGGAATCGGCATCGAGGAGACTGACCTTTTTGGAAATGAGTGTGCAGGCAGGTGCACCATCTCGCCTCCTTGCTTCCATTACACCTGGTCTCACCGTTGCCATTTGGGGCCTGCTATACGGTGTTTGTATAGTTGCCATAACGTTTCCCCCAAAGGCAGGCCTTGTTTGCAGGAGAGAGCCATCATCCGGATCTATGGTCAACTCTGTGCAGTCTGCGGTCAGCCCAAGATTAAGCCTCATGGAGACTCTTGGTGCAAGGTCGCGTCCAATTGCTGTTGCACCAATCAGAAAGATATTGGGTTTGTGCTCTAAGACTATCTCAGAGACCACCTTCGCGTAAGGATTTGTTTGGTAGTAGGCGAGAAGTTTATGTTGGGCAAGATAGATGTTGCGGGCACCAAATTCTTTTAGCTCTCCGGCTACACGGTCAACCTTATAGCCCAAAAGGACAGCTGATAGCTCCTGATTAAGTTGTTTAGCAAGGGATTGGCCAAGACCTAATAGCTCAAAGGTGACCCTGCTAATAGTTCCATCCCGCTGCTCAGCAAATACCCATACCCCTTTGAAGTTACTGAAATCTGGTATCTCTCTCTCTTTGATATCCGAGCTTATTGCCTCTACCTTACAGGCATCTATACATGCACCACAGGCTGTACATCTATTATTTAAATAGGCCTTTCCGTCTTTTACCTCTACCCCTTCATATGGACAAATCTTTACACATTTTCTACATCCATTACACAGATCATGATCAATTACTATAGCCATGGAAACTCCTGCTAAAAATATCAATGAAGAATTAAATCTGTTATTAGTTATTCGGTTAAGCTACTCCTTTCGTCTAATGTCAGTCGGTTGTGTCACTCTTTGCTAGCTGAACTAAGGCGAGAATTTTTTATTTGCTTTTCGACTTTATCGATAACCGCTCTACGAATTCCGATACCAGCCGAGCAACCGGAAACGTATAACTCAACCCCATAATCTCACTTCATTTTGCACGTCACTAAATGGACCCTGTCAACTAAAACAAGATTATTAGCTAGCAAATCGTTACTCTCAGATAAAATGCTTTTCATGAAGCCTGTCAATGAGTTGATTAACTACTTCTTTGTTATCTCCTTTAAGTATCTCGCCCTCTCTTTTGGTTTTTGGGGAAAATGTCTTTATAACCTTTGTCAGTGAGCCACCCAAGCCTATCTCTTGAACAGTTACGCCTAAATCTGCTGCATCCCAGATTTTTATTTTTGCCTTGTCTTTACAGGCGTTGATCAAGAGGTCAATCTTTGGATATCTGGGGGTGTTCATTTCCCCTATAACAGTAATCAGGGCAGGGAGAGGAGACTCAATTTTTTCATAGCCGTCTTCTAATGCCCTTCGCACGACTATTTTCTTTTCGCTCATTTCTTCTATCTTTTTGACATAGGTAAGCTGGGGCAGGTCGAGAAATTCTGCTAACTGTGGGCCTATCTGAGCTGTATCTCCATCAATGGCCTGTCTCCCGCAGATAATCAAATCGTATCCCTTTAACTTCCTTATTGCCGTTCCAAGGGTAAAGGAGGTTGCCCATGTATCCGCCCCGCCAAAATTTATATCTGTAAGCAATATCCCTTCATCAATCCCCATCCCCATTGCCTCTGATATGGCATCTATGGCCTGGGCAGGGCCCATGGAGATGGCAATAGTCTTTCCGCCAAAGTCCTTTTTTAAGGTAATTGCTAACTCGATTGCATGCCTATCATCAGGATTGATAATGCTTTCCACCCCTTCTCTGATAAGACTACCGGTTTTTGGATCAATGGTAATCTCTGTGGTGTCAGGTACCTGTTTTATGAGTGTTACTATGTTCATGTAATAATTCCTGAAAAAGTTAATGATATAATTTTTTAGTCCAGATCCCCTTCGAAGGATTGGGTACGACACAGCAAAATATTGCCGGGGATAAAAACATCCCGTCTACAGGGAAATGATTTGCTCAGCCGAACTAAAGCAATCTTTTTTCTTATCGACATCATTTTTTGAATTCCGGGTTTCTTTTTTCCAGAAAGGCAGAGATACCTTCCTTAGCTGCATCGGTGCAGGCAATCTCAGCAGATCCTTGATACCCAATTTCCAGGGCCTCACTAAAAGAATCAGCCGCAGCACCTGCTTTAACCGTCTTAACTATTATTGAGATGCCCTCTTTGCTTAACGGTAATTTACCTGCCATAGGATTGTCAGGAACACTAATTTCAGGGATATCAACCTTTCCCTCAGGTATTCTTGTAATGTTTCCTGCAATGTTGTGAACCTCTTTTACCGCCTTTTTTATCATGTCGGAATAATCTTCAGATATCGAAGCAACCATTCCGATATTATGAGCCTCTTTCACGGTCAACCGTCTGGCCAGACAGAGCATTTCGTTAAAAATGTGCGAGCCTTGAGGCCATTTTCTATACGGAACGATACAGCCCCCGATACCAGGCAATATGCCGAGGGTTATCTCCGGAAACTGAAAAAAGGCATTTTTTGTAGACACCATGCTGTGACAGCGAATGGCTATTTCTAATCCTCCACCAAGGGCCATGCCGTTTATGGCTGCTACAATTGGTTTCTCCATTGTATCCATGAATAGCTGCACATCAGCACAGTCCTTAGCATATTGCGCTGCGGCGTCCTTGTTTCCAAGAGTTGCCGGGAACTTTCCTATATCCGCTCCTGCTGAAAAGGCGGCATTTCCATACCCTGTAATAACAAATCCTGTGACAGCAGGGTCATCTACGTTTTCTTTTAAAACCTTCAGGATCTCATTATTTATTTCATCGCTGATGGCATTCATCGCCTGAGGACGTCTTATTGTGATAATCTTGACACCCTTCATCTCATCTACGAGAAGATAACGGCTGAAATCCTGGTATGCGGAAAAGGGTCTTTTTGCCTGGGGAAAGCCTGGTCTTTCATACTCAAATCGTTTCATAATACGGCTAACCTCGGCCTCTCCAATATCCCGCATAATATCAAAAGGGCCTTTTCTGAATCCAAGTGCAACCTGACAGCCAAAGTTGAGGTCTTCCCTGGTTCCAATCCCTCTGTCAATTATATCAAATGATTGGGAAAAAAGGATTCCAAGCATCCTGTCCCTGATGGTATTCTTATTTTCCTCGGAAATATCTACTTTTTTACCAGGGCGATTGGTGAGCCAGGTTTCCACCGATCCTAAAATTGGCGCAGGCCGATAATGATGGCCTTCCTCCATTTGGAGTGTATTTGTTTCAATGATAATAGGATTGCCGTGGGCCATGTTCAGAACAAAGAAGGGTCCTGCAAATACAAACTTCTCTGCTACAGAGTCAATCCAGCTTGCAGGGAATGTATCCAGCAAGTATGCTGATTCGTTACACCAGTTATCAAATATTCGGTCTAACATGAAGCAAATGGCATTGTCCGTAATGATTGGAACCTTACCGGTGTATGCAAAAAACCAGGACAGGTAATCGATTATTTCCTGACTTCCCCTTTCCCAGGCAATCACTTCTACAGGAAGACTCCGCCACGCAGGTGCAAAGAAATGGGTAATGGTAGTTCTTTCTGGTTTCTTCATTTTTGTAAAGAGTCTATCAGCAGGAATAGAGCTGGTATTTGAGGTGATGATGGCATCTTCACGTACTATCTTTTCAATGCTATCAAAAATTTTCTGTTTTAAGGGGATGTTTTCTGTTGCGGCTTCGATAACTAGATCGCAATTCTTGATTTGCGTGTAGTCCATCGTGTAGATAATATTATGTAAGACTGCTTGAGCTTGATCCTCTTTCATTTTCCTTCTGTCTACTGCCTTTTGTACGTACGTAGAAATCCTTCTCTTCGCCCTTGAAAGAGGTTCTTCTACAACATCTACGAGATAGAGCTTGATACCTGGCATGGCACTCTTTAGGTAATATCCAATATCCGGGCCAATAGTACCTGCTCCGATTATAGCTATTTCTTTTGGGCCAGGGCGAGTAGGTTTGGTAAATAAAGGGTTAAATGATGAAGGGTATAATTTTGTTTCCTGATTCATGAATTTTCTCCTATATTTGTAAATGGTGAGGCTTTTTCTCTGAGAAGGTATAAAAGTATTTTACATGAGAAATAACTTCTTGACTCTAATCTGTATACTGTATACAAAACCCTTGTCAAGGCAAAAATGGTATTACGTGGCACGGGTAAAAAAGGAATATACTGTCTATCTAATAAAGGTTGATAGCCTGAAATGTAATGGATGCGGCCAGTGTATAGAATTTTGCCCAGTGGATGTTTTTGAGATTAACAAAGGAAAATCCCTTCCTTTAAGACCACAAAATTGTTTAGGTTGTGGAACATGTGTGGCTGTTTGCAAAACTGAAGCTATTATTGTAACAGAGATATAATTAGGTAGTGTCCGTTGGAGCCCTGACATTACCAAAAACCAATGAAACCAATAAAACATAATTACAATCCATGCCTGATGAAATTTTGATAATTGGTGGCGGTATTGCTGGAATAAATGCGGCATTAAATGCAGCTGACTATGGCTGCAAAGTCTATCTAGTTGATGACACTGCCAGCATAGGAGGAATGATGGCAAGGCTTGATAAAACCTTTCCCACCAATGATTGTTCTATATGTATAGAATCTCCCCTGATGTATGAAGTTGACAATCATCCAGGGATAGAAATTCTGACGGATACGGAAATAAGAAGGGTAAGAAATGAAAATGGCATTTTTAAAATCAGGCTGCTGAAAAAGGCCAGATGGATTGATGAAGAAAAATGTACTGGATGCGGATCATGCGTAGAGGCATGTCCTGCTAGTGTTCCTGATGAACTCGATGGAAAGATTGGTGGCATAAGGAAACTGATCTACATGCCGTTCCCACAGGCCGTACCGAATGTTTCTGTGATTGACCCACGATGCCGTTATGGAAAGATGCGAGAGCAAGGAGCCTGCATAGGCGGGTGTGTAGTGGATTGCAGCCAATGCAGGGAATGCCCCATTGCCTTTTGTGTTAAGGCCTGCAAAGAGGAGGGAAAGGATGCAGTACTTCTCTGGCAGTCTGATAAACCAATGGATATCGAGGTCAAGAGCATCATTGTTGCTACAGGCATAAAACCTGCGGAGCCAGATACGGGTCTGTATGGGTATAATATTTACGATAACGTAATCACCTATATCCAGTTTGAGAGATTAATGAATGCTGGAGGTCCAACCGCGGGAGAGATCATAAGACCATCAGACAAGAAACATGCCAAAAAGATTGCCTGGATTCAATGCGCAGGTCGAGGATTGATCAAGGGATTGCCCTACTGTTCAAAGGTATGCTGTATGGTGGCTACAAAGCAGACAATTATTACCAAGGAACACGATACATCTGTAGAGACCCTGGTATTTTATAATGATCTAAAGGCATACGGAAAGGGTTTCTGGGATTTTTACCGGAAAGCTATAGAAAATGGAGCCAGGTATATCAGGGCCAGGCCCTACGATGTGTTTGAAGATAAAGAAAGCAAAAATTTGACTGTCAGATACGAAAATTTGGATACAGGTGAAATTGAAGAAGAGGAGGTGGAACTCCTTGTTCTTTCCACAGGCCTTATTCCAAGCGAGAGGAACAAGAAACTGGCAAAGGTATTAAAGATTGAGCTGGACAACCTGGGGTTCTTTAAAGAGAAAAACCCATTGCATTCGCCACTTGAGACCAGTGTTGAAGGGATATATATGTGTGGAGGAGCTACTGGTCCCATAGATATTTCTGAATCGGTTGTTCAGGGGAGTGCAGCGAGCATGAAAGCAACCCTAAGAAGAACGGAGTAATGGAGTATTGGATTGTTGGAGTGATGATTATTTATTTTTCCATTACGCCATTACTCCACCATTCCAATTAACACAAACGGTGCCAAAACGATGACAGATTGGAAATCACAGAGAGGGACATTCAATGAATGAAGATATCAGGGTAGGTGTCTTTGTCTGCGATTGTGGCTCAAACATCGCTGGTGTTGTGAATGTGCCGAAGGTAGTGGAGTACGCAAAGAGCCTTAAAGGCGTTGCCTTTGCTGATGAAGGAAGATGGTCATGTTCGGTAGATTACCTGGCCTCGATGAAGGAACTCATAAAAGAACACAGCCTTAACAGGGTAGTTATTGCCTCGTGTACCCCAAGAACTCATGAACCGCTTTTTAAAAGAACGGTAAAAGAGGCAGGTCTTAATCCCTATCTCCTTGAATTCGTAAGTATTAGAGAGCAGGTTTCCTGGGTCCACAGGGCAGACCCTTTAAAGGCGACGGAAAAGGCCAAGGATCTTGTAAAAATGGGTGTGGCCAAGGCCGTTCTTCTTGAAGAAGGAGAGGAGATCAGGCTTCCTGTTAAAACAGACTGCATGGTGATCGGGGGCGGAATGGCAGGTATGACCGCTGCTTTGAGTATCGCTGAGCAGGGGTTTCATGCCATAATTGTAGAAAAAGAGCCGCAGCTCGGGGGCCTTTTAAATAGGATATCACATATCTCTCATAATCATGAAGATATTGTGGCCTCTACGATTGTTAAGGACAAAGTAGATCTCGTCAAAAACCACCCAAATATTGACGTGTATACAAGCGCTGAAATAGAAGATGTTAAAGGCTATATTGGTAACTACAAAGTCACCTTGAATGCCAATGGATCACGCGAAAGCCTTGAGGTTTCCACCGTAATTGTAGCTACAGGAATGAAAGAGATCGAGCCTATAGGGAAGTACGAATACGGGGCTGATCCTCGCATAGTTACACAGCTTCAGCTCGAGAAATTGATCGGAATGTGGAATTCAGCCTCCGGCCTGGCCTCCGGCCCGGAAGGGCCTCCGGCCCGGAGGGAAGGGCCTACGCCCCGGAGGGAAAACGGAATAACAAATGGGGAACTCTGGATTCCTGAATCCGAATACCGAATTCAGAATGTGGTTATTTTTAACTGCGTTAATTCGAAAAATGAATTCCGAGGCTGCTGCAATATTGGATGTGCTATATCGGTTAAAAACGCGCTAGCCCTCAAAAGACTTTATAACAATATCCACGTGCATATCCTCTATAGGGATCTTAGCATGGTAAAGGAGGAAGGGTCAGATCTGGAAACAGCCAAAAAGGCGGGGATAAGGTTCATACGGTTTCCCGGTGATCGTTATCCAGAGGCCGAAAAAAAGAATGGGAATTTAGCTGTGCACGTGTACGATATCCTTCTGGGGAAGGAATTTACTATTCCATCTGACTTGCTGGTGCTTACCACAGGGTTTCAAGGAAATGATACGTACGAGGCGATCAAGGGGCATCTCAAGGTCTCTACAAACCAAGATGGATTTTTCCAGGAGGCCCATATAAAACTTGGCCCATTGGATTTTCCCTCTGATGGTATCTCTCTGTGCGGCTGTGCACGATCTCCAAAGAAGTTGAAGGATACGCAAGAAGAGGCCATGGGAGCTGCTATGAGGGCATCTATTCCTATGAAGAGAGGCTACCTTGAGGCAGAGGGAATAGTAGCGGATATAGACCTCGATGCCTGTAATAGTTGCGGGCTCTGTGAGAAAAATTGCCCCTATGGAGCAATCCAGTGGGTGGATGAAAAGCCTTATGTGATTAAGGCCCTTTGCAAGGGGTGTGGGCTATGTGCAGCAGACTGCCCCAAGAACGCTGTCACTATTATCCATTATTCAGATGAACAGATCCTTGCACAGATAGAGGCAGCCCTGGAGGAGAGACCTGAGGAAAAGATTATTGGATTTGCGTGTCACTGGTGTGCCTTGGGTGGGGTGGATATGGCAGGCGTGAGCAGGCTTCAGTACCCTCCTAATGTACGACTCATAAGGGTAATGTGTTCGGCGCGGGTGGCGAGTACGTTTATAGAACGGGCATTTGAACTGAAAGCGGCAGGGGTATTAGTAGCAGGCTGTGAATTTCCAACCTGCCATTACATTACCGGTAATTATGCGGCAGAGGAGCGGATTAAAAAGGTAAAGAAAAGGCTGGCGAGAAAGGGATATGACCCAGACAAGCTATGGGATCTCTGGTGCTCGGCAGCGGATGGGCCAAAGTTCGCAAATACCATGGGGAATATGGTAAAGCAGCTGGGAATTGGTTGAACCTCTATTAAAAGAAGCTAACGAACTCGTCGCGATTATGGTTGCTTCGAGAAAATCAGCAAAAAACAAGTTTACCAATCGCAAGTCGTAAATCAAAAATAAGGACATATGGACACTAAAACAGGATTAGCTGAAAAAATCGTCGATGACGTTACCATGTTTCGGGCCTGTGAACAGTGCGGGCTTTGTAGTTCTGCATGTCCTCTCACTGGGGTGGATGGGTTTAATATCAGGAGAATCTTGCGGCATGTAGAACTTGGTTTAATAGATGAAATTGCTGACTCTCCTCTTCCATGGTTCTGCACCACCTGTGGCAGGTGTGAGGATGTGTGTCCAAATGGAATAGAGATTATTAATATCATACGACCTCTCCGCGCATTGTCCCCTCCTGAGTGTGTTCCGGATAGTTCGCCATGTGTTGAGGCCTGCCCAGCAGGAATAGATATACCGGGTTACCTACGGCTCATAGCCCAGGGTAAGGTGGATGATGCCTATGCCTTGATTCGAGAGAAGGTTCCCTTTCCAGGTATTTTGGGTCGTGTCTGTACCCATCCTTGCGAAGGTGTATGTCGGCGTGGTGATGTTTTTAATCAGCCCATTGCAATATGTGCCCTCAAGCGTTATGTAGCAGACAAGGTGGGTGAGATATCAGAGCAGGTGATTACTATAGCAAACGATACGGGTCATAAGATCGCCATCGTCGGGGCGGGTCCTGCGGGTTTGACAGCGGCCTTTTATCTGAAAAAGAAAGGGCATCAGGTGACTGTTTTTGAAGAGAGAACCGAGCCAGGTGGAATGATGCTGTTCGGTATCCCTGATTACCGTTTGCCTCGGGAGGTGGTGGAGAAGGAAATCAAACAGATTCTGGATATAGGGATCGAATTACACACGGAAAAGAAACTGGGCAAAGATTTTACCTTCGATACGTTAAAGGCCGATGGGTGTGAAGCCGTGTTCCTGGCCGTAGGTGCCCAGTTAAGCAGGAAGATAGATCTCGCTGGGGCTGACCTGGAGGACGTTTTCTGGGGGGTCGATTTTCTAAGGGAGGTAAATGAAGGAAAGGAAATTGTCCTGAAAGATAGGATATTGGTAGTTGGGGGAGGCAATGTAGCGGTTGATGTCGCACTCACAGCCTTTCGATGCGGGGCCAAAGAGGTAACGCTTGCCTGTCTGGAATGCAGAGAAGAGATGCCGGCAAACGCATGGGAGGTTGAAGAGGCTATTGAGGAAGGTGTTAAAATAATGCCTTCCTGGGGCCCCAAGAGGATACTCAGGGATAATGGAAAGGTCTCTAAAATAGAGCTTGTTCGATGTACATCGGTCTTTGATGAAGACGATAATTTTTGCCCAACCTTTGCCAACATAAAGGAAACGGTCATGGCTGATCAAGTCATCCTTGCCATAGGCCAGGCAACCGATCTTTCCTTTGTTGATGATACCGTGCCATTGAGGGTTGAAAATGGCTTGATAGTAATTGATGAAAAGACTTTAGAAACAAATACACCAGGTATCTTTGCCGGTGGTGATGTAGCTAAGGCAACTGGTAGCATTATAGATGCGATTACAGCAGGGAGAAGGGCTGCACACTCCATTGATATATTTTTAGGCGGGGATGGCGATATATCGGAGTGCAAGATGCAGAATTTAGATTCCGGAATAGAAGAGCCAACCTATACTGGCAAGAGGGAAAAAGGGTTCGCAGACCTCAAACGGGAAACTATGCCTACCTTACCACTTTCTGAAAGGCATGACGGGTTTGGTGAGGTTGAACTCGGCTTTACCGACGATCAAGCAAAAGAAGAGGCGAAAAGGTGCCTTCAGTGTGACTTAGAGCTGAACCTGGCACAAGAGGGAAGGAAATAGATAAAGAAATAGGCTTTCAAGCAATTTATTTCCGCCTCTTCTGCCTTTGCTCTTTCCCTTTCTTCATTTCTGTTTCAAATTCCATTGAGTTTCAGTATAATTTACTGTCTTTATCATCGGGCAGTTTCACTCACTTTTTTGCAAAGAAAGAACATCGCCCGACATTTCTTCTATGTACCGACCCCGTATTCCTCCGCGTGGGCCTGGATGAACCTAATACCCGATAGCACAGCCGTCTTTTCTCCTGTCAGAGGCTCCCAGCAGTACATTTTCACCTGAGTCAAGATATATTGCCTGTCCGCCGCCCACATGGTTTATAGGGATGTCTTCCCTGATAATTTCATGCCCTTTTTCCTCGAGTGCCAGGGCTGTTTTATCAGAAAAGCCTCCTTCCATGAATATCTCTTTTCCCTCTTCATGACTGATACGCGGAGCATCAATGGCCTCTTGCAGATTCATATTGAAATCAATCAGGTTCATTAAAAATTGCGTGTGTCCCTGCGGCTGGAAGTTGCCTCCCATAACACCGAAACTCATTAAAAAATTTCCATCTTTAAAGACCATCCCCGGGATTATGGTATGCATGGGCCTTTTGTTCGGCTGAAGACAGTTTGGGTGTTCGGGATCCAAAGAAAAGGAAAAACCCCTGTTTTGAAGAACAATCCCGGTTTTATCTACAACCATGCCGGAGCCAAAATGCATGAATATGCTGGTTATAAATGAAACGGCATTTCCCTCTTGATCAACGGCCGAGACATAGACCGTATCGGATTTTCTTGGCCTCATGAACGGGCCGGATCGTATCTTTGCTTTATCATGATCGATCTTCATCCTGCACTGTTCTGCATATTCTTTGGAAAGTAATATATCAAGGGGAATATTCTCGAATTCAGGATCAGCTATGAAGTAATCTCGATCACTGAAAGCGATTTTCTTTGCCTCTATCAGGAGATGAAGGTAATCAGGGCTGTTGTGGCCCAACCCCGCCATGTCATATCCCTCCAGGATATTGAGCATCTCAAGGGCGGTTAATCCCTGTCCGTTAGGAGGCAGCTCATATATTGTATAGCCCCTGTAAGTGCTTGATATGGGTTCGACCCAAGCCGTTGCATGGTGTAAGATATCCTCACGAGCAAGCAGCCCCTGGTGTTTCCGGGAGAATTCAACAATTGCCTCCCCTATTTCACCTCCATAGAATACACCAATACCGTCACGTGTGATCTTCCTGTATGACCGTGCGAGTTCCTGATTTCGAAAGATTTGACCCGGCCCAGGAGCCTTGCCGTTAATAAGGTACGGCCGTCCGCTGTTTCCTTGTACAAGTAAAATATCTTCTGAATTTTTCCATTCTCCTGCGATAACCTCCGTAACTGGAAAACCATTTTCCGCATAGTTTATGGCATCCTCAAATATTTCGGAGAGGCCAAGTTTCCCGTATTTCTCAACAGCTTCAGCCCATCCATGCAAGGCTCCGGGAACGGTAACAGGAAAAATGCCCCAAGAAGGAATTTCTTTAATGCCTTTTTCATGGAAAAAAGAAATATTGGCCCGCCTGGGAGATTTTCCGCTCCCGTTCATGCCCACTATTTTATTCTGCTTTGCCAGGTATATCAGCGCAAAGGCATCACCCCCCAATCCGGCAGAATGGGGCTCAACAACATTCAGCGTACTCACCATTGCAACAGCGGCGTCCACAGCGTTTCCACCGTGAGCCAGTATTTTATATCCTGAAAGCGTGGCAAGAGGTTGACTTGACGCAACCATCCCGTTATTCCCCATGGTAACGGATCGCTGTGCGTAACTCTTGAATTCTCTTTTCTGGTTATAATAAAAATCCACGGATTGCTCCTCCTTATCAATACCTAATCATTCTTTATGGAGTCAGGGTGCCTGAACATTGAATTGCCTGCCCCGGTTTCATCCTTCTTTTTTATTGCCCTTATAATTTCAGTTGTGAGAAATGAGCGTATATTTATGCTACACTCTCTATCTTCTATCTATGAGCTGGCGGACTTCTACCATTGAATTGGTATATCCTTTTTGTCCTTAACGTTACTGAGGAACCTTTCACTATAAGCATAAGACGACATTTACTAAAAATCAAACTATTACTATTCTATCATTCAGATAGCGTGCTTTCGCCTCAGGGCGTGAACAACCAGAAAGGTAAGGGTCTATGGTAAAAAAGGAATGCCGGTAAAAGAAGGGCGAGGAATTTACTGGGATATTTATGGAACACTTCCCCTTAATCCCTTAAACCACCCTCACGCCCTATAGCCGGGAACACGCCACAAGCCCCTGAACCACCTGAGAGAAAAGATAGAAGAGAAAAAACTGATTGAGCTTTTCATATCACTGACATATCATAATATTTCAACACATTCACAGAGAGGAGATTATAGATGGATCTTGCGCACTATTTTGAAACCATGAAGGGAAAAAGGAGTGTTAGCAACCGCAGATGATCAAGGGCACGTAGATGTGGCTGTGTATGGACGACCACATATTGTCGACAAAGATACTATCGCATTTATTATGCCTGACCGTTTAACTCACCATAACTTACAGTCAAACATTCACGCGGCCTATCTCTTCATAGAGGAAGGCCCTGGATACAAGGGTATCCGGCTGTTTCTTAGCAAGGTTCGTGAGGAAGAAGACAGCGAGCTTCTTCGCTCCATTCGCCGAAGAAAGTATGCCACAGAAAAAGAAGGAGAGGAAACGTCTCGCTATCTGGTATTCTTCGAGGTTGACAAGATTTTGCCACTCATCGGGCCTGGCAAAGAGCGATGAGGAGAGATGCTATGAGAGTTTTTATTACGGGTGGGCTTGGGTTTGTTGGTACACAGCTATCGATACGGCTTTTAAAAAGAGGACACGAGGTCACCGTAGTTGACCATTCACCTAAGCCGAAGCCATATACACCCGGCCAGGTCAAATACGTCCCTGCGGATACCACTATCCCCGGGGCGTGGCAAGAAGAGCTTTTAAAGCACGATGCGGTGATCAATCTGGCAGGCGCCTCAATCTTTCAGCGATGGAATGAGAAGACGAAACAGCTCATTTATAATAGCAGGATTCACACAACGCGTAATGTAGTAGAGGCCATGACTGGCGAAAAAGGCACCCTGCTTTGTAGCACATCAGCAGTGGGATACTACGGTTTTCAATATGATGAGGAATTGATAGAGGAAGATAGCCCAGGAGATGATTTTCTGGCAAAGGTTTGTGTGGATTGGGAAAAGGAAGCTCTCAAGGCTGCGGATAAAGGGGTTCGGGTGACAATAACCAGATTTGGTATCGTTCTGGGCAAGACAGGAGGCGCTTTGGGTCAGATGATTTCTGCATTCAAGAAATTTGTTGGTGGGCCACTAGGAAGTGGGAATCAGTGGTTTTCCTGGATTCATATGGAAGACCTTCTGAGCGCATTCCTGTTTGTCTTTGATAATCAGGATATCCACGGTCCCGTTAATGTATGCTCGCCGAATCCAGTGCGCAATAGGGAACTTGCCACAGCACTTGGTAAGGCGCTTTCGCGCCCTTCTTTTTTCAAGGCACCTGCTTTTATGATTCGACTTGTGCTAGGGGAATTTGGATCGGTGGTTCTTGAAGGCCAGAGAGTTATCCCTGCAAAGCTACTCAGGCAAGGGTTTATGTTTCAGTACTCGGAGATCACAGAGGCCCTGAAGGAGGTTATAGGGGGCTGATACCGCCAGGAGCAGGTCTCATATTTTGATGAACTCGACCCTTGAAGCAGGGCAAAGCTATTGAATGTATCATATGTGTTGGAAAGCATGATCACCTTTCTTGACCACAACATATCCCATTCTGGCCTGTTTTTTCCTCTGAAGCCATTTATTTCGTTCAAGATTACGCACCTGATTTCTTGAGGATGAAGGGGAACGTTCGTGGCAAATAGAATCCAATTCGTCTTTCTTAGCATCGGCCACTTCTGCGACCATTTTTTCATGTTAGTATTTGCAACTGTGGCGGCGCTCTCACTCTCCCAGGAATGGGGAATGAGCTATGCGGAACTCATCCCGTATGCTACGCTCGGCTTCGTGGCTTTTGGTGTGTGCGCGGTCCCTGCGGGCTGGCTTGCTGATAGGTGGAGCCGTAATGGCATGATGGTCGTCTTTTTCATCGGCCTTGGCCTGAGTTCAGTTTTCACCTCGCTTGCGCAAACGCCTCTCCAGATTGGAATCGGCCTCTTCGCCATCGGGATCTTTGCGGCGATCTACCATCCAGTGGGTCTTGCGCTTGTTGTGCAAGGGCGCGAGAATACAGGTGTGCCGCTCGCTTTCAACGGCATTTTCGGCAACATGGGGGTGGCTTGCGCAGCGCTCATCACGGGATTTTTCATCGATCACCAGAGCTGGCGCTCCGCTTTCGTTTGGCCAGGGATTGTATCGATTACAATCGGAATGACCTATGCCGGGGTCCTGTATGCGGGCCGAAGCACAATATCCCAGAACACCTGCCATCATATCACGAAAAAGAAGCTTGAAGAAACCAAAGCGATGGATAGGCGCCTGCTCGGCCGTGTGTTCGGTGTAATCTTTTTATCTACAGCGCTTGGAGGACTTATCTTCCAGAGTACGACCTTTGCGTTGCCAAAGGTTTTCGACGAGCGCCTTACCGAGATGGCAATGTCCGCAATGCTCGTGGGGTGGTACGCCTTTGTTGTATTCGCCATCGCTGCCTTTGGTCAGCTCGTTGTTGGATATCTCGTGGATCACTATTCTATCAGATTGGTATTTGCGCTCGTAATCGCGCTCCAGGCTCTATTCTTTGCATTGATGCCCGGGCTCACGGGCTGGAATGCACTCGGCGTCTCCATGGCCTTCATGCTCGTTGTCTTCGGGCAGATCCCAATCAACGACGTGTTGATTAGCCGTATTACGCGAAGTGAGTGGAGAAGTCGGGTCTATGCGTTCCGGTATGTTATAACCTTTTCGGTCATGGCATCCTCGGTACCCATCATTGCATGGATTCATCATCGCTGGGGCTTCGATACCCTGTTCACCGTGCTCTCAGCTACTGCAATTTGTATCTTAACTGCGGTTTTGATGCTGCCAAAAGTTCTTTCTGTGAAGCGCTCATCATAGGCAAGTTTCAATAGACGGCAGAGCCTCAAACTCAAGGCAGGAAGGGATTACTTCAAGGCCTACCTTTTAATTGTTAGGATTGTGATATTCGGATGGTTTATGGAAGAGATATTTGACTGCAATAATTGCAAGTTATCTGCAATTTAGACTTCAGGGCGGACAGGTCAATATTTTGGTTGACTTTTAAATTACTCAATTAGGAGCGATCAAAATTAGCGCATGAAATAATGTGTGCATTGGCATTAAACGAATCTACGTACAACAGTTTGAAGTATGCACCCCGCCTGTTCATGTTACGTATAGTAATCATAAGACAGGGGACTTATGGGAGACTTTCTATTTATAGCAGAAATCGCTAACGCTGAAGTCACCTGCCGGTGTGAAGCGCAGCGGAACACGCTCAGCTTAATTTAATTGTTAGACGACATTTCTTAGTAAATTCCCATACCTTCAAGAATAGCTTTCAACCCTCGAATAGCCTCTAAATGTGAATATCCTTTTTCCCTTAAAACTACATAGGAAGCAGCATATTCAGCATATTTCTGGTTCCCTAAAGGTTCAGAAAACAACCTATTTAAGCCTCCCATAATATTTAAAAGGCTCTCTTCAATCCCTGCTTTCCGCAATAAATCCCGTGCAGTAATGGTCATATCTGCAATTCGTTCGTTGTCCTCTATATAGGTGTCCGAAAGCTGATTTAACAAACTACGAAATCTTGCTACCGTTATATGATTTCTCGGAACAAAGCCTCCGGCATTAAGGACCGCAAGCTTGTATTCCAGTGATTCTCCTGCAACAATAACGTTGCTGGACAGGAAAAGACTAATAAAGACGAAAAAAAATGGGATGAATTTTTTCATGGAATTTTTCCTCATAACTATTTATTGAACTGAGCCGCTTCGTATACGCCTATGGGGATTCAATCTAAGAGCTTTAGGCCATAGAAGCTTCAAATATTGTTGAAAGTCCTGGTCTTTGAAGGATGAATAGCGTTTTTGCCATAAAAAAATG